>Ga0307374_10001148_pt1 | contig 49829 bp, 54 predicted proteins | sample OX3MG_FD_202532 | JGI IMG/M metagenome (GOLD analysis project Ga0307374, IMG submission 202532) | Soil microbial communities from Risofladan, Vaasa, Finland - OX-3 | ecosystem: Environmental > Terrestrial > Soil > Coastal area > Acid sulfate soil | place: Finland: Risofladan, Vaasa | collected...
CTTAGGACGGCTCGTCGCTGATCAGCCGCACGATCGGCGAGGCATGGTGCACCAACATCCGCCACCCGTCGACGCCCAGCTCGAACACGTTCGTCGCGGCCACCGATGCCTCGACTCGCTCGCCGTCGCGGGCGGTCGTGACGTGCTCGACGCAGCTGACGATCGCCACCGGGTCAGCCACGACGATCGCCACGATCTCGACACCGACCTCGATATAGCCGGTATTTGCCAGGATGAACTCCCACGCCTCGCGGACGTCCTCCCAACCGCTAACCCACGGACCGCCCGGATGGACGCAGGCGATATCGTCGCTTGCCGCCCAGCAGGCGGCGAGCGCGTCGGCGTCCTTAGTCTCGAAGGCGTCGTAAAACCGCCGGTTCGCGGCCTCGACCTGCGCACGCACGACGTTGCTGGTCACGGTGTCCTCCTCGTCGTGAGATCGCCGGCCGCCACCCTCACTCCGTCCCGGTAAGCAGCGCGGCCTGTGCGGCCTGTGCTGACGCACGACACAGTGCCTGTACGGCCGTACGGCGCGCCATCTCATGGGGCGCGTCGCCGAAGCATCCGGGCGCCCGCATCAGTCGTGCGGCCTCGGCGACCCACGCGTCGACGGGTGTCGCGGCGGCCGCGCGGGCGGCTTGCGCCAGCAAGGGTCCCGCCACATCGTCCCGCCGAACCAGCGCCATCTCGATCGCCCCCAGGGCGGCTACCAGCCGCAGCGCATCCGTACGGCGCATCTTAGGCCCCCACGAGCGTGGCGAAGTTGCCGTACATCACGGCCTCGATCTGCGATGGGCTCCACCCGGCGATGCGCGCTGCACAGCCGACCAGCTGCAGCCCGGTCGCGTAGTCGCCGTAGGGCCGATCCGATCCGAACACCAGTCGCTCCGGCGGAAGTTCGACCAGGTCGGCCAGCACCGCAAGTGACGTGTCGAACCACACCCCAGGATGCCCGGCCAGCGCATCGCGCACCGCGCGCGCATCGCCGCGGGCCCCGTGCGCCAAGATCAGGCACGCGCCAGGGACGGCGTCCGCCAGGTGCGCCAGCGGCGCGGCAAGTGCCCGCGCACCGAACCCCGCGTGGATCAGCACCGGCCACCCGATCGCGGTCGCCCGCCCGACGCAGTCGATGACCGCATCCGCATCCGGCGCGAAGCGCTGGGCGACCGGGTGCAGTTTCAGCCCGCGGGCGCCGCCGGACTCGGCCCGGTCGATCGCGGACTCCCAGCCGGCGTTGGGATCGACGCGGCAAAACGGCACCAGACGCGGTGCGCACCGCGCAGCGCTTGCGCGAACCAGTGCATTGGCCTCGGCGAAATCGCCGCGAGCGCCGGCATCGTTGAGCGCGAAGACCGCCGCCAGACCGAACCCCCACCGATCCATGTCGCCGACGAGATCCTCGGCTGCAAGTGCATGCCCGTCGCGGTCCTGCCCGAGGTGGGCGTGGACATCCGCGCGCGGACCGTCCGGCAGGCCACCCGACCGCGCGACCGCGTCCTCGATCTCCGCCAACGCCGCCGGGTCGATCCCGGCCTCGGCCAGCCGCGATGCCGACTCTCCAAAGATCCTCATCGCCGGGCGAGCTCCGGGCCCTCGAACCCGATGATCCGCGCTGCGAGGTCCTCCGGAACGCGAGTTGGGCGCCCGCCGTCGTAGTTGGAGACGCCGACGATCGTCTGCTCGGCGGTCGCAAGCACCGTGCCCGTCGCGGCATCTTCGAGGCGATAGACCATCCCGTGACTGGAGCGGCCGAGTGCCGCAGTGCGGACGCGGATGGTGAGCCTGTCGTCGAAGCGCGCCGAGCGCAGGTAGTCCACCGTCAGACGCCGTACGACAAACAGGTGTCCGGCGGGTCCGAGCACGGGGATCCCGAGGTGGCGGCGATAGGCCAGCAGTCCGCGATCGAACAGGCGCGGGTACGTCCCGAAGTAGACCACGCCGCCGAGATCGGTGTCCGCGATCTCCACACTCGTGTCGATCGCGAAGCGAAATGCGGGATCCGCGGTCACCGGCGTGTCCCGATCAGCAGGTGATGGCGTTCGGGCTCCGCCGCGACGACAGTCTCCAGCGGGCACCCGGCGGCCTCCATCCACCGCGCGTAGGTCTCCTGGTCGTACACCTCCCCGGCACGGGTACCGACGAGCATCGTCACCCCGAACAGAGCCGCCGGGACGGCCAGACCCCGCACGACGTCCTGGATGGCAAGCCGGCCCCCAGGCGCGAGGATCGCCCCGGCGCGCGCCACGAGCGCGGCGGCGAGCTCCGGACCGAACAGGTGCGTGACGTTGCCCAGATACACGCAGTCCCATGGCCCATTCGGCAGACCCTCGGTGACATCCCCGGCAATCTGTGCCACGCCCCAGCCGGCAAGGTCCTCGCCGGCAAGCTCGAGCGACTCGGGCAGGTCGATAACCGTGACCTGCCACCCGTGTTCGCGGAACGCATGCGCATAGGTCCCCGGGCCGCCGCCGACGTCGAGCAGCCGTCCGCCCCGGGGCGGCGCCGGCAGCGCGCGCATCGTCGCGGCAGACCGGCGGGCCGCGATTGCCCGCATCGCCTCCAGGAAGCGCCGGCGCGTCGCGGTGTCGCCAGCCGAGACGTCATGGCTGGGGGTGCCGGTGCGCAAGGTCTCCTCGAGACGCTGATACGCCGCGATCTCGCGGGCCGTCAAGAGCACCTCAGCCAGGTCGGGGTCCGATGGTTCTGGGCCGCTCGCCGCCCGCGCCCGCGCGCTCAGCCCGACGTGGCGGCCGTCCTCGATGCACCAGCCGCGATCGATCAGCGCCGCGATCGTGATGCGTGTGGCACGTGGGTCAAGCCCGAGTTCGCTGGCGACCTGCTCAGGCGAGGCAGGATCGGCCAGGCGCGCGTACATCCCCGTCTGGACCGCAGCAGCCAACACGAGAATCTCGCGCCAGTCATCGATGTGAGTCATGCGCGTGAGGCTATCCAAATCGCGGCGCGTCCGATCGCCCCTGGGCGTCGCGGCTCGGGCGACACTGCTAGCCTTTGGGCCGTGAGTGCAGGCAAAGCGAAAAAGCGCAGCAGCGGACGTCGGCGCAATTACGGACCCCGTCCGGACCAGATGGGCTTTCGCCGGTTCATCCCGAACTACTGGGCCAACTGGCTCGGATCCGCGCTGTTCGGGGTGGTCGGACTCTCCTTCGTGTGCTGGGGCCTGTACTACGTGTTCGACCGGCAGGTGGCCAACGGGATCGTCGCGCTCGCGCTGGCGGGCGCGCTTGCCTACATGGTCTACCTGTTCGGGTCGACCCGCCTGCGCGACTGAGTCGCATCGCACCCGGCCGCCGCCGCGGCTACAGCGTACCCAGCACCTCGGCGACGCAGGCTTCGTCGCCACGGGCGCGGGTCGCCTCGACGCTCAAGGTGGCGTCATGGTCGAAGGCCGCCAGCATGCCCTTCCAGATCGCGCGGTCAAGCCCGCAGATCCGCTCGGGGTCGTCGAATGCCAACTCCTCGAACGGGCACGCACAGGCCCGGATCATGCCGTCGCCGGATGTTTGGGCGGCGAACCCGTAGCGCGAGAGCAGTCGAACGACCTGCTCGACGGCGTTGACACCGTCGTCGCCCGGTCGCGTGCGTCCCGCCGCGACCTCGCTCAGGCCGACCTCAAAGCCGAACTCGTACCCGATGCGATCGAGGATGTCCTGGCGCGCCGCGCCGGACTCGTCAGCGGTCGCCTTGAGCAGCAGCGACGCCAGCAGGTCGTAGTGGCGCTCGGGCAGCGAGACCGTCAGCTCCTCCGCCGCCAACCGGTAGTGCTTGGCCGGCCGGCCTGCGCCGGGCCCCGACCGGCCCGTGCGGCGCTTGAACTCGGCGGTGACGAACCCCTGGGTGACCAGCTTATCGAGATGGAACCCGGCCAGCCGCCGGTCGATACCGACGACCGTGGCGACCTGGTCCTTGCTGACGGCGTCGTCGGATTCCCGCACCATGAAAAACACGCGGCGGCGTGTCGGGTCGCCCAAGGCCGCGGCCAAGCGCTCGATCTGATCGTCGGCGGGCCAGCTGGCGGTGTGTTCAGTGTGGTCAGTCACGACGGTCGTCGTACGACGTTACAGGGTGGTTCGAGGGTAGCACCACACGGGTCCGCGGACCTGCCCGGTGTTGGTACCGACCGACGCGGGCTTCCGATTTTCGGTCATGTAGGTATCTTATAGAAGAACGCACGGCACCCGAACAGGCTCGTTCCGCACGAGCACCCGGGTTTCCCACTCACATTCCGCTTCAGGAGACCGCTGTGTCGACGATCACACCGCCCGAGCTCGACGGCTTTGGGCAGTACAAGTTTGGCTGGCACGACCCGGCGCACTACGTGTTCACCCCTAAGAAGGGCCTGAACGCCGACGTCGTGCGCGAGATCTCGTTCCTCAAGAACGAGCCCGAGTGGATGACCAAGTTCCGCCTGCGGTCTCTCGAGATCTTCGAGCGCAAACCGATGCCGAGTTGGGGCGCGGACCTGAGCGACATCGACTTCCAGGACATCTTCTATTTCATCCGCGCGTCCGAGCGCCAGGAGACCAACTGGAACGAGGTCCCCGAGGACATCAAGAACACGTTCGACCGGCTCGGCATTCCCGAGGCCGAGCAGAAGTACCTGTCGGGCGTCTCCGCGCAATACGAGAGCGAGGTCGTCTACCACTCGATTCGCGAGGACCTCGAGAAGAAGGGCGTGATCTTCTGCGACACCGACACGGCGCTGCGCGAGCATGAGGAGCTGTTCCGGACCTACTGGGCGACGGTGATCCCGCCGGGTGATAACAAGCTTGCCGCGCTCAACAGCGCGGTCTGGTCCGGCGGCTCGTTTATCTGGGTGCCCGAGGGCGTCGAGATCGAGATCCCGCTGCAGGCCTACTTCCGGATCAACGCGGAAAACATGGGCCAGTTCGAGCGGACGCTCATCATCTGCGAGCCCGGGTCCTACGTGCACTACGTCGAGGGGTGCACTGCCCCCATTTACTCGACCGATAGCCTGCATTCGGCGGTGGTTGAGATCATCGTCAAAGAGGGTGCGCGCTGCCGCTACTCGACGATTCAGAACTGGTCGACCAACGTCTACAACCTGGTCACCAAGCGCGCGGTCGCCCGCGAGAACGCGACCATGGAATGGGTCGACGGCAACCTTGGCAGCAAGGTGACCATGAAGTACCCGGCCGTGTGGCTGACCGGCCGCGGCGCACGCGGCGAGGTGCTCTCGGTCGCGTTCGCCAGCGAGGGGATGCACCAAGACGCCGGCGCCAAGATGGTGCACGTCGCCCCCGACACGTCCTCGACGATCATCTCCAAGTCGATCTCACGCGGCGGCGGCCGCACCTCGTACCGTGGCCTGGTCAAGATCGAGCCGGGTGCCGCGCGTTCCCGGGCCTCGGTGGTGTGCGATGCGCTGTTGCTCGACGAAGACAGCCGCTCGGACACGTACCCCTACATGGATATCCAGGAGGAAAACTCCTCCGTCGGGCACGAGGCAACCGTCTCGAAGGTGGCCGACGACCAGATCTTCTACCTCATGAGCCGTGGGCTCTCTGAGGAGGAAGCGATGGCCATGATCGTCCGAGGCTTCATCGAGCCGATCGCCAAGGAACTGCCGATGGAATACGCCGTCGAACTCAATCGACTGATCGAACTGCAGATGGAGGGCAGCATTGGCTAACGCGCCGGCCTGGGCCGCGGAACTGCGGCAGACCGCCACCGCCAACCTTGACCGGTTGCCGGTCCTGACCGGCGAAGAGGAGGACTGGCGGTTCACACCGCCATCGGACCTCGGCCTCGCCGGCGTCGCACCGGCTGACGGCACGGCCGTCGCGGTGGACGTCGCCGCGACCGCTGGGCCGCGGGCGGCGACGCTCGCCTTCACCGACGGCACCCCGTCGGCGCCGCACGGGGCCGATCTTCCCGCGGGGGTCATCGTTGCCGAGCTCGGCCAGGCGCTCATCGACCACGAGGACCTCGTCCGCTCACGCCTCTACAGCCTGATCGGCTTCGACGACCGACCCGGCGCCCTCAACGCCGCCACGTGGGAGGCCGGCACCTTCATCTACATCCCGCGCGGCGTCACGCTGGCGCTGCCCACCGAGACCCTCCTGAGCGCGACGGGCGCCCGCGGCCGCGTGAGCGCGCGCACCCTGATCATCGTCGAAGCCGGCGCGAAGGCCACGATCATCGACCGATACCGCTCCGGGAATCTGGCAGACCCCGTCGCGGTCTCGACGGCAACCGAGATCATCGTCGCCGAAGGCGGCGAGCTCGAACACCTGTCGCTGATCGAGTGGGGTGCCGGGGTCCGACATCACGCCCGCATCACCGCTTCGGCGGGCAAGGACGCACGCGTGCGCTCGGTCGTGGTCACCCTCGGTGGCGACGTCGTCCGGGTCGAGGCGACGCATATCGCGGCCGGCAGCGGCTCGGATTCGCGTGCCCTCGGGCTCTTTTTCGCCGACGACCACCAGCACTTCGAGCACCGGGTGGTCGCGCGCCACGAGGCGCCGCAGTCGTACTCGAATCTGCTCTACAAGGGTGCGCTCAAGGACCAGTCCCACACGGTCTTCTTCGGTAACCTCGTCGTCCCGCCGGGTGCCCCGGGCACCGACGCGTACCAGACTAACCGCAACCTGGTCCTCAACGAGGGCGCCCGCGCGGACACGATCCCGTTCCTCGAGATCGAGACTGCGGAGGTCAAGTGCTCGCACGCCGGTGCGGTCGGCCGGGTCGACGACGAGCACCTGTTCTATCTGCGCTCGCGCGGCATTCCCGAGGAGACCGCCAAGCGGCTAATCGTGATCGGCTTCCTGCAGGAGGTGCTCGCACACGTCGAGCTCGAGGAAGTGCGCCGCGACCTTGAACATGCGGTCGCCCGGAAGCTGGCGTGACCAGTCCCACATTCGTCGAGGTCGCCGAGCTGGCCGACGTTCCGCCGGAGACGCCCGTGCGCGTCGAGGTCGACGGCACCCCGATCTGCCTGGTCAACGTGGACGGAACGATCCACGCGGTCCACGACGTGTGCACGCACGCGATGCAGTCGCTCGCGGACGGCTGGGTGGACCACGACCGCCTGGAATGCCCCCGCCACGGCGCAGTCTTTTCGGTGATTACCGGTGAGGTACTGACGCCACCCGCGAGTGCACCCCTGCCCACGTTCGGCGTCACGGTCAAGGACGGACGGATCCTGGTGGATCCCACGCCCAACCGCCCCCATCCCCTGTACGACAACTAGTGATCAGGAGAACCCTTCCGTTGGCCGATCCCATCCTGCAAATCAAGAGCCTCGAAGTTGCCGTCGATGGCCGTACCATCCTCAAAGGCGTCGATCTTGAGGTGCCCCAGGGCGAGATCCACGCGCTAATGGGCCCCAATGGCTCGGGCAAGAGCACCCTCGCCTACGCCCTTGCCGGCCACCCCCGCTACGAGATCACCGGCGGCTCGGTGATCTTTGACGGCCAGGATCTGCTCGACATGGCGATCGACGAGCGAGCAAAGGCGGGGTTCTTCCTGGCCATGCAGTATCCGGTCGAGGTCCCCGGCGTATCGGTCCTCAACTTCCTGCGAACCTCGCTGATTGCCCTCAACGGGGAAGAGCTGAGCCCGCGGGAGTTCATGAAGCTGTTTCAGGAGAAGAGCAAGCTCTTGGAGTTCGACGCGAGCTTCACCGACCGCTACCTCAACGAAGGATTCTCTGGCGGTGAGAAAAAGCGCCACGAGATCCTGCAGATGGCGATGATCGAGCCGCGCTTCGCGGTCCTCGATGAGACCGACTCCGGCCTGGACGTCGACGCGCTCAAGGTCGTCTCGAACGGTGTCAACAGCCTGCGCGGGCCGAACTTCGGCGCGCTGATCATCACCCACTACACGCGGATCCTGCAGCACATCACGCCCGACGTCGTTCACGTGATGTTCGAGGGCAAGGTCGTCCGCACCGGCGGCCCCGAGCTTGCCGACGAACTTGAGGCGGGCGGATACGCCCAGTACGGCTCCCCGGAGCCGGCCGTGGCACCGAGCGCATAGCCGACGCGATGCCGTTGGCCGCAGATATCGACCCGCGGGCACTGCGTGCGGACTTCCCGATCTTTGCCCCGGTCGGGGACCGCCAGCCCCTCGTCTACCTCGATTCTGCGGCCACTTCCCAGAAGCCCACCGCCGTACTCGACGCCATGGACCGGTACTACGTCGAGACCAACGCGAATGTCCACCGCGGGGTGTACGCGCTGGCCGAAGAGGCCACCGCACGCTTCGAGGCCGGCCGCGATGCGATCGCACGGCTGGTCGAGGCGCCACGGGAGGGCACCATTTTCACCAAGAACGCCACCGAGGCGATCAACCTGGTTGCCTGGGCGTGGGGGGTCCGCAACCTCCGTCCACGCGACGTGGTCATGGTGACCGAGATGGAGCACCACAGCGGGATCGTGCCCTGGCAGATCGTCGCCGAGATCACTGGCGCACGAGTCGTGTTCGCCCCGATCACCGGTGACGGCGAACTCGATCTCGACTGGATCGCCCGGACGCTGCGCGATGCTCCGGTTCAGATGGTAAACGTCGTCCATGTCTCAAACGCGCTGGGCACCATCAATCCCGTTGCCGAGATCGCGCGGATGGCGCACGAGCACGGGGCGCTCGTGCTTGCCGACGGATCCCAGAGTGTCCCGCACATGCCGGTGCGCTTCGCTGACCTTGAGGCCGATTTCCTCGCATTCACCGGCCACAAGATGCTGGGACCGACCGGCATCGGTGTCCTTATCGGGCGGCCCGACATCCTTGCCGACATGGAACCGTTCCTGGGCGGCGGCGAGATGATCTCCGACGTACGGACCGACGGATGCGACTGGGCGGATCTGCCGTGGAAGTTCGAGGCGGGCACACCGCCGATCGCCGAAGCCATCGGCATCGGTGCCGCCGCCGACTACCTGCGCCACATCGGGCTTGAGGCGGTCCGGGCGCACGAGCGCGCGCTGGTCGCGTATGCGCTGGACGCCCTCGAGGACGTCGATGGGCTGCGTGTCTATGGACCCCCGGACCCCGATCGCCGCGGCGCGCCGATCAGCTTCAGCATGCCCGACCTTCACCCGCATGACATCGCGCAGCTGGTCGATCGTCAGCGGGTCTGCATTCGTGCCGGCCACCATTGCGCAAAACCGCTCATGCGCACGCTCGGCGTCAACGCCACCGCACGTGCCAGCGGATACATCTACAACGACACCGCCGACATCGACGCCCTGGTGCGCGCGCTGCACGCCGCGCGGGCGTACCTGGGAGGCTGAGACGATGGCCGGCCTGGACGACCTCTACCAGGAACTGATCCTGGACCACTACCGCCGACCGCGTCACCGTGGCACGCTGGCGCACCCGGCGATCATCGTCGACCAGCACAACCCGCTCTGCGGCGACGAGCTCCACGTGACCGTGTGCCTAGACGGCGACCGGATTACCGAGATCGCCCATACCGGCGAGGGTTGTTCGATCTCGCAGGCGTCGGCGTCGATGATGAGCGACGCCATCGTCGGACACACGACCGGCGAGGCGCTCGAGCTGATCGAGCACTTCCGCCAGGTGATGCACCGCGAGGTCCCGGCCGACGAAGATCAGCTTGGCGACGCGGTCGCTTTGGAGGGTGTAAACAAGTACCCGGTGCGGATCAAGTGTGCATTACTGTCTTGGATGGCACTCAAGGATGGACTGCTGACCCGTATGGTGGACCAACAGGAGAGCCGATGACGACCGACGATGACGTCCGCAGCGCGATGAAGCAGGTCGAGGATCCCGAACTCGGGATCAACGTTGTCGACCTGGGTCTGGTCTATGGGGTCGATATCTCCGAGGAGGGGTACGTCCGCCTCGAGATGACGCTCACCTCGATGGGTTGCCCGCTGACCGAACAGATCCTCGGCGACAGCCGCGCCGCGATCTTGCCCCTTGAGGGTGTCACCGGCGTCGACATCAGCTGGGTCTGGGAACCCGCGTGGAGCCCGGAGATGATGACCGAAGAAGGCCGATTCATGATGAAGGTGATGGGGTATGGCTGAGAGCGCCGCAGCACAAGCAGCAGCACCGCTCACCCTCGAGGAGAAGAAGGCCGCCGCCAGAGCGCGCTCCCGGGCCGCGCGTGCCGCCCAAGAGGCCGGCGGCGACGCCGGGCTACTGCGGGTCACCCCGGCAGCCGCGGCGTACATCCGTGCCGCCGCCACACGGGCCGGCACGCCCGCCGGCGTGCGTCTGCGGATCCTTGCCGGCGGCTGCTCGGGGCTCGAGTACAAACTCGACCTGTTGGGCGCCGACGAAACCGTCGGGCCGCTCGACCGCGAAGTGGCGACGAATGACGTGCGCGTGCTGATGGATCTCAAGAGCGCGATTCATGTCACCGGGTCGGTGATCGACTACGAATCCACCTTGCTGCGCCGCGGATTCCGGATCACCAACCCCAACGCGACGGGGACGTGCTCATGCGGGGATTCGTTTACCGCGTAGCCGCCGCGGCCCTCGGCCGGCACGGAGACCGATCAGGACCTGCAGGACTGTCCGAGTGGAGTGCGAAGATTGTTGCAATCGTCACCTCCATGCCTGGGAGAGTTCCATGTCCGAATCCGCGTCGGCAGCAGCATTCGCCTACGACCGCTCGACGACCGGCCACCAGCCGGTCCTGAAGGCGATCGCCTCATCGTGGGACGACGTCCCCTCGGGGCCCGTGCCCGCCTCGGTAATCCAGTACTTCGAAGAGGCGATCGCCCGCGAAGAGGCACGCCGCAACGCCAGAAGCGCGCGCTACACCGACTAGCCTCACGTGACGGGCGCGACGCGCACCCGTCACGTGGTTAGACCGCCGATGGACACGTTCGTGGGCCGATTTGGCCGACGACCAGGCAAGCGTGTCCGCGCCGGACAAGCGCGGCAACGGGGCGGAGGCGTCGCCGGGAGACCCGCCAGGTGAGCGTTGCGCCCGACATCGCTACCATCCGGTGACCGGCGGACCCTGCCCGCGGCGCGCGCGCCAGGTCACCACGACTGTTGAGGCCCATGTTCCGAAAGCGCTACACGGTGGTGATCGTCGGCGAAGCCGGCTCCTCGGCGGCCCAACGCAGCGAGGTCAGCCAGCACCGTTCCGAGCGGGATGCGCTGCTGGCGGCCCAGTACGAACGCGAGCGGCTCGGCACCATGCATGGCGACGGCACCGGCAAGTACCGCGTCGTCGTCGAACGCGAGGGCGAGGTGATCTCGACCGGCCCGGTGGCCGACCTGAGCGGCCTGCCGCCCGAGTTCGCCCACGGGGACCCGAACGACGAGCTCGAGATGCGGCTCGAGGAGTCATCGACCGATCCCGGCAGGACGCATCGGATCATCCGGGCCGACGACGGGGGTGCCCCGCCGTCCGGCGCGGAGCCGCGTCCCGAGCCGGGCGATATTCCTCGGGCGGGCGACGACCTGTCGGCGCCGGGCGAATCGCCGATCCCGTCCGTCGCGGCGGCGCCCGACGAGGACGTCCCAGAAGGGCGCGTCCCCGAGGACATTTTGCGTCGGTTCGAGGAAGCGATCGCGCGCGAGCAAGAGCGTAAGTCCGCACGGCTCCCGCGGCAGGAGTAGCCGTGGCGGCGCGCTAGCCGGCCCCGAACTCTCCGAGCACGAGCTGGCGCAATGCCTCCGGCGGCTGCGCTCCGACGATGCCGCGACTGCCGTCGGCAATCACGACCGGCACCGCTTGGACCCCGATCTCGGCGCCGATCGCCAGATCAGCGTCGACGCTCGCATCCAGCTCGCCCGCGAGCGCTGCGGCGACGAGGCCCGCCGGGTCCGGGTCGGCGGCGTGCGCGCGCAGCGATTCGACGAGCGCGTCGGGGTCGGTGATGTCGACGCCCTCACAGAAGTACCCGGCGAACAATGCCCCGACGACGGCCTCGGCGTGGCCCGATTGACGCGCTGCCGCGATCACCGCATGGGCCAGACGCGTGTTCGGACTGATCGTGACGCGGTCCAGTGCAAACGGGATCCCCGCCTCGGCACCGACCGCGACGAGGTGAGCGGTCATCCGCGCATACCGCTCCGGTCCCCCGAACTTGGTCTCGACGAGCTCCGCGAACGGAATGCCGCGGGGCGGATTCTCCGGTGCCAGCTGAAATGCGCGCCAGCGGATGTCCAAGGGCGGGCCATCCCAGTCGGCTCTCGCGCGCTGAAGATTGCGAAACCCGACGAAGCACCATGGGCAGGCCACGTCCGAGAACACGTCCACCCGCACCGGCTGACGCCCACCGCTCATCTGTTTCTCCCCACGCCGAGGTCCGGCGACGGTGCCGCTCACGTCACAGAACTATTTCGTTTGCGAAGTCTTAACCTTGTCAGCGTAACGCCGCCGGGGCCCCCCGCGCCCCCGGGCCAAACCCGTTCGGGGCGGATTCCTTGAATCCCACTACCCACGATGGATCTCGGCGACATCATGGAAGATGCAGGGGTTATGTATTGCAACACGTCCATCGCCCGAACTTGGGAAGTGAACGGCGTGAAACGTTCGCAGCGACAGATTCGCGCCTTGACCTTCTGTTGAGTGTTGGTAGCTTGCCCCCGGTTGGTTATTCCGCAGGCCCGCCCGTCCCGCTTCCGAGCAAGGAATCGCGCTTATCAGCACTGGTCGCGCAATCCTCACCCGGCGTCGCGTCGCACTCGGGGGTCTTGCAGGTCTTGCGGCCGGCTTGATCGTCCCGGTGGCGACCCTGGGCCAGCCGTCCACGATCCAGGGCCAGAAGGCGCAGATCGCGCAGCTGGAGAATCAGCTCAACAGCATCAACTACCAGGCTGATGCTGCGGTCAACAACTATGACGGCGCGATCTGGCGCCTCCAGACCGCCAAGCAGCAGATCTCCGAGAACTCGGCAGCGATCGTGACCAACTCGTCACAGCTGGCCCGCTCGGAGGGCGTCTTGGCCACGCGGCTGCGTGAGCTGTATGCGACGCCCCAGCCAAATGCCGTCCAGGTCCTGCTCGCGACGGGCAACATCACCTCGGTGGTCGATACCGAAAGCCTCGTGCAACACATCGGTAGCGAGGACGGCGCCGTGGTCAAGGGTGTACGCAGCACCCTCAACAACCTCAAGACGGAACGGGTTCGTCTGGTCGCGGCACAGCAGACCGCGACACAACAGGTGACCGCCGCACAGCAACAGAAGATCAAGGTCCTCGCGCTACTCGGCCAGCAGAAGTCCGTCCTGGCCAACGCGCAGGCCAACCTGCGTGCCCAGATCGCCGCCCAGCAGGCCGCCGCGGCCGCCGCAGCCGCCGCCCAGGCCGCTGCCGTACAGGCGGCGCAACGCAACCAGGTCGCCCAACAGGGCACAGGGAGCCAGATCTCGTCGGCCTCGGGCGTCAACTCCGGCGGAGGCGGATCCCCGGTGAGCCTCCCGTCGGGATCCGGCAACGCGGCCGCAGTCGCTGTCGCCGAGCGCTACATCGGCGTCCCGTACGTCTGGGGCGGCGAATCGCCGTCCGGGTTCGACTGCTCCGGCCTGGTCGCCTACGCCTACGCCCAGATCGGCAGGTCCCTGCCGCATTACACCGTGGCGCAGTACAACATGTTCCCGAAGGTGCCGCTCAGCCAGCTTCAGCCTGGCGACATCGTCTTCTTTTACGGCCTGTCTCACGAGGGGATGTACGTCGGCGGCGGCACGGTGATCCAGGCACCCCACACCGGCGCGTTCGTCTCGTATGCGTCGCTGTCGTCGATGGGTACACCCGACGGAGCCGTCCGGCCCTAGTGTTGGTGCGGGGGCGCCGGATGTCCAGGTGCGCTCGGGACATCGGCGGGACCGCCCGCACGCGTGACGCTCGCTGCGGCTGATTCCAGCTCCTCCGGCGCGTTAAACAGGTACACCGGCGCCGGCTCACCCTCGAGCGCCCTCAGACACGCCACGGCGTCCTCAAGGCGCCCGCGGAAGTCGATGGCAACCAGCTCAGGAGCGAGCTGCGCCGCCGCCTGCCGGACTTTGCCGGGCCGCGGGATCATCGGGACCGTGGTCCACCCACGCCCCGCCAGATAGAGCCCCACCGCATCACGGGCGTCGCCCACGTCGGCGATCAGCAGAGCCGTCGGCATGCGCCCAGCGTACTCCGGTCGGTGCGCCCCATGCCGGGTCTCAAGAGTCCGCCGGATTCTGGCGATACGCAAGGTGTATGCGCACCGGTCACCTCAGGTCTCCCCGGATCGCCGCGATCGTCGCCGTTGCGGTGGTCGCCGGGCCGGTCCTCGCGACCCAGCCGGTGTTCGGCGCGGGCCCGGCGGTAGCGCCTGCGCCCGTCGCCCCGATGCCCACGGTCCAAGCCGCCCAGGCCCAGGTCCTCGCCACCCAGGACCTGATCGACGCGGCGTCCGCGACGCTCGCCCAGGTCCGCAACGAGCTGTTTATCGCGACGGATCCCGCGACGATCACCACGCTCGAGATCCAGCAGTCCCGCCTTCAGATCCGCAAGACGGCGCTCATCGCCCGCTTGGCGGTCCAGCAACGACGCCTGAACCAGCTCATCGCCGCCCAGGCGCGGGCGAGCCAGCAGGCGGGCGCAGCCTCACTCGGACTCAACACATCGACGCCGCCAGTGCTTGGCGCGATCGCAGGCGCCAACCTACCGGCACCGGGACCGACCGCCGCGACCATCGACGGTTTCCTGCAAAGCCAACTGAGCCCGCTCACCGGGCTCGGCGCGGTGTTCGTCACCGACGCGGAGTCCGTCGGGGTCGATCCGCGCCTGCTGGTGGCCATCACTGGCGCCGAGACGTCGTTTGGCACCTACGGTCCCGCCCAGGCGATCCGCAATCCGTTCGGGTTGGGACCCAATTTGCGCTTCCCGAACTGGAGCGCCGCGATCCAGGCGGCCGCCAATACGCTCGGCGGCAACCTGTACCGCGGTGCCGGCCTCGTCACGATTGCCGAGATCCAGTCGCGGTGGGCGCCCCTTGGCGTCGCCAACGACCCGATGAACCTCAACAACAACTGGCAGGCGAACGTCGACCGGTACTACGCCGATCTCGGCGGCAATCCCAACGGCGCCGTGATCATCAGTGGCGCGTCACAGTTGGTGTCGCTGTCACCGACGACCCCCGCACCGGGCACCCAGGGTCCGGCGGCGGGGCAAACTGCACTCGGGCTGTTGGGTGTGCCGAATCCCGCCGACAGCCCGGACGGGCTCAACGACGTCGAGCTCGTCCAGACGGTCTACCAGGATCAGGGCGTGTCGCTGCCGGGCTCGCTCACCGGGCTGGCCACCGCCGGCACCGCCCAGGCGCCGCAGGGGCTGCGGGCCGGCGACGCGGTGTTCTTCGCCGATGCATCCGGCACCATCGATCACGTCGGCGTCTACCTCGGCGGCGGGGAATTCATTCATGCACCGGGCCCCGAACAGCGTGTGCGCATCGCCTCGCTGTATGACAATCCGTGGCGCACCAGCTACGCCATGGCGCGGCGGTACTAGCGGGGCCCGTCCGCCGACTCCCCCCCGGGGCGCCAGAGCACGTCCCCGGCGCCACCGGCGTTCGCGACCCGAGCCAGGATGAACAGGAGGTCCGACAGTCGGTTGAGGTACCGGACCGCCTCCGGGCTCACTGGTTCATGGTCGGCCAGGGCGATCACCGCGCGTTCGGCGCGCCGACAGACCGTGCGGGCGAGGTGGAGTGCGGCGGCGGCCCGGGTGCCGCTCGGGAGCACGAAGCTCGTCAGCGGCTCCAGCCGGTCGTTGGCGATGTCGCACCACTGTTCCAACCGGGTGACCTGCGCCGCGGTGACCTGCAGACGCGGCGGCCCCGCCGGGTCCGGCGGCTCCGGCATGGACAGATCCGCACCGAGGTCGAACAGATCGTTCTGGACGGCCGCCAACCACCCGTCCAGCTCCGCGGGCAGTCCCTGGGCCCGTGCGAGGCCGATGGCGCTGTTGGTTTCGTCGACGTCGCCGTAGGCACACACACGCGCGTGAGTCTTGCGGACGCGGCTCAGATCGCCCAGATGCGTATCGCCGCCATCACCAAGGCGGGTGTAGATCCGTGTCAGTCGCACCATCACCGCCAGATTAGCGGGATCCCGGCGACAGACGCGGGCGACCCGTCACCCATCGGCACCGACGCCGGGTCACCGAACCGTGGCCGGGTCCGGATGCGCCCGCACCCACTGATCGGCAACCCGCATGGCCCGCGCCTGGGTGATCGGGCCACCGAGCTGTGCGGCACGGATCTCCGCGAGGACCTCGCCGAGCCACGGGCCCGGCGCGCGCCCGAACCGCGCGGCCAGGACGTCGCCGGGGATCGGTGAGGCGATCGGTCCGCGCGCTCGCAGGCCCAGGTGGGCATGCATGACCTGGCGCGCCAGATCCAGGTGCCGCGTAATTTGGATCTCATGTGAGCGCCGACCGCGCGTCGCAAGCCGGTCGGCGACGCTCAGCAGGATCATCTCGACCGGTGCGGCCCCGGTACGACGCAGGTACGCGTCGATCCTTCGCAGCGACAGGGGCTGGCCATGCACGAGGAACCCCAGCTGGAGATGCTCCGCCACACACATGACCACGATGTCGCGTACCCGGGTGGCGGTTCGGAGGCGCAGCGTGAGGGTATCGGCCATTTCCGCCCCGAGGCGATCGTGATGAAAGAACGTGACCCGTCCGTTGGGAAGCTCGCCGCGGGTCGCCGGTTTGGCCATGTCGTGCAGCAGCGCTGAAAGCGCCAGCACCTGCCCACGTGTCAGCCCGTCGGCGACCGGCTCGTCGAGGATCTGGGTAATCGCCGGACCGTCGGACCGGAACACCGTGCCAGGGTCCTCCCGCAGGGCACAACTGTGCTCGACGACCTCGAGTGTGTGTCCGAGCACGTCCTTGTGGTGGTAGTCGCTCTGATCAAGCCCGCGCGCCTGATCGAGCTCGGGGACGAGCGCGCCGAGGCCTCCGAGGCCGTCCAGCGCCGCGAACGCACCCCAAGCCCGTGGCAGGCTCATCATCCGATACAGCTCGTCGCGCAGGCGCTCGGGTGCCTTGGACCAGAGCGCGGGCGTGGCCGCGGCGGCCAACGCGGCGCTCGGTGGATCGATCGTAAAGCCGAGTTGCTCGGCAAGGCGCGCAAGGCGCAGGATCCGCACGGGGTCGGCGGCAAAGGCTCTCGGCCCGACCGCGCGCAGCCGCCGCGCGGCGAGATCCGTGCGTCCGTCATGCGGGTCGAACAGCTCGGGCGCGCCGGCGACCGGGACCGCCATCGCGTTGACGGTCAGATCCCGCAGCGCGAGGTCCGCCGCGAGGCTTCCCCCTTGGGTCGGGGTGATGTCGACCTGCACCGGCAGCGTTCCGCCCGACAGGCGCCATGCCCCGAACGTCGAGGACAAAGGGAACCGGCTCGCCCGATGCACCCGCGCCAGGCGTTCGGCAGCCGCGGCAGAATCGCCCGCGATCGCGATGTCCACGTCGGCGACCGGCCGGCCCAGGAGCGCATCGCGAAGACCGCCACCGACGATCCAGGCGTCATCGCCCAGGACGGCCAGTGGCGCGCGCAGGCCCTCGACGCTCACCCCACGTACACCCGTGGCAGACGCTGGCTTATCCCGCACGTGACCTCGTAGTTGATCGTGCCGCGTCGCAGGGCGAGCTCCTCGGCGGTGATGCGCTGCGGGCCGGTACCCCCGAGCAGCACCACCGGTGCGCCGACCCCATCCGTGCTCTCGGGACCGAGGTCGACCGTGATCTGGTCCATCGAGACCGCGCCGACCACCGGGACGCGCCGGCCATCGACGAGCGCGTCGGCGTTGTTGCCCAGCGCCCGCGCGTACCCGTCGGCGTACCCGACCGGGACCAGGCCGATACGGGTGCCACGCTGCGCGCGCCAGGTTCGTCCATAGCCGACGCTGTCCCGGGAGCGGATGGTCTTGACCATCGCGACGTACGACATCACGGTCATGACTGGGACCAGACCGAGGTCCGCCGGGTCCTCGTGGAACGGGGAGCATCCGTAGAGCGCGATCCCGCAGCGGACCATGTCGAACACCGCCCGCGGGTCACGGAAGGTTGCGGCCGAATTCGCGGCGTGGATCCGGGCCGTCGGGAATGTCTGCGCCAAGGCCGTCGCGGCGGCACGGAACCGCACCAGCTGCTCGCCAAAGAACCCCGCCTGGTCGCCGTCGCGATCATCGGCGGTCGCAAAGTGGGTCATGATCCCGACGACGCTGGCCCCGGATGCCACCGCGGCGTTGCTGAGCGCGGGGATCTCCTCCGCACGGGCGCCGAGCCGGCCCATGCCGGAATCCAGCTCGAGGTGCACGCCGGCGACCCCGGACTCCACGGCGGCGTAGACGCCCTCCGGGGTCCACGTCACGACCTCGACCGCGGTCTCCCCCGCTCGGACCCACTCCCCGCCGCTCAGTGGGCCCATGACGATGATCGGCGCGGTCAGTCCATGCATCCGCAGTTGCTCTGCCTCCGCGATCGTGTGCACCGCAAGCGCACCCGCCCCCGCATCGATCGCGATCCGGCTGCACGCCACCGCGCCATGCCCGTACGCGTCGGCTTTGACCACCGCCACGACGCGCGCGGAGCCGGCGGTGGCAGCGATGCGGCGCACGTTGTGGGCGAGGGCGGCGCGATCGATGCGCGCGTGGGCGCGCTCGACCGTGCCGATCATTGCCGCCCCGCGTCGGCGAGGGCCCGCGCGTGGGCGATCGCTCCGGGGAGTGCGGCGATCAGATCGCCGGCCACCGTGCCGTCACCGAAGCCGGCCCGGACACCGGCGATCGCGTGTGCACAGACTGCGGCAATCGCCGCCCGCCCGGGGTCCAGGCCCTTGGCGAGCGCGGCGGCGGTGATCCCGGTCAGCACATCCCCCGAACCGGCGGTCGACAGCTCGGGGCCCCCGCCCTGCGCCACGAAGACCGTGCCGTCGGGGCTGCACACGATCGTGCCGGGCCCCTTGAGGACGACCGTCGCGCCACTCGCCTGGCACAACTCGAGCGCCGCGCCGAGCCGATCGCGATCGACATCGGCTCGCTCGCAGCCGAGCAGGCGCGCCGCCTCGCCCGCGTGCGGGGTGAGCACCGTCGGAGCGCTCCGGCCATGCACCGCATCGAGCTGCCCGACCAGGTGCCACAGCCCGTCGGCATCCACAACCATCGGCTGCGAGACGCCACCGAGAACCCCGAGCACGGCATCGGTGGTCGCCCTGCCGCGTCCGATCCCGGGCCCGAGCGCGACGGCGCCCGTCCGGACCGCCTCGGCGATGATCTGCGGAACCGACGCGCCCCCGAACGAGCCGTCGTTATCGGCGATCGGCACACACATCACCTCGCGCATCATCGGGGCCATCAGCACCTGCACCCGCGCCGGCACGGCCGCGACGACCAAGCCGGCCCCCGCCCGCAGTCCGGCCTGCGCGCAGAGCACGCCGGCACCGGTCAGCCCCGGCGCCCCGGCCACGACGAGCACCGACCCGGCCCCATATTTCTCACCGAACGCGGCCTTGGCGGGGATCTGCGCCGCGACCGACGGACCGGCGAGCCACGCCAGCGGCTCTGTCCGGATGCCGCTCGGGATCCCGATGTCGATGCTCACGACCTCGCCGACGTGGGTACGCCCGGGGGACACGTGCAGCCCCGGCTTGTCGCCGTGATAGGTCACCGTCAGATCGGCGTCGATACAGGCCCCCTCGACGTGACCGCTGTCCGCGTCAACCCCGCTGGGGACGTCGAGGGCGACGACGGGCCCGGGCCAGCCGCCCGCCCAGGCGACCATCGCATCGAGCGGCGCCCGTGGCGCGCCGCGGGTGCCCGTACCGAGTAGGGCGTCGACGAGCACCGCACCGGCCTGCGGGTGGTCACCCGGATCGAACGGTCCCAGTGCCGCGCCCATGGCGAGCGCCACATTGCTCATGGTGTGCGCATCCGGAGTCGTCGGCGCGCGCCCCTCGGCCGAGACGATCTGCACGCGCCAGCCGGCCTCCGCGAGGTGCCGTGCGACGACCATGCCATCGCCGCCGTTATTGCCCGTGCCGACCATCACGACCGCGTGCCGGATGTCGGGCCAGCGCGCGAGGATCGCCCGGGCGCTCTCGAGGCCCGCACGTTCCATCAACACCACGGCCGGCAGGCCAAACCGTCGCGAGGCGTCCTGATCAGCCTCCCGCAGCGCAGCGGCGCCGAACAGCGGCGTGAGCCCGGGAAACGGATGCGGGATGCGGGAGCGAGCGGTCGGCACACCACCATCCTACGACGACCGGGCACCGAGCTCGTAAGTTGCGAGAATCGCACCGCCGCCCGCGCCCCGGACCCGGGCGTGCCGGCGGACCCTCACGCCGCGCGGTCGTGCGCCTCCGCGACGGCCACGGCCGCGGCCGTGCCGCGGCTATGCGTCAGCGATACGGAGATCGCCGTGATCCCGAGGTCCGCGGATCGTCGCGCATACCTGCCGGTCAGCGCGACGCCCGGCGCGCCGGCGGGGCCGCGCACGACCTCGACCTCGCGCCAGCGGGTCATCCCGATCCCCAAGGCTTTCCCGACGGCCTCCTTGGCGGCAAACCGGGCCGCGAAGTGTTGGGCCGGGAATGCCCGGGACTGGCAGTAGGCAGCCTCGGCCGGCGTGAAGCAGCGCTCGGCAAAGCGCGGCCGGCGCGCAAGCGCCTGCGCGATCCGGTCGATTTCGATCAGGTCGATCCCGACGCCGATCACCGCCATGACTGCTCGCTACTCGACGGTGACGGTCTTGGCGAGGTTCCGCGGCTGGTCGACGTTGAGACCGCGCGCGGTCGCAAGCTCGTACGCGAACAGCTGCAGCGGTACGACGGTGGTCAGGGCCGACAGCAACGCCGGAGTCTTGGGCGTCCACAGCACGTCGTCGACGTGTTGTGAGATCTGGCGATTGCCCTGGGTCGCGACGGCAATCACCCGCGCCCCACGGGCCTTGACCTCCTGGATATTGGAGATGACCTTGTCGAATACATGGCCGTCCGGGGCCACGACGACCACCGGCGATCCTTCCTCAAGCAGGGCGATCGGTCCGTGCTTCATCTCCCCGGCGGGGTAGGCCTCGGTGGGGATATAGCTGATCTCCTTGAGCTTGAGCGCACCCTCGAAGCACACCGGTACGCCGACATGACGACCGAGGTACAAAAAGAACTCACGATCGCGGTAGCGCTGGGCGACCTCGGCGACCTTGGCGGGCCCGTCGGATGCCAGATAGGCCTCGATCAGGTCGGGCACGCGACGCAGGTCCTCGGCGAGGTCGGTCGCGCCCGCCTCGGTGAGCGCCCATTTGAGGCGACCGAGCTTGAGCGCCAGCAGGGCCAGTGCCATTACCTGAGCGGTGTGGGTCTTGGTCGCCGCCACACCGATCTCCAGTCCGGCACGCGTGTACAGCGCGCCGTCGGCGTCCCGGGTCGCCTGCGAGCCCATGATGTTGGTCAGCGCCACGACGTGCGCCCCGCGCTCACGCGCGACGCGCATCGCAGCCAGGGTGTCGGCGGTCTCGCCGGACTGGGTGATGCCGATGACCAGGTCCCCTGGACCCGCAAGACAGGTGCGGTAGCGGTACTCGGAGGCGACCTCGATGTGGACTGGCACGCGCGCCCAGTCTTCGATCAGGTAGCGCCCGATCAGCCCGGCATGGAATGAGGTGCCGCACGCGACGATGTGGATGCGCTCGACGCGTGCCAGTGCCGCGTCGTCGAGCCCCAGTTCGTCGATAATGACCGACCCGTTGTCTCGTAGACGGTCACCGATGGTGTCCCACAGCGCGGCCGGCTGCTCGTGGATCTCCTTGAGCATGAACGTGTCGTAGCCGCCCTTCTCGGCGGCGTCCTCATCCCACTCCACGCGCTCGACCGGATGCGGGGCGCTCGTCCCGTCGGCCGCGAGCACGTGGACGCCGTCGGCGTCAAGCACCACGATGTCGCCGTCGTCGAGGTTGATGATCTCGCGCGTCTCGTGCAGGAACGCCGGGATCGCCGACGCCAGAAACGATTCGTCCGCGCCAACACCAACCACCAGCGGGCATTCATAGCGGGTGCCCACCAAGCGCCCGGGCTCGTCGGCGTGCGCCGCGACAAACGCGTAATGGCCGGCGATCATCGGGATGATGGCCCGAATCGCTTCGACCAGGTCGCCCTGGTAGGCCCGCGCGATCAGGTGCGGCAGCACCTCGGTGTCCGTCTCGGAGTGGAACACCACGCCGCCATCCTGCAGCTCGCGCCGCAGCTCCATGTAGTTCTCGATGATGCCGTTCATCACGACGGCGACGCGTCCGTCTCCCGACAGGTGCGGGTGGGCATTGGCCTCGGTCACCCGGCCGTGCGTCGCCCAGCGGGTGTGGCCGAGACCGGTCGTGGCAACCGACGCCCCGTTGAGGCTTTCGCTGGCCGCCCGCAGCTTGCTCAGGTTGCCGACCGCGCGCACGAGCGCGAATCCATGGTCCGGGTCGTCCAGGAGCGCAAATCCGGCCGAGTCATACCCGCGGTATTCGAGCCGCTCGAGGCCTTGGACGATCAACTCCTGGCAGGGACGCCCGCCGACGTAGCCGATGATGCCGCACATGTGTGCCTCCGAGTGGTGCGATCAGGACTGCGGAGCCGCATCACCGAGCACGCGCTCGACCACGTCCGCAATCCGTGCACACCAACTGTCACAATCCTTGCCGTCGGGAGCCTCGACCATCACGCGAACGAGGGGCTCGGTCCCGCTTGCACGAACGACCACGCGGCCATCTTCACCGAACGCGGCGTCGAACGCGCGAACTTCGTCCCATATCTCTTCGGCACCTGCGAGCTCGCCTTTACGAGAACAGCGAATCCCGACGAGCTTTTGCGGCAGCCGCCGCATCACGGCGGCGGCCTCACCGAGCGTCTGGCCCGACGCGATCAAGGCATCCAATACCATCAGGGCCGTGGCCAGGCCATCGCCGGTCGGCCCGCTGCGCAGGTTGATCAGGTGCCCGCTCTGCTCGCCGCCGAGCACGTATCCGCCGGCGAGCATCTCAGCCAGGACGTAGCGGTCGCCGACATCGGTCCAGCGGACCTCGATGCCGCGCAGGCCCATCGCGCGCCGGAATCCGAGGTTGGTCATCGTGGTCGTCACAACCGCATCCCCGGGCAGACCGCCGCCGGCCTGCATGTGCAGGGCAAGGATCGCCAGGATCTGATCGCCGTCGACCAGGGCACCAGCGTGGTCGACCGCCAAGACCCGGTCACCGTCGCCGTCGAAAGCAAACCCGAGTCGGTGGCCGCCCTGACGAACCGCGGCCTGCAACGCCTCGGGATGCGTCGAGCCACAGCCGTCGTTGATGTTGGTCCCGTCGGGTGTGGCGTTGATCACCGATACGCGCGCGCCGAGTCGGCGCAGGACCTCGGGGGCGGTCACCGACGTGGCGCCGTTGGCACAGTCCACGACGACGGTGATGTTGGCGAGCGATGTCGCAAAGCGCGCCATCAGGCTCGTGATGTAGCGGTCGGCAGCGTCATCGACGACAGTGATGTCGCCCAACCCAGCGCCGATCGGGCGCTCAAGCGCGTCCGGGTCGGCCATTCGCCGCTCGACCTCGGCTTCTTGAGCGTCGGCGAGCTTGAACCCGTCGGGACCAATCAGCTTGATGCCGTTGTCGGCGAACGGGTTGTGCGAGGCGCTGATGACTGCTCCAGCCGCGGCCCCAAGCGCGGGCACCAGCTCGGCGATCGCGGGTGTCGGCAGCACCCCCACCAGCAGCACGTCGATCCCGGCGGCGGCTAGACCCGCGGCCAGCGCGGACTCGAGCATCGGCCCGCTCCGGCGCGTATCGCGGCCGATGACCACCTGCTCGTGCGCCGTGAGCCCGGCGCCGAGCGCACGGCCGATCCCGACCGCCAGTTCCGGCGTGAGTTCGCGGTTCGCGATGCCGCGAACCCCGTCCGTCCCAAAGAGCCTGCGGGCCGTCTGGGCACTCATGACCGCCTGCGAACTAGCGCTTGGAGAACTGCGGCCGCTTACGGGCGCCCTTGAGGCCGGCCTTCTTGCGCTCCTTCTCACGCGCATCGCGCGTCAGCAGGCCTTCGCGCTTGAGGTCCGGACGCAGTTCGGAGTCGACGACGCAGAGTGCACGGGCGATCCCGTGGCGCAGCGCGCCGGATTGGCCCGAGGGTCCGCCGCCATTCAGGCGAGCGATCACGTCGAACTGGCCCAGCGTGCCCGTGGTCACCAGGGGCTTGAGCGCGTTGGTCACCAGCACGCGGCGCCCGAAGTACTCCTCGGCGGGGCGCCCGTTGCAGAGTACCCGACCCTCGCCGGGGGCGAGGATGACGCGGGCGATGGAGGTCTTGCGCTTGCCGGTTGCGATGAACCGGCCAAGTTGATCAGTCTTCATGCGGGGACCTCTGCCTTACGCTCAATTCGAAGGGGCTGCGGGTTCTGGGCGGTGTGCGGGTGCTCGGGACCCGCGTACACCTTCAGCTTGGTCAGCTGCTTGCGGCCGAGCCGGTTCTTGGGCAGCATCCCGCGAACCGCCATCCGAATCACCTCTTCCGGGCGCAGCGCGAGCTGCTCGGCGAGGGTGCGGCTGCGGATTCCGCCCGGATAGCCGGTGTGGCGGTAATAGCGCTTGTCGCGCAGCTTCTGTCCGGTGACCGCGACGCGCTCCGCGTTGACGACCACCACGAAGTCGCCGGTGTCGACGTGAGGGGTAAACCACGGCGAGCGCTTCCCGCGCAGCGTCTCGGCGATCGATGTGGACAGACGCCCAAGGTTTTGCCCGTCCGCATCGACGACCCACCATTGGCGGTCGACGGTTCCAGGCTTGGCGCTTACGGTCTTCACGGTGGTCCGCGTCCCTCCGGATAATGGCGATGCAGTAGCTGACCCAACCCTCTGGGCCGACCGCGGAGATTACGAGAATGGGGGCTCCGGCGCAACCCACAGGGGCTGCGCCGGCCGGTGCGCGCCCACCATGCGCGGTTCCGTCCGATCCCGGCTGTGTAATACGGTCCAACACGGAATGGCGCAGCGCGCGCTCCTGCATCCGTTGCGCCCGTTACCAACGAGGCACGGTTGCCATGTCGTCAAGCTCGGTAAATCGCTGTATCGCCATCGCTGCCCACGGCCGTCGCTGCCAGCAATCCACTTATCGAGGCAGCCCGTACTGCTGGCACCACACCCAGAGCCGCAAGGTCTGGGCGCCCAGCCGGGTCTCGACGCGCGCACGGGCCGCGGACGCGCAGATCTTCGCACTGGCGACGCCGGAGACCCCTCCTCCGACGCCGGTGATCGAGCGCATCGCCGCACGGCTGAACCGCGGTCAGCTCGAACAGCTGGCGCGCTTCCTCGAAGCCCCCGGCGATGGCACGCTGGTGATCGGCCGCGCCCACGGGTACGTCGAGGTGCGCGGGTCGGCGCGACCGGCCTTCTCGGCGCCGCGCGCGCAGCACGGCGGCTAACGGGCCGGGCTCATTCCCACTCGATCGTCCCCGGCGGCTTGGACGTGATGTCGAGCACGACCCGGTTGACACCGGGTACCTCATTGATGATGCGGTTGCTGATCTGCTCGAGCAGCTCGTGTGGCAGGCGCGCCCAGTCGGCGGTCATCGCGTCGTCTGACGTGACGGCGCGGATGACGATCGGATACGCATAGGTGCGCTCGTCGCCCTGCACGCCGACGCTCTTCACCGCCGGTAACACCGCAAAGCTCTGCCAGAGTTCTCGGTAGAGCCCCGCACGGCGGATCTCCTCCTGCAGTACGAAGTCGGCCTGCCGCAGGATCTGCAGCCGTTCGGCGGTCACCTCGCCGATGATCCGGATCGCCAACCCCGGGCCCGGGAACGGCTGCCGCCAGACCATCCGCTCCGGCAGGCCGAGCTCCTCGCCGACGACGCGAACCTCATCCTTGAACAGCTGGCGCAGTGGCTCGACGAGCTCGACCGAGATGTCCTCGGGCAGTCCGCCGACGTTGTGGTGACTCTTGATCTTCGACGCATCGCGCGAGCCCGATTCGATCACGTCCGAATACAGGGTCCCTTGGACCAGAAAGCGCACGCCGCCGAGCTTGCCGGCCTCGTGCTCGAAGGTCCGGATGAACTCCCGACCGACGATCTTGCGCTTCTGTTCGGGCTCGGTGACGCCCGCCAGTTCGGCCAGGAAGTGGTCTTGGGCGCGCACGTGAATGAGCGGTACGTGGAAGTAGGTGCCGAAGGCCTCCTCGACCTGCTCGCCCTCATTCATGCGCAGCATCCCGTGGTCCACGAAGATGCAGGTCAAACGGTCGCCGATCGCCCGGTGCACCAGCAACGCGGCCACGGCAGAGTCGACTCCGCCCGACAGCGCGCAGATGACCTGTTCGTCGCCCACCTGCGCACGAATCCGCGCGACCTGATCCTCGATGACCTGGACGGGCGTCCAGGTCGGCACGCAGCCGCAGCTGTCAAACAGGAATGCCTTGAGCAGATCGGTGCCGAACGGGGTGTGGACCACCTCGGGGTGAAACTGCACCCCATAAAGGCCACGGGCACGATCTTCCATTGCCGCGACAGGCGCGTGCGCGGTGCGGGCGGTCGCCTCAAAGCCCGGGGGCGCCCGCACGACGGCGTCGCGGTGGCTCATCCAGCATTGGTCCAGGGGCACGTCGCGCAGCAGGCCGTCGCGTCCGAGGACCTCGAGCTCGGTCTTGCCGAATTCGGCCGCGCCGGTGCGGGCGACCTCACCGCCAAGGACCTGGGCCATGCTCTGCATCCCGTAACAGATGCCCAGTACGGGCACGCCGAGCTCCATCAGTTGCGGGTTCAGCTCCGGCGCGCCCGGCTCGTAGACGGACGCCGGACCACCCGAGAGCACCAGGCCCCGGGGGTGCAGCGCCGCGATCTTGGCCGCCGGCATGTCGTGGGGGATGACGGCCGAAAACACGCGGCACTCGCGGATACGGCGGGCGATCAGCTGGGCGTACTGGGCACCGAAGTCGACGACCAACACACCACCGGGAACGGCGCGGGCAAGCTCCGGATCCAGGCCCGGACCGGCTGTCGACACCTATCCCATCCCCACGGACTGCGCCTGCTGCAATCGCTTGCCTTCGCTGCGCAGCCCGGGGGCCACCATCACCTCGCACTTCTGGAAGCTCTGGATCGAGTCATAGCCGCAGGTCGCCATCGCGGTCCGCAGGCCACCGGTCAGATTCAGCGTGCCGTCGTTCTGATGTGCGGGGCCGACGATGATCTCCTCGAGCGTCCCGATGGTGCTCGTCTTGACACGCGTCCCACGCGGAAGAGTTGGGTGGAAGGTCGCCATCCCCCAGTGGTAGCCGTGCCCCGGGGCCTCGCTGGCCTTGGCCAGCGGCGAGCCGATCATGCACGCGTCCGCGCCGCAGGCGATCGCCTTGGCGAGGTCACCCCCGAAGCTCATGCCGCCGTCGGCAATCACGCTGACGTACTGACCGGTCTCCAACAAGTGCTGCATCCGAGCGCCGGCGGCATCGGCGATCGCCGTCGCTTGCGGCACGCCGACGCCGATCACCTGCCGGGTCGTGCAGGCCGCACCCGGTCCGACGCCGACCAACACGCCGACCGCGCCGGTACGCATCAGGTGCAGGGCCGCCTGGAACGACGCACAGCCACCGACGATGGCCGGGATCGGTAGCTCGGAGATGAACTGTTTGAGATCGAGCGGCTCGACGACGGTCGAGACGTGCTCGGCGCTGACGACGGTGCCCTGGATCACCAGGATGTCCAGACCCGCGTCGAGCGCCGGCGTGATGTAGTCGCGGACGCGCTGCGGGGTCAGCGATCCGGCGGCGACGATGCCGTTGGCCTTGAGCTGCCGCACGCGCTCAGCCACGAGCTCGGGGTCGATCGGCTGCCGATAGATCTCCTGCAGTCCACGAGTCGCATCGGCGGGCGCCATCTTGGAGATACGCTCCAGCTGGTCGTCGGCGTCGGCATAGCGGACCTGGATGCCCTCGAGATTCAGGACCCCGAGGCCGCCGAGTCTGCCGAGTTTGGTCGCGGTGTTGACATCGACGACGCCGTCCATCGCGGACGCGAGCAGCGGCAGATCGAACGTATGGCTGTCGAGCCGCCAGGATAGATCGACGTCTTCGGGATCACGCGTCCTCCGGCTCGGAACGATTGCGATCTCGTCGAAGCCATAGGCTCGACGACCCTTCTTGCCTCGTCCGATCTCGATCTCCACGCATCCGCTCCTTGTTCCCCTGGCCGACCGTCACCCGCGCCGCCGCTCACCACCCCGAATGCACAGAGACCCAGGTCAGCAACGGCCGGTCCTGGGTCGTCTACGGCCGCTGCAAGGCGGCAGTTCTGGGCGGGCTCGGCGGAACACTGAGGGTACCGTACCGGCACGGATGTCGCCGCTCGATCGACAGGTCAATCTGCGGTATTTGCCACTTCATCGAGGCGCCAGATCTGGACCTGACGGCGCAGCGCCTCGACGTCACCACTGTCGAACACACCGGCGCCGGGACTGAGCGTGTTGGCCGCGCCGCAGGCAACCGCGAGCGCCAGCCGGGTCTCGGGGTCATCGCCGCGGCTGAGGCCCGCCAGGTACCCGCCGATCAACGCATCGCCGGATCCGACGGTGCTCGCCGCGTCGCGGGCGGGCAGGTAGGCGCGATAGGTCGAGGTGCCCTTGATCGAGGGCTCGCGCAGGCGCGCGACGCACCCGTCGGCGCGGTGGACGATCGCCGAATGCGAACTCAAGCTGCCGATGGTGTCCGCCGCGCCGGCGAGATCGATGTCGTCGTTGAGTTCGTACCCGACGATCTCCTCGGCCTCGCGCGCGTTCGGACTCACCAGGTCCGGATCGGCTGCCAGGCCGAAACGCAACGGGGGCCCCTGTGCGTCGAGTGCGGTCAACACCTGGCTTTTGATCTCACGGATCACCCGCGCGTAGTAGTCCTCGGGTACGTTCGGCGGCAGCGAGCCGGCCAGCACAAAGATGTCGGCACCGCGAGCGAGGTAGCTGATCTTCTCCATGAGCATCTCGAGCTCGTCGTCGTCGACCGTCGGCCCGTGTTCGATGATCTCCGTCTGGCTCCCGTTGGGGTCGATGACGGCCGTCGAGGTACGCGATTCGCGACGAATCCGCACGAAGTCGTTGAGGATGCCCTCGCTGGTCAGGCCCTCGATGATCGACGTGCCGGTGCGGCCCCCGGCGAGCCCGGTGGCGATGACCGGCTCTCCCAAGCGCTTGAGCGTGCGTGCGATGTTGATGCCCTTACCACCGGCCAGCGCGAGCGCGTCCGAGGCCCGATTGCGTGTGCCCGACTGGAAGTTGGGCACCGTCAGGGTGCGATCGAGCGCGGCGTTAAGGGTCACGGTGACGATCACGTCAACCCACCGCCGGGACGGCCGCTGCCGCGGTGAGCGTCCGGACCCCGATGATGCGTGCGCCCTGGCGTACCGTGACGCGCCCCAGCACCTGACCCGCCTGAACCGGTGCCGTCACAATGTGGGGGAGGTTGATTGTTTGGCTCACGGGCAGATCGATTCGTATCACCGACGTCAATGACTGGTCGACCGTGACGTGCACCAGCACGTCGGATTCGCCCGCCACGGGAATCGTACCCTCAGCGGCGCCTCGTGTGAGCACGGTGCGGCGGGCGAAATGGTGGAACGCCCATGTGGCCAGCCGTTCGACGTCGGCGGTCCGCGCCGCGACCGATGGCGCCGCCAGCTCCGCGATCCAGATCTGGGCGTGCGTCCCCGGAGCGACGACCCGGCAGACGATGGTCTTGCGGGCCAGTGCGGTCGATCCCGTCTTGATGATGTCGATCGGCGACCAGGTCGTCAGGGCCCCGTCTTGGCTGACCAGCACACGCCGCCCCCGCCCGCCCGGTCCGGGCACGACGGCACGGCGCATATGCAGGATCGCCGCCAGCGGTCGGATGGCCGCGACGACGCGGCCCAGCCGCACGAGGTCACGGGCGCTGGTGAAATGGTGTGCCGCATCCAGCCCGTCGGGATTGGCGTAGTGGGTATCGGTGAGCCTCAGCGCGCGCGCCTCACGATTCATCAAGGTCGCAAAGTGCGGCACGGAGCCGCCGACGGCGTCGGCGATCGCGACAGCGGCATCGTTGCCGCTGGCAATGATCAAGCCATCGAGCAGTTCACGGATGGTCACCCGCTCACCGGCGACCAGGCCCATGCGCGAGCCCGGGGTCCCTGCGGCGGAGGACGATACACGCACGCGGGCGTTCAGCGACCGGTGGGTCACCGCGACCAGCGCCGTCATGAGCTTGGTGGTGCTGGCCATCGGGAGACGCAGATGGGTGCGCCGCTCGGCGAGGACCGTGTTCGTCGCCGGATCCACGATCACGAAGCTTCGTCCCGCGACCGGCGGCACGCGCGCCATGCGTACGGAGGCCGCCGACACGGGGACCGCGACTGCCGCGACGGCAACACCAACCAGGGCCCATTGGTGCGCTCGCGTCACGTTACGATCGTAACAAGGTCGACCCAATTCCCGGCGGTGTGTGCTCGGATCCGTCGCAGCGGACACGCGCACCGATTCATCCCGAGACGTCCCACAGCTGAGCGCGCAGCGCCTCCGCGGCGACGCGGGGGTCCGCTGCGTACAGGATCGACCGGCTCGCGGCGACGACCGCGGCGGCGCGCGTGCCGGCAAAGGCGGCGCCAAGATCCTCGGGTCGGCCGCCCTGGGCCCCCACCCCGGGGATCAGGAACGGCTGGTGCGGCATCAGCTCGCGCAGGACGGCCAGGTGGTGCGGCGCCGTGGCGCCGACGACGGCGCCGACGTCCGACATGCCGCTCGACCCCACGCCCGCCGCGCCCCAGACGGCCACCAGACGGGCGACCGCCTCGTACCACGGGGATCCGTCGGCTAGGCGGAGGTCCTGCAGGTCGCCCGCGCCCGGATTCGACGTGCGCACCAGCACGAACAGTCCGCGACCGGTGGCGCGGGCCGCCGTCACGAATGGGGTGACCGCGTCGGTGCCGAGCAGCGGGTTGACGGTGACGGCATCGAACGGGGCCCGCACGAGGGCGTCGGCATAGGCACCGCTGGTGACATCCACGTCACCTCGTTTTGCGTCGGCGATGACCAGGAGCCCCTGCTCGGCGGCGAGCGTCGCGACGCGCTCCAGCACGTCCCATCCGGCCGATCCAAGGCGTTCAAACCAGGCCAGCTGCGGCTTGACCGCGACACATGCCGGCGCTGCGGCCATGATCACCCGTGTGCAGAACTCGCTCGCGGGGGCGGCACCCTCGCCGATCCGCGCTGGATCCGGATCGAGCCCGAGCACGACCTGACTCTCGCGGGCCGCGACCGCACGCGCCAATCGATCACCGAACCCCGGCGTCGTACTCACAGCATCAACCCCCGCACAATCGGCAATGTCAGCGTGCACATGACCGAGGTCACAAACACCGCCCCGACCAAGACGTCACGCCGCAACCCGTACCGCACACCCAAGACCAGCGACATCATCGCGGTCGGCATCGCCGCCATCAAAACGACGGTGTGCAGCACCGCCGGGGCGAGCCCGAGCAGCGTACCGATCGCGAGCCCCACGATGGCGCCGCCGACCAGCCGGGCCACGGTGATCATCCCGACCTCGGGCCACGCGCGCTGTAACGCGCGCCAGTCGAGCATCAGGCCCGCGTAAAGCATCACCAGCGGGAGCGTCGCACTGCCGAGGAGCACCAGTGGACGGTTGATCCAGTGCGAGGGCGTCCCGAGCCCCACCAGGTTCCACGCGAGGGCGACGTAGAGTGCGACCATCGGCGGCATCAGCAGTCCGCGCCGCAGCGCGATCCAGTCGATCCCGCTCGTGCGGCCCTCGACCGATCCGTAGGAGTTTGCGATCACCACCGTGGAGGTCCAGGTGATCACACCCGTCGCGAACGCGTCGTAGAACACCGCGGCCGCCAGCGACACGCCCAAACCGCTCGCGGCAATCAGCGGCACGCCGAAAAAGCCCGTGTTGCCCACCCCGGTGGCGACCAGCATGGCGCCCTCGGTCGGGCGGTCGGCGTGTCGGACGCGTGCCATGACCCATCCGATGCCGAGCATCACCACGTGGATCAGGTACCCGGCGATCGGCACCAGCACCAACCCGAGCGACAATCGCTCGTGGGCGATGATCGTAAACACCAGCGCCGGCATCGTCGCGTAGATGACGAGGTTGACCAGCACCGGCCCGTTGTCCTCGCGCAGCACGCGCGCATGCCGCAGGCCGACGCCAATCATGATGATCGCCAGCGCGGCGATTGAGGTCACGAGCACGCGCTACTCCGTGACCGGCCCGCGCGCAGCGGGCGCGAGGCTGGCTACCGAGACGACCAATCGCTGCACGCCGGGGATGATGTCACGCCACCCGGGCGCGGGACGTGACGCGCGGATCAGGTCGCCGGCGGGCTCACCTCGTGCCAGTACTGGATCGACCAGGAGTTCTCGATCGTCGGGAACAGCGGGGGGCGCAGCGTCTGGAGGATCTGGTCGTAGTTGTAGGTACGGCTCGCGAACATCGACGCGTAACCGCCTTGCGCGGTGGCGATGGACCCGGTGAACGTCATCGATGTATGGGTCGCGCTGCTGGTGTCGGTGAACCACTGACCGCTCTGCGCCAGCGTGGCGGCGCGCCAGCTGAGTGTCTGCGGCGCGAACTGCGAGATGATCAGGTTCCCCGAGGCGATCAGTCCGAGCACGCTTTGCGTGCCGGACGCGTAGGAGATATTGCCGCCGATGTACAGGTTGCCCGGGGTCGCGACGGTCACCTGGCCGTTGACCACCGAGTCCCGGACACCACTTGTCGAGGAGCACGCGTCGGTGAGGTTCTGGCCGTTGCCGACGATGACCGGCTGCTGGAAATACATGTAGAACGGCGCGTCACCGCTCGGCAGCGTGTACGTGGTCGGGCATCCGAGCGTCCCGATTGCGACACCGGGATCGGTCGTGTTGGTGACCGGGTAGACCCGCACCTGGCCTGCGGACAGGAACTGGATCTCCCACGCGCTCACCGACGCGTTGTTGGCGTACACCCCGGTCGCTTTTGCGGCCGACTGGATGTTGCTGATCGCTCCGGTAAAAGTCGTGAAGTCGATCGGTGTCGGGAACTTGTCCGAGAACGCTGGGGTCGTCGTCGAGTCGAATGCTCCACCGACTGAAAACGCCGGGTCGGTCGCATCGGACTTGAGGCAGGTCGCGCCGGAGGAATCGTTGCGGCACACCTCGTGCTCGGCATAGATGGCGCCGACCGCAGTGCCCTGGTGGACGACGTCCTGGGCCGAATAGATCTTGCCGGTCGTGGTGGCGCTCGATCCGTACGCGATACTCGCGTTGGAGATCATCTGGTAGTTGGCGATCGACTCCGGCGATACCTGCGCGACGATGGAGCGGACGACCGGCGTGCCGCTGCCGACCTCGGCGGTCGACTGGACGAAGATGCTGTTCTGGTCGTTGGGGTCCGCGAACAGGCGCAAGTTGTACTTTGCGATGCCGAAGCGGGCGTTTTGCAAGGTGACCCACGTGTGGATCTTGGCCGGGTACGTCCATGTGTGCCCGGGTGTCCATGCCGCGCCGGGGTTGACCGTCCCGCCCGTGCTCGAGTCCGTCCGGGGATCCTCGGCGGTATCCACGTAGTTCAGCCAGTACTGGGGGTTCTCGACCAGTCGCGAGATGTAGACCTGCACACCGGCCTCGGCGGCCTCCAGGGCGATGTCGTTGCGGTTGCTCGCCGCGGTCTGGAAGACGCTCGACTGCGCCCACGACAGGCTGGCCACCACGAGCAGCGCGGCGATCGCGCTGATGAAGATGACGACGATCAACGTCTGGCCGGATTGTCGGTTGCGGGTGCGCATCGTGGGTTAGTTGTTCGCCGAGGTCGGGTTTTGGGGCACGACGTCGGTCGTGAGCGCGAACTGCTGGGGCGAATTCCCCAGCTTGTATTTGGCCAGCATGTTCACGTGGACGAGCGCGATGCCGATCGTCGTCGGCGCCGACAGCGTCGCGGCGAGTGTCACGCCATTGCCGTTGACTGCGCTAAACAGCGGTGCGCCCGACGAGTTGGCGACCGAACTGACGAGCGTCTCGGCGCTCGAGAACGCACTGTAGGTGTACGGCGGCGACGCGCCGACCGGTTGGGCGACCTGACGGATCAGGCTGCCGCCGGAGACCTGGTAGAGAAACTCCTCGGGCTTGGGCATCAGCTCGGTCGGGCTGCGGCTGAGATCGGCGTAGAACTCGATTTGGGTCGGCGAGAGATTCACGATCGGCGGGGTGAGCCCGTCGTCGGGACTGACGGCCTCCCGCAATTGCGATGTCAGCTGGTTAAGGGCGTCGCGCGCCTGACCCTGTGCGAGCACCTCGCCCTGATGGGTCGTCTCGCTCGACAGGCTCGAGTCGTAGAAGCCGTAGATGGCGAACATGAAGATCGTCCCGATGACGATCCCGATGAGCAGTTCGGTAAGCGTGAAGCCGTCCTGCCCGGCGTGGGTGGCGGGACGGCTCATGGCACCGGGTAGCTCAGGGTCTTGCCGGACTGGGCGGTCACGGTCTTGCCCGAGCTCCAGATCGGGTTCCCCGAGGAGAACGCGGTCGCGATATAGGCGGTGTAGGTCCCCGGCGCCAGGTTGATGAACGACGCAAAGCGGGAACTGTTGGTGAACTGGGAGACGTCGTAGGTGCCGACAGCGGCCTTCAGGCGCACGAGCTGGTTGCTGGCGGTGGTGGTCAGCTTGATCGTCCCCACCGTTCCGGCGACAAGCTCCAGGGTGACGCTCGTGGTCCCGTTATTTGTGATCGCGGCGCTCAGGCTGCCCGCCCCATAGCCGTTCGCCCCGGCCGCGACGGTGTAATTGGTGGACCCGGACGCGAGCTCGCAAAACGTCACCGTCCCCGAGGATCCGGTCGTCCGGATCACCGGGGCAAGGTTGCCCTGACCGCCGGAGATCTGCACCTGTGCGCCGCTGATCGGCTGGTTGGTGTTCGCGTCGAGCACCATGGCGTTCAGATGGCCGCCGCCCTGCGAGACGAGGCTGACCGTGACCGTCTGGGAGGTCAGATTCGGATAGCCGGTCGGGAGTGGGGTGTTCAGCGTTTGCGAGGCGTAGCAGTCGGCACTCGCCGTGATGCCGAACGCCGACGGACTCGGCTCGATGACCTGGCCCTGCAGCGTCGTGAACGTGAATGCGCCGGTGATCCCGGATTGGCTGTCGGTGACCGACTGGGGTGCCGGGGCGGTGACCGTCACCGTTGAGTAGTTGGTGATCGGGCTCCCGGTGATCGAATCGATGAGGTTGACGCCGAGCGTCGTGGGCTGGAAGACCTTGATCGTCACCTGCCAGGTCTGGGATGCGCTCAAATGCGCGGACGTAACACTGGGGGCGGTCGTCGAATCGGTCGCATACCCCGCCTGATTGACCTGGACCGTGTAGTTGTACTGTGGGCTGCTGGTCGAGGTCGGGTTCGGGATCAGACCGGCGAACACGACCGTTCCGTTGCTCGTGGACAGATCCGTGCGCGTCGCCGAAGGGCCGCCGCCGATCGCGACGGTCATGCTGGGCAGCGGGGCCAGCGTGACGGCGTCGACGACCGTGACCACGGCGGTCGACAGCCCGGCCATCGACGCATAGTTGGGCGGCGCGACGAGTGTCGACTCGGTGACCGGCAACCCGACGGTCAGGTTCGGGGTCACCACCACCGTCACCGACTTGTAATCGACGTAGGTGTGTGGCTGGCCCGCCGCCGGATCGTCGACGAACTTGACGCTCGTCTGCACCGTGTAGGCGGTGCCGTTGACCGTCTGGGTCTGAGAGGCCGGGATCGTTCCGCTGGGGTTGCCCCCGACAACGCCGACCGCCGAGTAGGACATATTGTGGATGTCCTCGAGGTGTTGCTGGGCGATCTTCGCCGCGACCACGTCCAAGCGGGTCTTGCCGATTTGCGACGAGGCGGCTGCAAACCCCTCGATGACCCCGCCCGCGACGATCGCCAGCAGCAGGATCCCGAGCAGCACCTCGAGGTACATGAATCCCGCCTGGCGATGCCGCTTGGCTCGGGCCACCGATCCCCCAACTGCTGTTGGCGCACGGCACGACGCGGGCGCAGCCCGGCCGGTGTGCACGTCGACACCTGGGTCATCGGCGTCGCATGGGACTTCCTTGACGGGGCGGCGAGGGTCGAAGACCGGCGCGCCGCACGACCGCCCGGCTATCACGCGGCGAGGCTCGGGCCCCCTAAGAGACGGGCAACGCCCCGGCGCCGTCGGCCGGCATCACGACATATTGGCGCAGGTAGAGATCGCGGAAGGTGACCGGCCCGCGCGGTCCCGGCACGTGGTCGACGTTGATGCCCGTCTCCGGCGCGCCGAGCAGCTTGAAGCCGTCGAGCAGGCGTGTCGGCGTGTTCCAGAACGCCCCCGTGCCGCCGTAGGCGTCGAGGAACTGGCGCGCATGCTCCGGATCGGCCGTCACGATTCCTGCTGCCAGGCCTGAGGTTTCCTCGTTGGCGATGGCCGCCGCGTGCGCCGGCGAATGCACACAATCGACCGTCACATGGGCCTCGTTGCCCTCGTCGAGTGCCCACTCGTGGCCGCGCGCCTGGGTATGGGGTGGCAGCACCGGGGCGATCCCGAGCGCCGCGAACTCCTCGGCGGCAACCGCGACGAGCTCGTCCCAGCGATCGCCGTGGATCAGCAGCAGGTTCAGCCGGTTGCAGACGCCGAGGCGATCGAGGCTCGCGCGCAGAAGCTCCCGGAACAGGCCGACCTCCGCAGCCGTGTCGGCGTACAGCACACCCCCACCGTCGGCGTGGGCGAGCGTCCGAACCCCGTTCGTGGCCGCGCGCATCGCGAGCTCGCGCGTCGTCGGACCGCTACCGCGGATGATTACCAGTGGAATGAGTCCGGGCGCGGAAACCAGGGCGGTCGCCGCCGCGCGATCGGGCGACCGGACCAATTGGATCGCCCGCGGGTCGAGCCCGGCCTGCTCGAGCGCCGGCGCGATGACCAGATCAACCAGGGCCACCGCCGAGCGCAACGCGGCGCCCCCGGTGCGCAGGACCCCGACGTTGCGGGACTTGATCAGCTGCGAGGCGACGTCGATCGTCACGTTGGGACGTGCTTCGTAGTTGGCGCCGATCACACCGACCGGACGCCGACGTTCCTCGACGACCGCGCCATTACCGAGATCGCGCCGCATCACGATGACCGGCGCAAACGGCGCCGCCGCGAGCGCATCGATTTGCGCGGCCATCGCCGCGATCCGTCCAGCATCGAGGCGCAGCCGGTCGCGCATGGCGTCCGGAAAGCTCGCCTCCAGCGCCGCGAGATCGGCGCGATTGGCGGCCAGCAGCGGCTCGACCTCGGCGGCCAGGCGCGCGCTCATGGCCCCGAGCGCGGCCGTCAGCGATGCATCAGCGGCGGCCGCCAGGCTCGGCGCGGCGCTGCGTGCCGCGCGGCCGGCGGCTTGCACAAGTTCGGTGACGGTCTGCTCGCTCACGGCAGCGGATCATCCCAATTTGTGCATGCCTTTGCACGGAGACCCGCGCTAGAGTCGGCTCACCGTGCTCCATTCGGGAGCGACCGAACCCGATCGCGCTCAGCGGCTGCGCGGACCGCCCCATGACCTCAGAGCCCCCACCGGCACTCCACGACGACGCGCCCCGGGACGACGGCGCACACGACAATCCGTCGTTGCGCGGCTACCTTGACGAGCTCGCCAGCCGGCCCATCCGCGACAGCAGGGTCGACCGCGCGCGAACCCGCGTGCTGGATACCGCGGAGCGGCTCACGACCTGGGGACCGCTCGGGCCCATCGCCGAATCGGGCTGGCAGGTCTGGCGACGCGACCGGGAGATCGCCGGCAGCGTGCTGGCCGCGGCCCTCGCCTACCGCATCTTCATCTGGCTGCTGCCGCTGGCGTTGGTCCTGGTCGCCGGCCTCGGATTCGCCGGCTCGTCGGAGGTTTCGAGTGCGGTGAACGACCTCGGCGTGTCGGGCTTCGTCGCCCAGTCGGTCTCATCGACCGCCCAATCCGGCAACTGGTTCGGGCGGATCGCGCTGATCATCTCGGGAACAATCGTCTTCTTGTACGAGTCCTACGTCTTGCTGCGCACGCTGCGGGCCATCTCTGCCTTCTCGTGGCGGATTCCGGTTCGCCCGATGCGCAACCCCGTCCGCCAGACCCTGCTCTTCCTCGGGCTGTCGGTCCTGCTGCTGGTCGCCCTGGCGCTGACGAACAAGATCGCCGGATACCTGTTCTTCCCGCTCGGCCTGGTGATGGCCTTGGCGTCGCTGCTCGTGATACCGGCGTACATCGTGATGGTGTCGACGGTGCTCCTGCCCCACCGCGCCACCAGTTGGACCGCGTTCATTCCCGGTGCGATCCTCGTCTACGCCACCTACGCGCTCGTCCACGTGCTGGCAACGCTTCTCGTCGTCCCGTGGGTCGCCCACAAGCAGGCGACCTACGGCGTGCTCGGCATCTCCGCCGGTCTGCTGTTCCTGATGTTTGTCTTCGGTCGGGTCGTCGAGTTGGCGTTCTCCTTGAACGCGATCCTCGAGGAACAACGTCGGGCGGCCCGCGCGCGGCGCATCGGCGGCCGCTCGATCGCATGACAACGGGGGCCCCCAAAGGGCCCCCGTCGATCGTGCAGGTGGTCGCGTGGTGCGGTGGCCGGGTGGCCTTACATCATGCCGCCCATGCCGCCCATGCCGCCCATGTTGGGGGACATCATCGGGCCACCGGCACCGCCGCCCTCCTCAGGGGTCTCCACCACGAGTGCTTCGGTGGTGATGATGTTCTTGGCGATCGATGCGGCGTTGGCAAGCGCCGAGCGGGTCACCATGGCCGGGTCGATGATGCCTTCGGCGATCAGGTCCACGTATTCGCCGGTGTCCACGTTCAAGCCGTGGCCTTGGGGCAATTCGCGCACCTTGCCCACCACCACCGAGCCTTCAAGGCCGGCGTTGTCGGCCAGCTGGCGCAGCGGCTCTTCGAGTGCCCGGCGCACGATGCGTGCTCCGGTGGCCTCGTCGCCTTCGAGCTCGAGCTCATCCAGGGATGCGATGGCGTTGACAAGCGCCACCCCACCGCCGGGGATGACCCCTTCCTCCAGGGCCGCCCGGGTGGCCTGCAGGGCGTCCTCGACGCGGTGCTTGCGTTCTTTCATCTCGGTCTCGGTGGCGGCGCCGACTTTGACGACCGCCACGCCGCCTGCGAGCTTGGCAAGGCGCTCCTGGAGCTTTTCGCGGTCAAAATCCGAGTCCGAGGACTCGATCTCGGCGCGGATCTGCTTGATGCGGCTTTGGATGCCGGCCGCATCGCCTGCGCCATCGATGATCGTGGTGGTGTCTTTGGTCACCACGACCTTGCGGGCGCGACCCAGCTGGGAGACTTGGGTGTTGACCAGCTTTAAGCCCATCTCCTCGGCGATGACCTCACCGTCGGTGAGGATCGCGATGTCCTCGAGCATGCGCTTTCTGCGATCGCCAAAGCCCGGGGCCTTGACGGCGATGCCGGTAAAGGTGCCGCGCAGCTTGTTGACGATCAAGGTCGCGGTGGCCTCGCCCTCGACGTCCTCGGCGACGATCAACAGGGGCCGGCTGGACTGGATGACCCGCTCGAGCACCGGCACCAGGTCCTGCACCGAGGAGATCTTGCCGTTGTGGATGAGGATGTAGGGATCCTCCAGCACGGCCTCCTGGCGGTCCGGGTCGGTGATCATGTACGGGCTCATGTAGCCGCGGTCGAACTGCATGCCTTCGGTGAAATCAAGCTCGATGCCAAACGTCTGGCCTTCTTCGACGTTGACCACGCCGTCTTTGCCGACCTTCTCGATCGCATCGGCGATCACATCGCCGATGGCACGATCGCGGGCGGAGATCGTCGCCACGCGGGCGATGTCTTCCTTGCCCGAGACCTCTTTGGCCTGGGCGAGCACCGATTCGGCCACACGCTCGACGGCGGCTTCGATGCCGCGCTTGAGCCCCATCGGGTTCGCGCCGGCGGCCACGTTTTTGAGTCCCTCACGCACGATCGCCTGGGCGAGCAAGGTGGCGGTGGTGGTGCCGTCGCCGGCGACGTCGTTGGTGGCGGTGGCCACCTCGCGCACCAGCTGGGCACCCTGGTTTTCAAACGGGTCCGACAGCTCGATCTCGCGGGCGATCGTCACACCGTCGTTGGTGATCGTGGGCGCCCCAAAGCGCTTGTCGAGCACCACGTAGCGGCCCTTGGGGCCCAGGGTGACCTTGACCGCGTCGGCCAAGGTGTTGACCCCGCGCTCGAGTGCACGGCGGGCTTCTTCGGCGAACAAGATGTCCTTTGCCATCTGGCGTCAGCTCTCCTTTGGATTCCTGCAATGACGGCGCGTCGCGCCTATGCCTGGACCTTGGCGAGGATGTCGTGCTCGGACAGGATCAGCACGTCCTCACCGTCGACCTTGATCTCGGTCCCGCCGTACTTCGAGTAGATCACCTCGTCGCCGACGGCGACCTCGAGTGGCACCCGGGCGCCTTCGACGAAGCGACCCTCACCAACAGCGAGAACGGTTCCACGCGACGGGCGCTCCTTGGCCGTGTCCGGCAGCACGATCCCGCTTGCCGTGACTTCGTCTTGCTCGACGGCCTTGACCAGCACCCGATCGCCCAGTGGCTTAAGGGACATGCAACCTCCGGTTACCAGGAAAAATTTACACAACGTCGGCGTGCAGACGCACGCCCTGGCACTCTGCGAATCAGAGTGCCAGGGCAGCCTAGCGCAGGTGGACGGTGCGCTCTAGAGGATCCGCCCAAGAATCTGGCACTCAGGTGATGCGAGTGCCAATCGCGTTATGGGGCATACTCCGCCGCGCGCGCCAGGACGTCCGCGGCCGTGGCAGAGGCCTTGACGAAGACCCACCAACGATAAAAACCATCGCGCCGATCGGAGGTCACGGTGACCGTGCTGTTGAGGGGGTCACCCGGCAGGATGCGAAACAGGCCGTCGCTGACCCGGTCGGCATCCAAGTCGCCGAGATTCCACCACGCAAGCGCAGCCGCCACGGCCCCGGGAGCGTCGGCCGCGCCGCCTGCGTAACGCGCACCACACCCCGGGCAGGCGCCCGGTAACGGTTCGGCGCCGTCGATCACCAACGTCCGGCACAACGGGCAGACTAACCGCGGACCGCCGGCCATCACGCCATCAGGGGCGCGATGAGACACACTGCCGCGACGGCGACCCCGACGATGGCCGCGAGCGGGACGACGCGCCCGGCGCCCATTCGCCACGACAGCACCCCGATTGCCGCCGCGGCGATCCCGGCCGCGACGATCAGGATGACCTGCCCGCCTGAGACGACGCTTCGTGAGATGCCGATGCTCGCCAGCACCATCGTCAACAGGCATCCGAAATACAGTGAGTCGAGACCCTCGAATACGAACTCGCGCACGCGTTGACCCTCATCGAACAGCCACGCGGCGATCACGAGATCCCAGATCACCATTAGCAACACACTCTTGGGCCGCGCACCGTGAATGCCGAACCAGTGGACGAGCAGGACGAGGACGATCAGGGCGGCGATGGCCGCCGCGCCAAACAGCACCGGCCAGACGAACCGGACAAGCTCGCGATCGCGAGCGGACATGCGTGCCGGGTCGGCCTTGCGGATGCGGCGGCGACCGATCGTACGCCCTGCGGCCTCGACGCTCCGTGCCCAGTACACCACGCCGGCCGCCGCCGCGGCACCGAGCAGGGCGCCGATCAACGCCGGTGCAGCGGCATCGTTGGGGCTGTCACCGGCTACGCGCAGCAGTGCGTAGAGGACCACCCACCCGATAATCGCCCCGGCGACCAACCAGGACCCCAAGTGCGCGAGCAAGCCGCGCTGTGGGGAGACGCGCGTGCCGGTCACGACGCGACCCCCAGGGCACGCGCGAGCTGTGTGGCCGCGCGACCCCGATGGGAAATAGCGTTCTTCTGCTCGGCGGTGAGCTCCGCCATCGCGTGGGTCCTTCCGTCGGGGATGAACACCGGGTCGTAGCCGAACCCACTGTCGCCGCGGCGCGCGTCCGCGATGACGCCCGAGCACGTGCCGCACGCCACGGTCATCGTGTCGTCGGCCGCGAGGGCGACCAGGACACACACGAAGGCGGCGCGGCGATCGATCGTACCGTCAAGTTCCTCCAGCAGCCGCCCGCAATTGCTGGCGTCGCTGGCCTGAGGACCCGCATATCGGGCACTCTGGACCCCGGGCCTGCCATCGAGTGCGCGGACCGCCAGGCCCGAGTCGTCGGCGAGCACCAGCTCGTCGTCCGGGGTGATGGCCCGGGCGGCTCGGGCCTTGAGCAACGCGTTCTGGAAGAACGTCTTACCGGTCTCCGCGACGGAAAAGCCCGGCGGAACTGCGGCGACGCTCACGCGGTCGCCCAGCAGCGCACCGAGCTCACGCGCCTTGCCGGGGTTGCCTGTCGCAAGAATGATCCTCACGCGCTCGCGAGTGCGTCCGCCTGGATGCCGAGCAGCGTCTGCGTGCCGGCCAGCGCGAGGTCGAGCAGCTCGTCGAACTGGGACCGCGGGAAAGAACGCCCCTCGGCGGTTGCCTGGACCTCGATCAGCTCGCCGACGCCGCTGACGACGACGTTCATGTCCGCGTCGGCGCGGGAGTCCTCGAAGTAGCCGAGATCCAAACGGCACTGGGCATCGACGATCCCAACGCTCACCGCGGCCACGGCAGCGATGATCGGCGTCCGGTCGAGTCGACCTTCGGAGAGCAGACGACGCATCGCGAGCTCCAGCGCCACATAGCCGCCGCAAATGCTCGCGCAGCGGGTGCCCCCGTCGGCGGTAAGCACGTCGCAGTCGATCCACAACGTCCGCTCGCCGAGCGCCTGCATATCGACGACGGCCCGAAGTGAGCGCCCGATCAGCCGCTGGATCTCGGACGAGCGCCCGTCGAGCTTGCCGCGGGTGACATCACGCATGCGGCGCTCGCCGGTTGACGCGGGCAGCATTCCGTACTCTGCGGTCACCCATCCGGCACCCGTCCCGCGGCGCCAACCCGGCACGGATTCTTCGACCGCACAAGTACAGATCACCCGCGTTTCGCCGATCTCTATCAGTGCACTGCCGTGTGCCGTCGGCACGAAGTGCGGGAGTATCCGGACCTGGCGCAACGCGTCGGCGCTCCGGCCGTCAGGGCGAGCAGTCGCTGCCACAGGTGTCCTTGGATTGGAGTCCACGCCGCCAAGGATAGTCACCGGGCGCGGATGCGGACCGTGTGGTGTAGGCGCCGAACGTCAATTAGGTTGTGAGCGCAGTTCGATATGGCGGATTCCGTGATCAGCACCCAGGAAGAGCGTCTAGCGCAGGCGACGACGCCACGCGAGCGTGCGCTTGCCCTGGTCGAGCTGGTCGACTTGCTCGCCCACCGCGATCCCGCCCGGGCACGCCAACTCGGTGATTCGGCGCTCGGCGCCGCCCTGGCCGCCGACGACTCGTGGCTCGAGGCGCGCGCCAGGCTCTCGCGGGCCAACGCACTGCTCGGGGCTGCGGACGTCGGGCGTGTGCTCGACGAGATGCAGACGGCAATGCGGACCTTCGAGGCGCTCGGCGACCGCCGTGCCCGCGCCTGGGCGCTCGTGCTGATCGCCGCGCTGCACGTCTACAGCGGCGACGGCGTCACGGCCGCCGAGCTCCTGCAAGAGGTCCTTCCGGAGATTCGCAAACGCGGGGACCTGGCCGTACTTGCGCGTGCGCTCAACGAACTGGCCAACGCCCACGCGATTCAGGAGGACCCCGGTCGGGCCCTCCAGCTGTACCGCGAGGCCGCCGACACGTTCCGCAGCGCCGGCGACAACTTGTGGATGGCGTTCGTGCTCCAGAACGCCGCGTACGTGCACTGCGGTCTGGGCGACCGGGCGCTCGCGGCGGGCAACCGCGAAGAAGCAGAGGTCTCGTACGGCCGCGCCCTGGCGCTGACCCGTGAAGCTGCCGAGCTGCCCAATCCCGAGGACAACGTCATCCGGGCGTACGCCGAGGGCATGGCCGGCCGGGCGCTGATCGGCCTCGGCCAGCCGTTGGCCGCCCTCGACCACCTCCGGACCGCGGTACTGACCGCACGCACCGCAGGCGACCGCCGGGCCGAAGGCGCGCATCTTATCGAGACCGCGCGCGCCCTCGACGCCGGCGGGCGTACCCAGGACGGCCTGCGTGCTGCGCTGCGCGCGGTGCACCTGCTCGAAGAGGTCGGCGACCGCCGTACCCTGGCACAAGCACTCGAGGTCGCGAGCACCCTGAGCGAACAGGTCGGCGACCTGGCGGCTGCACTCGCCGCCCAACGCCGGTTCCATGCGCTCAGCCAGGAGCTCGACGGGGAGCGCGCCAAGGCCCGCATGGAGCTCAACGCCCTGCGCCTGGACGTCCAGCAGGCGCGCGCAGAAGCCGAGCGCCGCCGCACCGAGGCCCTCATGGACCCGGTCACCGGACTGCCCAACCGCCGCGACTTCGACGCGCAGTTCGGGCAACTGGTCGCCCGGACCACCGGGTCGATCGCCCTCGCGCTCATGGATCTCGACCACTTCAAGCGCGTCAACGACCGCTTCTCGCACCTGGTCGGCGACGATGTGTTGCGCGTCTGCGCGCGGCTGCTGCGCGAATCGAGCCGCGACCATGACCTGGTCGCCCGCTTCGGCGGCGAGGAATTCGCCATCGTCCTGCCGGGCGCCGAACCGCAAATCGCCTTGGTCGTCTGCGAGCGCATGCGCCGCGCCATCGCCGAGTATCCGTGGGACACGATCCACGAGGGCCTCGAGGTCACCGCCTCGCTGGGCTGCGTCGTCGGTCTCCCGGGGACGACCACCCAGGAACTACTGACCGAAGCCGACCGCCAGCTCTACGCCGCCAAGGCCGCCGGCCGCAACAAAGTGATGCCCGAACCGGGCGCGGAGTCAGACGCCTGAGCACCCGGTACCGGTACGATCGGAGTGATGGCCGATTCCCCCCGTGACCTCGCGCGCCTCTTGCTTGGCGCCCGTCATGGGGTGGTCCTGACCGGTGCCGGCGTCTCAACCGAGAGCGGCATTCCCGATTTTCGCTCAGCCGGCGGGATCTGGGAGAACGTGGATCCGATGGAGGTCGGTTCATTGTCGACGTTCGTCAGCGCCCCCGAGCGGTTTTGGAGCTTCCATCGCCCTCGCTTCTCCGCGGTGGACAGCGTCCGGCCGAACCCGGCGCATCTCGCGGTCGCGGAGCTCGAGCGACGCGGAATCATCAAGGACCTGATCACGCAGAACATCGACGGCCTGCATCGTCGAGCCGGAAGCCCGCATCCGATCGAGGTCCACGGCACGCTTGACTTCGGTGAGTGCCTGCGGTGCGGGGCGCGCATCTCCCGCGAGGAGATGGTCGCCCGCGCCGACGACGCGCCGGACGGGGTGCCGCGCTGCACGCAGTGCGGCTTCCAGGTTAAAAGCGGCGTCGTCCTGTTCGGCGAGCAGCTGCCGGCCCCGGCGATCAGCGCCGCGTTCGCCGCGGCGGAGGCGGCGGACGTGATGCTCGTCATCGGGTCGAGCCTACTGGTCACGCCGGTGAGCACCCTGCCGGACATCGTCCTGCGCCACGGCGGCGCGCTGGCCATCCTCACCGAAAGCGCGACCCCTTACGACGACCACTGCACGGTGCGGTTGCACGGCAAGGCGGGGGTTCAGATGACCGAGGTGCTCACCGCGCTCGATGACCTCGGGATGCCCGCCGCACCCTGACGCACATCACGCCGTGATCTCGACCCGTTCGACGTCCCCAAGCGGCATCTGGAGAAAGCGCGTGCCAAGTGTCTGGAACGCGGCCGGGTCCCCGCTGCAGGCGAATCGGTAGTGCCCTTCGCGCGATTCGTCGCGCAGCAGCCCCTTACGTGCGAGCGACTCGCGTAGCTCCCGCGCGAGCTCTTCCCCACTCTTGATCAGCCGCGTGCTCGGCAGGCTGCGCCGCAGCAGACGTTCGACCAGCGGATAGTGGGTGCAGCCCAGGATGACGGTGTCGACGCCTTCCTCGCGTAACGGCGCCGTGTAGGCGCGCACCATCTCGACAATCCGTTCGTCGAACGGGTCCCCGTGTTGGATCGCCGGCGCGAGCGCCGGGCATGCGACCGAAATCAGTTCGACACCGGCGTCATGGGCGTGGATCATCCGGTCGTACGACCCCGAGCGGACCGTGGCCTCGGTCGCCAGCAGCCCGACGCGCCGGTTGCGTGTCGTCTGCACGGCCGCGTGGGCCTCGGAACTCATGACGCCGATGACCGGAACGTCGAGCAGCGTCTGGAGGTGGGTCAGCGCCGCGGCCGTGGCCGTGTTGCAGGCGATGACAATCGTCTTCACCCCGCGTGCGATGAGCCACGCGGAGATTTGTTCCGCTCGCTCACGCAGTTCGGCATCGGTCCGGTCACCGTACGGGAACCAGGCGGTGTCGCCGAAGTAAATGAAGTCCTCGGCGGGCAACTGGGCCAGGCACTCGTCAAGCACCGTGAGGCCGCCGACACCGGAATCGAACACCCCGATTGCATGTTCGGCCGCCAGGGTCACTGCACCGCCCACGGGTGCCTGCCGGTCATCGACACCACCTAGGACGCAGACCGGTACGCGCGGTCCCAGTAGATCAGCGGCGGCTTGTCGCTCCGCGCCACGTCCACCACGCGACCGACGAGGATCGTGTGATCGCCGCCGTCGAGGGCCGCCGCGTGCGCACACACCAGTCGCGCGACGCCGACGGGAAGCAGCGGCGCGCCGAACGCGCCGTCCTCCCAATCGGCCTCGTCGAACTTCTCGAGCCCCGGCCGCGCGAACCCGCGGGAGATCTCCTCCTGGTCCCGCGACAGCACATGGACCGCGAAACCCGATGCACCCACGAGCCCGTCGTGGCTCGTGGCGTTCTTGTCCAGGCACGCCAGGATCAGCGGCGGGTCGAGTGACAGTGATGAGAACGAGCTGATCGTCATCCCGACGAGTCCGTCGTCGCCGCGAGCGGTGAGGACCGTCACGCCACTCGGCCACAAGGCCAGCGTTTCGCGAAACTCCTGGGCGCTGACGGATGTGCTCACGATTCGATCCTTGCTCGACATCGAAGGTTGGTGTGTTGTCCCACGCGTGCCGGCGGACTCCTGCCGGTGCGCGGAGCGCTTCCGCGGGACTGATTGCCCGTGCGTGCAGTCCGCGCCTGCGTCGTCAGAGCGTACCGACCTTTGTGTCACTCAAGCCGCGTCGCGTCGTCGGGCGGGAGCACCGGATCCCCAACCCGGACCTCACCGGGTGTGACGACCTCCCCGAACACGCCGAACGGCAGGCGCTCGTCGGCGCGGATGTCCCCGCGGTACTTCTGGATGTAGTGCAGGGTCGGAAGATCCACGACGCCGGTGTCCGGATCCCTCGTGGTCACGGCGCACCGCCCCACAAGGCCGTTGACCGCGACGCGTGCGGCGCCGATGCCAATCGTCTGACCGCACCACGCGTCTTCGGCGTGGGCAGCGACTCCGTCAAGCAGAAACAACATGCGGAACCGGCGTGGATCGATGGGCTCCGGAACGTCGCCGGCGTTGCGCAGCGCGTCGAGAGCACCGGACGAGACCATCGACACGGACCCTCGCACCCCACGATCCACGCCGGGGCGGTCGGCCGGTGCGCGGCAGATGTCCACCGGTCGGCCGCAGAACGCCGACAGCGCCTCTGCCCACGGGCCGGCAACGGACGGTGCGTCGAACTGGGCACGAAAGAACTGCACCCGTCGCAACGGTCCCAGCTCGACAGGGCCGCGGAGGTGCGTGCCGTCCGGAAACCGCAGCTCCAGCTCGCACAAGTCGTCGGACACGCTGGCATGAACCTGAACGAGGCCACCGAGCGCCTTGCCGTTGACCATGCGGCCGCGGTCGTCGACGAGAAAGAATGCGCGATTCGCGACCACGCCCGCCGGACCGAGCATGACCGATTGACGGTTCTCGAGGGCAAGCCCTTTAACGGGCGTGATCGTGATGGCGGAGACGCGCGCAGTCGCGCTGGGGCGGTTCAGTCGAGACGGCGGCACGCGCCAATGATCGCCGATATCACCGCGAGTGGCCCGGGCCCACACGGGCAACCCGGCCGCTAGGGTTGACCGGGGGTCACCACCGATTCACCACCTTCGGGGCGTGTAGCTCAGCTGGTTAGAGCAGGGGACTCATAATCCCTGGGTCGCAGGTTCGAGTCCTGCCGCGCCCATCATAGCGACGTAAACAAGCGAGTTTTCCCCTAACCGCGTGTCACCGGACACCGCACCTGCATGCCGCGTGCGTGCACCGGTGCGCAACGGCTAGCTGTAATCACTCATCACGTTGTTGACAGCCGGCTGATCGGGGCCTTGCCCCCCAGGGCGCTGTGGCGGCGGATGGTGTTGTAGTAGGTGAGCCATTCTGGCAGCAGATCGGCGCGCTGGGCGTTGCTCGTAAACACCTGCGAATAGGCCCACTCACGCAAGAGCGTGCGGTTGAGTCGTTCCACCTTGCCGTTTTGCCAGGGGCAATGCGGGCGGATAAGTACATGGCGCGCGCCCAGGCGCGCCATGACGGCCTGGAAATCGTGTGAGAGCCGGTAACAAAAGGCATTGTCGGTCATCACCCGCTGGGTGCGGGTGATGCCGCAGGTGGCGAAGAATCCGGCCGCGCGCTCCAAGAACCCGGCACACGTCGCACCGGTCTCGTCGGGATGGATCTCCGAGTAGGCCAGGCGTGTGTGGTCGTCGATGGCCGAGTGGATATGGGTATAGCCGGCGCGTGCGCGCTGGTTGGGCCTGCCGGCGACATCGCCCAGCATGCGGTGCCCGCCGCCATCCGGAATCCGGGCGAGCTTTTTGACATCGATGTGGATCAGCTCACCGCATCGGGTGGTGTGGATGCGCCGCACCGGCCGGCCGGTGGGCCGATCCAGCCACCGCAGCCGGTTCACACCGGCGCGCACCAGCACCCGGTGCACGCTGGAGGCCGGGACACCGAGGATCCCGCCGATTCTCGCCGGGCCCAGCTTGCGCTCAGCGCGAAGCCTGAGGATCCGGGCCTCGATGCCGGTCGGAGTGCGATTGGGGCTATGGCTGGGCCGGCTGGAGCGATCGACAAGGCCGCAGTCGCCCTCGCGCACAAACCGGCCCCACCACTTGGAGGCGGTTTGGCGGGAGATGTTCATCGACTCGGCGGCGGCGGTGATCGACCAGCCCGATTGGATGCGATGGCACAGCCGCATCCGACCCTCTGGGGTCAGTGGCGCGTTACGGTGCATTGGTGAGCCCTCCGGGATCGTGTGTCGCTTTCAGCAGCTCCACACTCGCCCGGCGGGCTCACCTATTTCAAGCCGGGTGCGTCAACAACGTTCCTGGATACAGCAGCTAGTCGCCAGCGCTACGCAGGACGGCAAGCATGCTCTTGCCCTCGTCTGTCGTGGTGCGCAGCTTCTGGGCCTCGGGGACGCCCGCCAGCTGTTGCAGTGAGCGTTTCTCAATCTGCCGGATGCGCTCACGCGTGACGCCGAACGTGCGCCCGATCTCGGCGAGCGTCCGCGGGCGCTCATCACCCAGCCCGTGGCGCAGTTCGAGCACGCGCCGCTCGCGGTAGCTCAAGGTGCTCAGGACGTCGCGGAGGGCCTCGCGCCGCAGCGCCTGGTGGGCCGAGGTCTCCGGATCCACCGCCTTGTCATCGGCGAGGAACTGGCCCAATTCCGATTCATCGTCATCGCCCACCGGCGCTTCGAGTGAGATGGGGGCCTGGGCGCTGCGCCTGATCGACTCGATCTCCGCAACGGGCAGGTACACCACCGCGGCGATCTCTTGGGTCGTGGGCTCACGACCCAACTCGGAGATGAGGTTGAGCTCCGCGCCGTTGATCTTGATGAGTTTCTCCGCGGTGTGGACCGGGAGCCGGATCGTCCGGCCCTGG
>Ga0307374_10001153_pt1 | contig 49721 bp, 51 predicted proteins | sample OX3MG_FD_202532 | JGI IMG/M metagenome (GOLD analysis project Ga0307374, IMG submission 202532) | Soil microbial communities from Risofladan, Vaasa, Finland - OX-3 | ecosystem: Environmental > Terrestrial > Soil > Coastal area > Acid sulfate soil | place: Finland: Risofladan, Vaasa | collected...
ATTCGAACCTCGTACCAACTCCTGATCGTGACGTGGTGAGAAAACGGATGGCGGTGGCATCCATCATCCAGGCGACGTGGTCCTCAATGCGCGCCAACTCCGCCCACACGCGGTGCCGCTCCGAAGGTATGACTTCCGACACCAGAACCCTCACCATTGAACGCTCAATTCTGCGTGCGATCCGGCGACACGCTCCTGGCAAACACTAACTGAGCCACATCGAGATACCCACTGCGAAAGCCCGCTTCGCTGTAGGCCAGGTAGAAATCCCACATCCTGCGGAAGGTTCGATCGAAGCCGATCCGGTCGACATGTTCGGCGCGAGCCTCGAACATGTCGCGCCAATGGCGCAGCGTTGTGGCGTAACTTTCCCCGAAATGCAGGTGATCGACCACCTGCAGTGAGGTGTGGTCGCGGACCGTCTGGCGGATCGCCTCTTCCGAGGGGATCAAGCCGCCGGGGAAGATGTACTTGTGGATCCACGTCCACGATCCTCTTGTTGCACGTAACCGGTCATGGGCCATCAGGATCGTCTGGAGACCGATGCGGCCCGAGGGCGCCAGTCTTCTTTCGAGGGTCCGAAAGAACTCGGGCCACCATCGTTCACCGACCGCCTCGATCATCTCGACGCTCACGACCGCGTCGAACTGGCCCGTCACGTCCCGATAGTCCTCCACGCGAACGTCAATGACCGAGGACAAGCCCGACTCCTCGATCCGTTTTCGAGCCAGGGTCGCTTGCTCCTCGGACAACGTCACACTTGTCACCCGGGCTCCCCGCCTCCCCGCCCGGAGGGCCAACTCGCCCCAGCCAGTTCCGATCTCCAGGAGGCGAGAGCCGGGACCCACCCCTGTCGCGTCGAGGAGCCGATCGATCTTTCGTTCCTGTGCCCGGGCCAGGCACTCGTCGGCTCCATCGGCGAACAACGCGGACGAGTAGGTCATCGTCTCGTCCAAGAACGCCGCGAACAGATCATTGGACAGGTCATAGTGCCGCGCGATGTTGCGGCGGGCCCCGTCACGGTCGTTGTCCTCGTGCGGAGGCTGCCGAGACCCGTAGAGCCGCCGCGCCCATTGCACGCACGGAGGGACCAGCGTGTCGAGAGTGCGAGCCAGTGCCTCGAGGACGTCGACAACCAATGGAGCGTCCCAATCGCCGGCCATATAGGCCTCTCCAAAACCGATGAGACCGTCGCTTCCCAACCGGGTGAAGAACGCTTCGGGACGGTGGACCTCGAGCACAGAGCCTGTCGCCGGCCCGAGGGAAGTCCCGTCAGGGAACTTCAGCTGCAGACCGGCACGTTGCACCGTGCGTTGGAGGACCAACCTGGCCGCTCGGGCACGGATCGGGGCTCTCCTGGGCTCGCCCAAATCAGGCCACCGCGCCAGTTCGGCCGCGTGCACCCGCCCTTGCACCCGCGGGTCGAGAACGACACTCACCTCGGCTGCACCTTGAGCCCTCGATGCCAGAGGCGGAGCCCCTGCCACTGGATGAGCATCCGGGTCCGGGCGCCGGAATGACGCACGGCCGATCGAAGCACCGTCCTCGGCGTCGTCGGCTGGCGCTGACCTCGCAGTGTTGCCACGAATGGTTCTTCTCCTGGTCGTTCGAGGGTCACGGTGACGCCGACCGAGGAGCCGGGCGCATCGACCCTGACCACATAGGTTCCGTCGATCGAATTGAACGGCGAGACGTACATCGCCTTCGCCACATTGGCTGCACCCTCGGCATCCGGTTCGAGAACGTAGGCATGCCGATCGCCGTAGGTGTTGTGCACCTCGATCACGACGGCGCATTGCGCGTCTGCTTCGTCGTAACACCAGAACACGGTGATCGGGTTGAACACGTACCCGAACGTGCGCGCACCGCTCAGCATCACCACACGAGAGGCCACGACTCCGTTCTCCTCGAGAAGGCGCCGTACGTCCAGATGATCGGTGCTTCTCACGCGAACGAATAACCCGTGAAGCCCCCGCGGCTGGGGGAGGTGGTCGAAGTCCACCAACCAGTAGGACGCTCTGTACGAGAACTCATGGCGCAGCGGCGAGCGGCGGGCATGCGTCACGGCGACCTCGTACAGCGCGGGAAGTTGCGGCAGCGGTGTCACCACACCGCACCCAGAGATGCCGCGGCAGCAACGCCCGAGCGGCACCCGTCCTCGTGGAATCCCCACCCGTGATAGGCCCCGGCAAAGGCAATCGTCCCGTCATTGAGCGTTGTGAGGCGTTCTTGCGCCGCCACCGAGGTCAACGTGTAGATCGGGTGCTCGTAGGTCATGCGGTCGATGACGAGGCGGGGATCGATCCGCCCGGTGGCGTTCAGCGTGACTATGACCGGGGAGCGCGTGGGAAGCGACTGCAGGCGGTTCATGTCGTAGGAGACCAGCACTCCAGCCGTGTCTGCCTCACACCCGGGCAGCAGGTAGTTCCATGAGCTCCTCGCTCTCGCCGCCCGGGGAAGCAGGCTCTGGTCGGCGTGAAGCCACGTTTCGTTCCGGGAATACTCAAACGAGCCGAGCAACGCACGCTCCCCTTCCGTGGGATGAGCCAAAAGGCGAAGGGCGGCGTCGGCATGCGTCGCCATCACGACCCGATCGAACAGCGCCACCTCGTCGCAGTCATCGTGGATCTCCACCCCGCCCGGGGTGCGGGACACGGAGCGCACGGGCGTTGACGTGCCGACCGCATGCAATCCCTTGGCGACCCGTTCCACATAGACACGGGACCCGCCCTCGATGGTTCTCCATTCCGGTGATCCCGCTACAGACAGCATCCCGTGATTGTCGAGAAAGACGAAGAGGTAGCGGGCCGGATAGTCCAGCGCCACCTTCGTCCCGGCCGACCACACGCAAGAAACGACCGGAACGACAAAATGACGAACGAAGTAGTTGGAATATCCGCCTCGAGCCAAGAAGGCGTGCAGGGTGAGGCCGTCATCCCCGCGTGCGATCGTGATCCTCGCCTGGCGATAGAACTTCTTGATCTCTGCCAGCATCCTCATGAAGGGAAGGGCGAAGGCCGAGCGGGGCTGGGCCAGCACCCCGCCGAGACGGCGACCGCCGGCGTACTCCAGCCCACACCCGTCGCAACGGATCGACATGCTCATGTCCGTCGCACGCGTTGCCACACCCAACTCTTCGAGAAGCCTCCGAAAAAGCGGGTAGGTCGAGTCGTTGTAGACGATGAATCCCGAATCGACGGGTACGGTCCCGGATTCGTGCGTCACGACGTCGTGCGTGTGGGCATGGCCACCAAGGCGATCCGCCGCCTCATAGAGCGTGACGTCGAAGCGGCGCTGCAGCACATAGGCCGCGGTGAGCCCGGCGACTCCCGCTCCGACCACGGCCGCTCGCTCCCGCGCCACGGCACGTGGTCCCGTCACGACCTCACCTACTTGCACCAGCGGAGCGCCATCCCAAGAGTTTAGTGCTAAAATCCTCCCATGACGAGCGGGCCTACGGCGATGACCCTCCAGGAAGCTGCCGACCGGCTCGGCGTGCACTACATGACCGCCTACCGCTACATCCGCCAAGGGCGGTTGCCGGCCACTCGTGAGGGTCCCGAGTGGAGGATCCTGCCCGCTGACGTGCACGCCTTCCGCCGTTCCCCCGCCGCGTCCACCCGGCGGGGCACGGCGCGGGTCAAGGCCGACGCCGAGGCGCTGGAACGCCGAATGCTGGCTGGTGATGGCCCGGGGGCCTGGTGGTTGGTGAGGAGCCACCTCGAGGGCGGACTCGATCCCGCCGGGGTCCTGACCGAGCTCGTCGTCCCGGCCCTCCACTCGGTGGGCGCTCGTTGGGCCATCGGAGACCTGTCGGTGGCCGACGAGCACCGCGCCACCGCCGTCGCGCAGCGAGTGGTCGGGCACTTGGGGCTGCAGTTCGGACGCCGCGGGAAGAGCCGTGGAGCGATTGCGCTCGCCGCACCTTCGGGCGATCTCCACACCCTTCCCGTCGCAATCGTCGCCGATCTCCTACGGTGGCGGGCTTTCGAGGTGCTCGAGCTCGGAGGCAACACGCCAGCCGACGCCCTGGGCGACGCGGTGGCGCAGCAAGACCGCCTGCTCGCCGTCGGTGTCGTTTCGACCACGAGCGGGCTCGAGGCCGAGGTGGCGGCATCCGTGCTCTCGGTGCGCGCGGCCATGCCCTATGTCGCCATCTTCCTCGGCGGTCCAGCACTACATTCGTCTGCGCACGCCCTCAGCCTTGGTGGGGATATGTGGACCGGACTCGGGCCTCATGCGGCGGTGGAGACGGTGGAGCGCATCGCCGGTTCCCTCGAGCAACCGCAGAACCGTGTCGCGTAACACTGGTCGATCACCGGGCGCGCGAGGACTTCTGGCCACCGCGATCGACAGTGCTCTTGAGGCAACCGTCGTTGCCAGTTTCTCGAAAGTCGGCTTCGTACTGCGGAGCCGGGTGCAGGAGTGGAGCGAACCACCCAGGCTCGACGGCAAGGTCATGGCCGTGACCGGTGCCTCGTCGGGCATCGGGCGTGCCGTGGCCCTCGGCTTGGCACGTCTGGGAGCGGGACTCGTTCTGGTCGGGCGCGATGCAGAGCGGCTCGCGGTCACGCAGCGATGGGCGAAGGAGACACCCGGTGCCGGTGGAGTCGTGACGGCGGCGCTCGACCTCGTTGATCCCGGTGCGGTTGCGTCGTTTGCCGAGCAGCTGACCTCATCAAAGGATCGACTCGACGGGATCGTTCATTGTGCCGGCGCATTGTTCAGGGATTATCAAACCGCGCCGGACGGCACCGAGTTGACCCTGGCCACGCATGTCCTGGCACCTTTTCGCCTGAGCAGTCTCATCTTTCCGCTTCTTCGTCGGGCGTCCTCTCCTGTCCTCGTCACGGTGTCGTCGGGCGGGATGTACACGCAGCGCTTCGACCTCGATCACCTCGAGCTCACCAGGCGTGACTACCGGGGAGCGACGGCGTACGCCCGCGCCAAACGGGCGCAGGTCGTCCTCGCCCAGGAATGGGCCCGCCGATGGGGGCCTGATGGCATCGCCAGCTATGCCATGCACCCGGGCTGGGTCGACACACCCGGGCTGGCGGCGGGACTCCCCTCCTTCGTACACCTCGGACCACTTCTGCGGACACCGCTCCAGGGGGCGGATACGGCGGTGTGGTTGGCTGCCGGTGGACCACGCCAACACACCTCGTCGTCCGGGCGACCCGGTGGCATCTGGTTGGATCGTCACCGCCGCCCTGCCTTCTACCTTCCGAACACGTATCGCAGCCGGGAAGATCGTCGACGTGATGGCGAGGCACTCTGGGAGTGGTGCACACACCGCGTGCGGCACGGTGCCTGCCCCCGCGTGCCGTGACCGCCCGTGCCCTCGTCTGGTTCCGGCGGGACCTACGCCTCGGCGACAACCCGGCATGGGCCTCAGCCACCGCCGCGGCCGATCGCGTCACCGCTCTGTACGTGCTCGATCCGCTCCTCTTCCACCGAGCCGGGGCATTCCGACGCACTCAGCTCCTGGCGCATCTCCGGGCGTTGGACAGGACCCTGCAACGTCTCGGTGGGCACCTTCTCGTCCGCACGGGCGATCCTGCAAGGGTGGTCCCAGCCACGGCGAGCGCCCTGGGAGCCGATCTCCTGTGCGTCAACGCCGACGTGACTCCCTATGCACGCCGACGCGACCGTGCCGTGGGCGAACGGTTCGAGGGTGCCTTCGAGCAGTGGTGGGGCAACCTCGTCCACCCCCCGGGTTCGATCCTGACCGCCACCGGGCGGGTCTCACGAGTGTTCACCCCCTTTGCCGCGAAGTGGGCCCGAACCGCACGACCGCAGTGGCCGCAGGGCGGGCTGACAGCGCTCGACGACGATCCCGGTGACGGCATCCCCGAGGTCGAATGCCAACCATTCCAAGAGGGCGGTGAAGAGGCTGCCTGGGGTCGCCTGCGCGCGTTCGACCAGAGGGTGGACGCGTACGGCGACAGCCGGGACACGCCGGCTGAGCACGGCACGTCACTCCTGTCCGCCGACCTGCGCTTTGGCCTGCTGGCACCGCGCGCAGTGGCCGCGACCATCGGTACCTCGACCGACGGAAGAGCCTCGTTCGTCCGCCAGCTGGCCTGGAGGGATTGGTACGCCCATCTGCTGTGGGAGGTGCCCTCGCTCGCCGACACCTCTTTGCGGCCCGTGCTGGACGGTGTGGCGTGGGAGAACGACCCCGCCGACATCGTGGCGTGGCAGGAAGGACGCACGGGCTACCCGTTCGTCGATGCCGGCATGCGCCAATTGGCCACGACAGGATGGGTGCACAACCGCGTCCGCATGATCGCCGCGTCCTTCCTTGTCAAAGATCTTCTGGTCGACTGGCGGATCGGCGAGCGGTGGTTTCGACGACACCTGGTCGATGCCGACATCGCACAGAACGCCGGCAATTGGCAGTGGGTGGCCGGGACCGGCGCCGATGCCGCTCCCTACTTCCGCGTCTTCAATCCCGTCGTGCAATCGAAGAGGTTCGATCCCAGCGGGAAGTTCATCAGGGAATTCGTCCCTGAACTGGCGAACGTCCCCGCGCCGTGGATCCACGCGCCGTGGACGGCACCCCCGATGGCATTGGCTGCCCACGGCGTGACCCTTGGAGATTCCTACCCGTATCCCATCATCGACCATGACTTTGCCCGAACTCGGGTCATCAGCGCCTACAAGGCTGCACGGAGGGCTGGGTAGGGAGCCTTCCTTCAGTCTTGGTACGTTGGCGTGGCGCCAGGAACGAGGGGGGATGGACACGATGAAGTCTGAGCACAGCCCGCTGAGTGGGTTCGACGAGTACCCGATCCACCAGATCCCAGAGCCTCTCCGAATCCTCGGTACGTCAGATCCACGGGCCTACGAGCGGTACTGGTTCACCGCAGCCGATCGGGAGCAGGACGTGCTGCTCGTGATGGGCTTCGGGTTCTACCCCAACCTCGGCACCGCTGACGCCTTCGCCATTCTCGTCCATGACGACACGCACACGACGGTGAGAGCTCACCGGGCCCTGGAGGACGATCGGGCTGACATCGGGACCGGCCCACTTCGCGGCGAGGTGGTCGAGCCGTTCCGGGAGTGGCGGCTGACGGTGGGTGACAATGCGCAGGGGTTGCGCGTCGACATCAGGTGGCACGACACCAAACGGGCCATCTTCCACCGCATGGGCGGAGCCGGCATGCAGACGAGCCACGACGGGAGGCCTGCGCTCCCCACGGCGGGGTATGAGGGCTTTGGACGCATCGAAGGCGAGGTGACGATCGAAGGGAAGTCCCTGCCTCTTTCGATCGAGAGCACGAGAGGGAGCCGGGATCACCATTGGGGCATCCGCAATGGTGTGGGCGGTCCCGGACATCTCCAACCCCAGGCGCGCGGATCCCACCTCGGACAGTGGGTGGAATTCTCCGACTGGTCGATATGGGGTTGGCGGTGCTTGCGCAACATCGGCGACACTGCACACCCGGGCGCCGAGATGGTGACCCCGTTCTCCAACGAGATGCGCTTCGACCCGCAGACCAACCACTTGATCGGCGGCGTGATCCAGAACCGCTTCGCCGACGGCACGGTCCGTGAGATCACCTACGAACAGATCGGCCACCGGGTGGCCTATCTGCGCTGTGGGATGTACATGGGGCCCGATCAGAACGGCACACCCGAGGAAAACTGGTTCCAGGGGACCTATGGGGGAGGCGACGCCATCAGAGGAGAGGCGTATGACCTGAGCGATCCGGTCATACGGCAACGGATCGCCGGATTCGACGATCACCTGGTTCTCGCCACGTGCGGAGACGAGCAGACGATCGGTCTCCTCGAGTGCTCCAACCCCGTTCTCTATGAGATGTGCCGCGACGGCGCCCCCGGATTCGCCCTCCTCGAGGACTGAGGGTCGGCCGATGGATCCGTCGACGTTTGCGATCTGCGCCGCGGCGTACCTGCAAAAGGCTTGGGGCGAGCCGGGACTCGAGGCCACCGATGCACGAAGGATCATTGGAGGTGCATCTCGCCATACATGGTCCGTCGATGCGAAATGGAACGGCGCCGCCGGAAATCCGCAGCTCCGTCGGCTCATCTTCCGATTGGACCCACCCGCCTCGCTCCTCGAGAGCAACCGCGGCACCGAGTACGCCATGTATCGCGCCCTGTACGGCCTGCCGGGCATCCCTTTGCCCGAGCCGCTCCTCCTCGAAGACGACAATGCTGCCTTTGGGATGCCGTTCTTCGTGATGGAAAGGCTGGACGGCGTGGCATGGCCGCAGGAGTTGCTGACACCCGCCTTCGCCGGCCGCCGCGAGTCGGTCGTACGGCAGATGTACCAGATCCTCGGATCCATAGCTGCCGTGGACATCGAAACGGTCGGGCTGGACGGCGTATTGCGCGCCCCGGCACACGACGACGCCTGGTCGGTCGAGCTCGAGCGATGGGAGAGGACGTTGCGCGACCACGACCTGGGGCCCATGCCCGTCACGCAGGCCGTGATCCGGGAGCTCCGTCGCCATCCGCCTCCGCCGGTCACCCCTTCCAGGATCGTCCACGGCGATTTTCGAGTGGGGAATGTGCTGTTCTCCTCCGCCGGGGTCACTGGCGTCCTCGACTGGGAACTCACCCACCTGGGTGACCCCCACGAGGACATTGCCTGGAGCATGGCCCGCAACTGGCGCTCAGGCGCCACTCCGGAGTTGGTCGGGGGCGCCCTCCATCCTGCCGAAGTGATCGACGAATGGGAGAGCACGAGCGGGATGCACGCCGAACCGGAGTCACTTCGATGGTGGCAACTGTTCTCTCATGTAAAGGCCAACGCTATTTGGGCCACTGCGGCCCACGAATTCTCCACCGGCCGGACGAGCGAGCTCATGTTCGGCACCATGGGTTGGCTCAACATCGGCTCCCAGGAGAAGTGGGCCCTCGAGGATCTCGGGGTCTTGACATAATGAGACCCGAGCCACAGCGCGTGATGCAGACCGCGTTGAAGACACTCGAGGAGGTCGCCGGCGGGCTCAGCGACGCCCAGGAGATCTCCCGCCTGCGCGGCGTGCAATCACTCCTTTCGATACTTCAGCGCGAGTGGGACACCTGTGCGTCAACTCGGCTTGCCGGAATCTCGCGTTACACCGACATCGTTCGGCGCGGCTCACTGCTCGTGACGGGTGAGCGCCACGAACGTCTCACCCGGGCCCTCGTCGAGACCGGGCGAAACGCCTCCGATTTCAGGATCTCCTCCCTCGAGATGAGCCTCGATCACCTGCGGGCCGCGGTTATCGACCTGCAAAGCTGGCTCGAAGATTCCGAGGGCGCACAAGAGCGCGCCCTTCTCGAAGCCCTCTGGCGCGCCGAGTACGAAGACGCGAAGAGCGAAGATCGGAATCATTTCTTTTGGTAGGAGCGACCCCGGGAGAAGCGCAATGAGCATGGACGACGAGCGAATCGATCTGACCCGGCCCGAGTTCTGGATGGCCGATCCCTATCCGACGTTGGCGCGCCTTCGAGAATCGGATCCTGTCCACTACCACGACACCGCCGCACATCCGTTTTGGGCGTTGACTCGGCACGACGACATCGTCGCCGTGTCGAAGACCCCCGAGACCTTCTGTTCCGGCAAGGGGATCGCCATACAGGGCGGCAGCGGGGAAGAGATGGCGGAGTTCGAGAACCTGGTCACGATGGACGACCCGGCCCACAAGTGGCTGCGGGCCCTGGTGAGCCGGGGATTCACCCCAGGACGCATCAGGACCCTCGAATCTCACGTTCGTGAACTCACCACATCGATCCTCGACGAGGTGTCGGGGCGTGACGAGATTGATTTCGTCGAGGATGTGGCGGCGCTCCTGCCCAGCTACGTCATAGGCGAGCTGCTCGGCGTGCCGCGCCACGACCAACATCTCATCAAGGTCTGGAGTGACGGGATCACCGAGGGCGGAGGTGAGGGAGACGGCCAGAATGAGGGCGGCTTCGCCGCCATCGGGCACATGATGACGTACCTGGCCGGCATGCAGGAGACCCGCAGGCAGTCATCCACAGATGACCTCGTGTCCCTGCTCATGCAGGCGGAGATCGACGGGAGGCGACTCAGCGAGCAGGCTCAGCGGGGCTTCTTCCTCCTTTTGGAATTCGCCGGGAACGAGACCACGAGGAACACCATCGTGGGAGGTCTGCTCGCCTTGGCGGAGCACCCGGACCAGGCAGTGCTCCTTCGCAACGAGCCGAGTCTCATCGGCTCGGCCGCAGAGGAGATGCTCAGGTTCGTCTCGCCGGTGACGCACTTCCGGCGGACGGCGACGAAGGACGCCGAGCTTCGGGGTCGCACGATCCAAGAGGGTGACTGGCTCGTGCTGTTCTATGGCGCCGGAAATCGCGACCCGGAGGTCTTCCCTGATCCTGACCGGTTCGACGTGACCCGTTATCCCAATCCGCACATCGCCCTCGGTGGAGGCGGTCCTCACTTCTGTCTCGGTGCCGCGCTCGGCCGATTGGAGATCCGCGTGATGTTCGAAGAATTGCTGCGGCGCTTCCCCGACATCGAAGTGACGGGCCGGCCCACGCGGGTCCGCTCCAACTTCATCCGAGGCATCAAGACGATGCCGGTTCGCTTGGGTAAGGACCACGGTGCGTGATTTTTCCGGTGCGACGGCGATCGTGGGCGCGGCCAACACCGCATTCTCCTTTACGTCGGAGCGATCCCACCTCGACTTGGCGCTCGAGGCGATCCTGCTGGCTCTCGACGACGCGGGTCTTGCTCCCCGCGACGTGGACGGCATCACCGGCTACTCATTCGACCGCGTGCGCGAGTACGAGTTGGTCAACAACCTCGGACTGCGCGATCTGGCCTTCTTCGCTGAGTCCCCATACGGAAATGGCTGCGGCGCCGTGGCCCTGGCCGCCCTGGCCGTGGCCGCCGGACGGGCCCACACGGTGGTCGCGTTTCGCAGCGTCAAGGCGCCGCTCGGCGACACGCTGCATTTCGATCAGGGCATGGAGTCGATTGGCCCGGCTCTGGCCGGGTCCCGGGTCCACCACGCTCCCTTTGGCCTGCTCACGGTGATCCAGTGGGCTGCTCTCGTGGCGCAGCGCTATGTCCACCGCTACAACAGTGATCCCGATGGCTTCGGCTGGGTCACCGTGGTGGCACGCGAATACGCGGCCACCAACCCATCCGCCCTGCACTTCGGCCAACCGCTGAGCCGCGAGCAGTACCTCGCCGCCCCCTTTGCCTCCTCTCCCCTTCGCCTGCCCGATGGCAACGTCGGCAACGATGGAGCCAGCGCCGTCGTGGTGACGAGTGCCGACCGGGCATCGGACGTGCGCCGTGCCGGTATACCGATCCTGGCCGCTGGATGGGCCACCGGGCCCGAGCTGGAAGTGGTGACCAGTTATCAACGACCGGAGATCGAATGGCCGGAAGAAACCGCACTCCTGGCCCGACGTCTGTACGGCGAAGCCGGCATCGTCCCCTCCGATGTCGACTTCCTCGAGGTCTACGACCACATTTCTGCTCTGGCCTTGCTCTCCCTCGAGGGCCTGGGCTTCTGCAAGCCCGGCGAAGCGGTGGACTTCGTAAGCGGGGGCGACAACATCCGGGTGGATGGGACACTGCCGCTCAACACCCACGGCGGCCACCTCGGAGAGGCCTATGTGCAAACGATGAACCACGTGGTCGAGGCGGTTCGCCAGCTCCGGGGTGACGCGGTCAACCAGGTGGCCGACGCCTCGATCGGACTGGTTGTGGGCGGCTCGTTGGCTCCGGTGACCGGCTTGGTGCTCGGCTCATCATGACCGATCACCTCGGCCCGCGGCCGATCCCGGGTCCCGACGACGCCCCGTACTGGGAAGCTCTGGCACGTGGGACGCTCCTGATCCAGCGTTGCGAGGCGTGCGGCACGGTGCGCCATCCACCCCATCCCCGTTGTGGTCAGTGTGCATCGGCCTCTCTGAGCTGGACGCCCGCCACGGGGCTGGGCACGGTCTACTCCTTCACCATTGTGCGTCACCCCGCGAACCCCGAGCTGGCCGGGTCGGTGCCCTACGTGGTGGCCCTGATCGAGCTGGACGAGGGGCCACGTCTGGTAAGTAACGTCGTCGGCGTGGACCCCGACCTGGTCGCCATCGATCAACGAGTGCAGGTGCAGTTCGACCGCGTCGGACCCGACACGGTCCTCCCGCGATTCTCACCGGTCGAGGTGGACCGATGACGCGTCGACCCTACGAGCTGATTTCCGCGGATTCGCATGTCAACGAGCCTCCGGACCTCTGGACATCGCGGGTGCCGGCGCGCTACGCCGATCGCGCTCCACGCATTGAGCGATTCGACCGCGGCGACGCGTGGGTGCTCGAGGGAGCTCGTGAACCGATCCCCTTCGGTCGGAACGCGTGTGCGGGCATGGGCCCCTGGCCGCCCGATCCTTGGATGCGCTTCGAAGAGGTCAGGCCCGGGGGCTACGACCCGAAGGCGAGACTGCTCGACCAGGATCTGGACGGGGTGGACGCCGAGGTGCTGTTCCCGACGCCCAGAGTGGCCAACGCCGTCTTCGTGCATCCCGACCGGGACTTTCAGGTGGCCTGCATCCGGGCCTACAACGATTGGATTGCTGAATTCTGCTCGTACAGCCCCGACCGATTCGCCGGCGTGGCGCTCCTCCCCAACTCCGGGATCGACGACGCGATAGCCGAGTGCACGCGAGTAGCCGCCCTCACAGGGATCAACGCCGTCACCGTCGGCATGTATCCCCACGGCGACGTCCGGATGGAGCCCGAGGATGACCGGCTCTGGGCGACACTCGAAGAGCTCGACCTCACTCTGACCATCCACGTTCGCCTCACGGATGCCGCGCCCGGAGCCCACCATGCGACGTTGCGAGAAGGGGTCATTCGGATGCTCGATGTCCCGGTCCGCCTCGAGGAGTTCATCTACACCGGCGTCATGTGGCGCTTCCCGCGATTACGGGTGGTGTTCGTCGAGGTGGATGCGGGCTGGGTGCCGTACTGGAAGGAGCAGGCGTATAACCGCTGGCGCCGCCAGGACCCCGTCCTACGCGCCGAGCGGGGCATGGCTGAGTCGCCGCTTTCGTGCATGGATCGAATCGGCTTCACGTACATCACCGATCGCTACGCCGTACACAACCGCCATCTGGTCGGCCTCGATCAACTGATGTGGTCGAGCGACTACCCGCATAGTGCCAGCGACCACCCCTTCTCCTGGCGCACGATCGAATCGGACTTCTACGGGGTGCCCGAGCACGAGCGGCGGGCCATCCTCGCGGGCAACGCCATGAGGTTCTTCAAGCTCCGGCCTGAGGGACCTCGCACATGACCTTGGCCAGCGGGTCCCACCAGGTCGGTGCAGGCCGGGCGTATGTGGCGTGGCCGGAGCGGGCGGACCGGCCCTTGCCTGTCGTCCTGATTGTCTCGGACATTTGGGGGGACGGGGACCATCTGCGCGACGTGGCAGACCGAGTAGCCCACGCCGGCTATCTCGCCGTGGCCCCCGATCTCTATAGCGGGTTCCCGGCTTCGGATGCCTTGACACCGGGCCGCGTGGCGAGTGCACGCGGCTGGGTCGACGGGTTGGCCCCTGCGACGTGGATGGATGCGACCGAGCGGGCCCAGGCCCTGGCCGAGGTTGGGGCCGCAGGGGTGGCGCTGGGCGAGACTCTCGACGCGCTCTTCGAGGGTCCGGCTGATCTCGGGCGCTTTGATCCGATCCTCAGCGATGCCATCACTCTCGGGTCCGCTCATGACGCCGGGAACCACGGGCCAGTGGGGGCAGTCGGGTTCTGCATGGGTGGCAGCCTGGTGGGTCTGCTCGCGGGCGACGAAGCCCGGCTTGGCGCCGCAGTGATCTTCTACGGGACTCCGCCCCCGCATGACCGGTTGCAGGGTGGTACGTGCCCTGTCCTGGGCCTCTACGGGGGCGAGGACCATGCCATCACCGATGCCGTACCGGCCCTGGCCGACGCCATGACGGCTGCGCACCGCCGCTTCGAGTACCACGTCTATCCGGGCGCGCCGCATGCCTTCTTCAACGAGACGCGGAGCGCGTACCGCGTGGACGCCGCCAGGGATGCCTGGGTCCGGACACTCGACTTTCTGTCGACCGAGTTGGTCGGGGATTCATGACCACCCTGGTCACAGGAGCGGGACTGACCGGGTCCTTCGTGGCCCGCACCTTGCAGGCACTGGGTGAGCCGGTCGTACTCCAAGATGTCATCATCGACCCGGTCCCGCTGCGGCGTATTCTCGATCTCGACGCCCTCACACTCGTGCGCAACGACTTGATCGACCTGCCCGAGTTGCTGAGAACCCTCGAACGGCACGAGGTGAGCCGGATCATCCACACGGCGTCGCTCACCTCGGACATCTGGCAACACCCGTACAGGGGGGCTCGCGTCAACCTAGAGGCCTTCCTGAATATCTACGAAGCTGCACGACTCTGCGAGGTCGAACGGGTGACGATCTCGTCGACGGCCTCGGTCTACGCTGCCGCCAACACCACCGACCCCGAACGCCCAACTGCGCCGGTGAAGGAGACCGATACCCTCCGGCCAGGAGACGTCTACGGCACGACCAAACTGGCCGGCGAGCACCTTGGCCTCAACTATCACCATGGGTATGGGATGGGCTTCTCGGCCGTACGCTATCCCTTGGTCGTCCCGCCGTACGACGGCGCGCTCGCCTTCATTCCAGCCACCGACATCGCCCGATTAGGGTCGAATGTCGCGGTCATGGTGGCCGGTGCCCTTCGCGGCAATCCCGTGCGCCTGATGGACTGGGGCGACATGGACTGGGCCTTCGCAGCGGACATCGCCCATGGCACGGTCCTGGCCAATCAGGTCGACTGCGCCGATGGCCGCATCTACAATCTGGGGGTGGGGTCGACGATGCGATTGGAGGCGGTGGCCGAAATCGTGCGCCGCCTCGTCCCCGGGGCGGACATCACCATCGAGGCCGATGCGCGCGCCCGCACCCGCGAGCACCCGCTCGACATCAACCGGGCCCGAATCGACTTGGGATACGAGCCCGAGTACGACATGGAAAGGGTGGTCTCCGAGATGCTGGCCGATGCTGCGTTGGGAGTCGCGCCACCCGAGGCTGCCGCTTTCACCGTCGGCACCAGCTTCTTGGATCTCCGGGGCGAGCAACCCAAATGAGCGAGTCCGCCGAATCCCGGGCCGACACCGTGCAGCGTCGGGTACTCGGACCCGATCACCCTCCCGGGAGCGCTCCCGCCACCAAGGCCGAAGCGGCGTTCCGGGCCTTGGCCTCACGCGAGATATGGGCCGGCGTCTGGGATCGACCGGGGCTGGACCTGGCCACGCGACGTGCGATCACCATGGCGGTGCTGATCGCCTTGGGACACCCGGAGGGACTCTTCGCGCATGCACGCGGCGCCCTGGCCGACGGCATGACAGCCGAAGAGATCGGCGAGATCGTCATGCACTGTGGCCTCTATTGCGGCGCTCCGGCGACCGCTGCCGCCTTCCAGGCATTACGGCCACTGTTGACGGACGCAGGGGCTCCCGGCGGCGTGGCCGACGCCGATGGCGCCTGAGCCCGAGGGCGAGGCGCCGTTCGCCCAGGAGAAGGCAGACCCAGGGCCGCTGTCCGGACTTATCGTCGCCGATTTCAGCCGCGTGCTGGCCGGACCACTCGCGACGATGATGTTGGGCGACCTCGGAGCGACGGTCATCAAGGTTGAAGAGCCGGCACACGGTGACGATTCCCGGGCCTGGGGCCCGCCCTATGTTGATGGGGAGAGTACGTACTACCTCAGCATCAACCGCAACAAGCGCAGCATCACACTCGATCTGCGGACCACTGAGGGTGCAACCCTCGCGCAAGAGTTGGCCGCCCGCGCCGACGTCATGGTCGAGAACTTCCGTGCGGGCCGGCTGGCCCAGTACTCACTGGACTACGACAGCGTCGCCCAGGTCAACCCGGCCGTCATCTATTGCACCGTCTCGGGTTTCGGCTCTGGTCCAGGGTCGGCACTGGCCGGCTACGACTTCATCGCCCAAGCCGTGGGCGGACTCATGTCCATCACGGGCCGCGAGGAAGGACCTCCCACCAAGGTGGGCGTGGCCGTCGTCGATGTGTTGACTGGGCTCCACGCCTGTATCGGCATCATGGCCGCGCTCGCGGCACGCGCGATATCGGGCCAGGGTCAGCGAGTCGAGGTGAACCTCCTCTCCAGTCTCATCGCCTCCCTCATCAACCAAGGATCCGCATACGCCAATACCGGGCTGGTGCCACGGGCGATGGGAAATCGGCACCCGAGCGTCGTTCCCTACGAGACGTTCAACACGGCGGACGGCGTCATCGCCGTAGCAGTCGGCAACGACACCCAATTTCGCAGCTTGTGCACGTTATTGGGGCTGCCCGCACTCGGTGAAGATGAACGGTTCTGTGTCAACGCTGCACGCGTGCGTCACCGAACCGAGCTCATCGAGACCCTCGAACATGCACTGGCGTCGGATACGGCAGCGCGGTGGGCCGTGCGCATGAACGACGCAGGCGTCCCCTGCGGACCCATCAATGACATCGCCGGGGCATTTCAACTAGCGGAATCCCTGGACTTGAATCCGATCACCATGATGCAACGTCACGCTGGAGCTGCGATCGCCCAGCTCTCAAACCCGATCCAGCTTTCGAAGACCCCTCCCCGGTACACGTTGCCACCCCCCACGCTCGGAGGCGATAACGAACGCGTCCTGAAGTGGCTCACCGCACCCGCACAGGCGCTCGAGTCTTAGACCGGAGCAAGTGAAGTCCCATAACCGAGTATCGCCTGAAACCGTCGTGCTCCGGAGATCGGCAGGATGGTAGCGGTGGACATCTCATGTGGTGACCATGCACCCGAGTCCGAGAGTGCCTCACCGATCCATCTGACATTGGCAAAGACGTACCAATCGGTGACCACGAGGTTCAAGATCGTAAAGGTGGCAGGCCTCCACGAGAGGAACTGCTCGTCCAGCGCGATGCGTATCTCCTCCTTCCCTTCACCGACGCACATCCGACCCTCGGCGTCGGTGCAGCTACGAATGCCCAGCGCACAGTCCTCCTCGAGGAGGTCGACCACCTTCTGCCCGTTGCCCGTGCACCACGCGGCCAGGAAGGCCTCGTGCTGGTCCACCGTTTCCATCAACTCTTCGGTTGGGGGCTCGTGATGGACCGACCTTGTGGCCATGGCATCGGCAAAGCTCGTGCGGTTCCACGGGATCTCCCCCAAAATGCCGCCGGCGGCAATCGGGAAGAGTACGGCGGTGTCAACCGAAAAATCGTGCGGCTCAACCGGGTGGTCATCACGCCCAGCGCGTGTACGCATGGTGGCGACGCTTTGTTGAAAGACGAACCAGTCACTGACGATGCGCCGTATCTGGCGAGAGCGCACGACGTCCAACGACGTCCGCAGATTGACATAGTGGTCCCTGACTGCGGCGGGTGTCTCAGCGACCTCCAACTCCAGCTTTCCGTATTCTCTCGTGACGATGAAGAACCGGGGATCAGGAGCGACGGTGCCCATGATCTGGTCGACGTCGTTGGAGAATTCCGCCCGTAGGTGGGCCAGGACCTTGACCAGATTCTCCTCATACATGTGTGCGATCGTCATGCTGCAGCCTCCCGACGCCATGCTTAGCCGGACTTCTCGCCTTCGGCCAGCATCAGCGGCCCTCCGCAGGTCGATACCGCACCGCATGCCTGGTGGCCAGCCTGAAGCCTGCCCCGGGAGCGCCTCGGGGCAATTCGTCCCAGCACTGACGGCCTTGGACTTCTTGTCACGGGATGGGTGAGGGGACGAGCCGACCCGAACCGGGTACAAAGGTTCTCGTCAATAGGGCAATTAGTCCCAGAACGCGGAAAACCGATACCCATAGGGACGTTGGTCCCGATTTCCGTCCGGGAGGGCAACTAGGGAACTTGGTCCCTACGCAAACGCACCCAGGCGCGCTGACAATGGAGGGATGTCGATGTACACGCAACTACTCACCAGCGCGCCGAGAGGACCGCTCGAGAACCTGCAGGGCGAGGCACTGCTTTGCTACACGCTCGACTGCCAATCCGAAATGCTGGCGTCGGGACCGATTACCCGCGCCACCGCCATGTCCGCGTTGGCGATGGAAGTTGCCTACGATTGCGCCTTGCTCAAGCTCTGTGCGGCCAACGGCATCGACACGGTCGCCACGGACTTCTCGCACCCGGCAAAAGATCGGCGCCGCCTCGAGGCTGCACTAAAGGAGGCCGGCATTGATCTGACCTCTCTCGCCTGGCAATGGAAAGGCCCTCGCGCCTGAGCTTTGCCAACAGTTGGTGACGTAGTTCCTGATCGACTTCTCACGTCGCCGAGAGCGTATGGTTGTCCGGCCCGATGGCCATCTTCAGCTCGACCGTCCCACACTCGACCGTTGACTCGGTGGGATAACCCGTGGCGTGGAACACCGCGAGCATGGCCTTGTTCTCAACCAGTACTTCGGCAATGAGACATCTGATTCCCGCCTTCCTTGCCCGCGCAGCCAGACGATGGAGCAGCATCGTGGCTATCCCTTGATGCTGAAATGCATCAGCCACCACGAATGCAACCTCGGCCTGCGTCGGATCATCCAGCCGGTCGTAACGCCCGACTGCGATGAGCTCGCCATCCCGTGCCACCACCAGGGCAGCGCGGTCTCGGCCATCTACCTCCGTCAAATGTGCAACCTCGGCCGGTTGCAATGCGAGGTGCGGGTAGAAGTACCTCAGCGTGACGGAGCGGCACGAGAGACGCCCATGGAACCGAACCAGCGCTTCGGCGTCGTCTGGTCTGATCGGACGGAACGTTGCCATGGTCCGATCGCCGAGCTCGAAGAGCTCACCAACCGCCGTTGTGCTCGCCATTGCCATAGGCCTCACTGTGACAGGGTGCAGAGCGAGCGGTAGGGGCAATGGTCCCAACCGAGGGACAAATTGTCCGCGGAGACCGGGCGAAGGGACCGTTTGCCCTAAGTCGTGGGACCTTTGTCCCTACCACCATCGCGGCAAATGCGTGACGATGGGTCCGAGAGTCCGACGCAATGCAGAGAACGAGATGGTGATCATGAACCACGACGCGAACACTTCAACCGACGGATGCGAGAAGGGCGAGCTCCGGATCGTCGTGGGGGTCGACGGTTCCGAATGTGCGGACCGAGCCGTAGAGTTCGCCGCCCATGAGGCAGCACGATGGGGGGCTCTTCTTCACGTCGTGAGCGCGTACGAAGTATCCCCCAATGCCGGTTGGGTCGTCATACCCCTCGAGCCCTATGAGGTGAATGCAGCGGCAAGCGTGCGCAAAGCGCTTTCCCGCATCCACGAACTCGAGCCGGGCGTGGTGACGAAGGGAGAGCATATTCACGGCTTCGCCGGGAACGTCCTCGTCGAAGCGAGCAAGGGGGCGTCGCTGCTGGTCGTCGGGACCCGGGGACGCGGAGAGGTCGCCAGCCTGATCCTGGGATCGATCTCCGAGCATTGTCTGCACCACGTCGACGAGTGCCCCATCACCATTGTCAAACACACGGGATCGTCGTAATCGCTGCATCAACGAACGTGCACACTCCCACCGTTCGAACCCCAACGGCAGTGGCCGTCGTGAACATCACCTCTCCCCCCAACGTCGCTGCCCAGAACTCAACCAGTGGAGCGGGCTCTGCGCAATCCATCGAAATAAAGACACCCTGAGCCAAGGCCATGGCCCCTAATCTAGAAAGGCAGACGGGTCATCCGCGCCGATCGAACGGGTGCGGGTGCCCGCCGCTCGAGGAGAGAATCGATGTCAGCACAAGTGCGCAAATTCGTGCTCGTGGTTCGCCGCAACGACCTCGACGACGCATGCCTTGATCGCTTGACCGAGTACACGGCCACCCTGGATGGGACATCTCTTACCCACAAGGCCCTGCACGAGGGGCCAAATGCCGCAATGACCGACCGCCCGGCAGCGGTCATGGTCGAATGGTTTTCGCAGGCCTCCCCCGAACGTTCCGCGTGGGCTGAGGTGCTCTCGGTGGACGAAGATCAGTTGCAGTGGTACGCCGTCTCCGAAGTGCTGCGTTGGCGGCGGCGTGAAAGTGGGGCACCGCCAGATATCGGGATTTCCCACATCTGCTGTGTGGGACGGACTGCTGGGCTCACTATGGCGCAATTCGAACACCACTGGACTCACGTACATCGGGCCCTGGCACAGAAGTATCACGTGGGTATGGAGTTGTACGTGCAAAACGTCGTGCGAAGTCTGCTGAGCCCGAACGGCCAGGGGATCGACGGGATTGCCCAACTCGGCTTTCGCACCGAAGAGAAGTTCAAAACGGGAATGTACGACTCCGCCGAAGGACGCAGGGCAATCTCTGCTGACGTCGCCAAGTTCGTAGGAGCCGCCGATTGCGGCCTCTACCAGCTCGTGACGAGTTGACCCATATTCCGTCCCCGTCCTCCTCGCCATCCATCAGTTCTCGCGAGAGTGACGTGAGCTCGTAGGAGGTCTTCATGGGCAACAAGGGGGGTTCGAGTGGGCTGCTCCTGATGGAGGTGCATAGCTTCGTCAACGACCTCGAGCGGCCGGTCGGAACGTATCTCTATGGACTCCGGATGTACGAGACCATGGTTTACTGGCTGTCAAAAGTCGAGGTCCCCTATGCCACTGACCAGGGGTTCACAATTGCGGGACGCTGAACCGCGCCGGGAGGCTCACCCAGCCATTGACCGCTCCTACCCTCGGATAGCGAACCGCGTCAGCGGTGTCGACGACGTAGTCGCCGATGGTGTCGAGGACGGTATCAAGCACGGCGTCAAACGTCGCCCGGGCCAAGGGAGCCCCGATACAACGGTGGGGACCGAAGCCGAAGGCCACGTGCGGGCGAGCGTCACGGGTCACCTCCACTCGGTCCGGCTCGTCGAACACGGCGGGATCCCGGTTGGCTGCCGTCCAGGAGAGCAGCAGGCGCTCGCCGCGACCGAGGTCCTGTCCTCCGATCCGCACGGCACGGGTTGCCGTGCGTGCGGTGGCCGGGGCGGGGCTGAACACCCGGAGGAACTCTTCGCGAGCCGACGGGCGCAGGTGCGGCTCATCGATGAGCTGGCGGCGGACGTCGGGGTGCTCAGACAGCCAGAACAGGGCATTGGCAAGCAACGCCGTTGTGGTATCGACCCCGCCGGCCACCACCGCGAACAAGACATTCACCGCATCGGCATCGCTCACCGGTTCGCCGTCGATCTCGGCCGCAACGATCACAGAAGCGACATCGTGCGTGGGCGACCGACGCCGAGCGATGACCAGGTCCAGCAACGTGGCCCGTAGGTGGCCGATGCCCTCAAGAGCGGCCAGCCAGGTCGGTGAGTGAGGAGGAGCGGCAACGAGAGAATGCAACGGCTCGGCAAAATTCTCCCACTGGTGGGCGTCGAGCCCGACCAGGACCATGGTGACCATAGCGGGGACGGGGTTGGCGAGGTCCAGTACCAAGTCGATCGATCCGGACTCGACGTGGCGGTCGAGCCGCTCCGCGACCATGGCCCGGATCACAGGAAGCCAAGGGGCGGTAGCCGCAGGGGTGAACCATGGAAGGAGCAAGCGCCGGTACTGGTGGAACGCCGCCCCATCCATCTCTGAAGGGATCGATCGGTAGTGCCCTTGCGGGGGAATGGCGATGCCCCCGAACTCCTGGCCCAACCGCGACCCGTCGAGGTCGTGTTCGGAAGAGAACGCCTCGGGGTCGCGCCCACACCGCCGCACGAGGTCGTGTGACGTGACGACCCAGTAGCCGTCATGGGCCGGTGTGTGAGCCACCGGACATGAGCTTCGCAACTGGGCGTGAGCGGCCGCGGGGTCCCACTGGTCCAGGGGTCGGTGGTGATCGTAGGGATCAAGCCCAGGCCGCTGATCCGTTGAAACAGCAGGTGGAACGGCCTCGGGCGCCATGTTCAGGGAGCAGTCCCGATCGGTGGGAGCCGGCGGACGAAGACCTCTATGCGCTCGATTCGATCCTCAGGGTCCATGCGGAACGTCCCAGCCACCCGCACCGCGTGGGGCGAGCCCTCGACCTCGATCGTCTCCGTGACGTTGACATGGACCATTGGACCTTCTTCGATCACCTCGGTGATCTCCACCTTCTGGCCCTTGAGGGTGGGCAACAGGCCACGCAGGAAGGCGACGTAATCGTCGGGATCTTCCCAGGCGTGCTCATCGTATGGCCCCACCCGGCTGAAGGAGTCGGAGAGGCAGCCTCGCACTTCCGCCCAGTCATGGCGATCCATTGCGGCAAAGTAGCGATCGATGGTGGCGCTCACATCGTTACCGTAACGGGTGAAGTCGACCCGCGCCGTGGAAGGCGTCGTTACGGCAGGCGCTAGAGCAGCTTGTCGTTCCGGCTCAGGATCTTCTCCTGGGCGCCGGCCAGTCCAGCGTTCAGCGGGCAGGTGGCCGCAATGCCCGCCCGGTGCTCGTCGCCCACGCCTCAATGAGCGCGTCGTAGGGGTCCTGCTGGATCACCTCGGACTTCGCGAGGAATTCGAACGCCTCAGGGGGCAGATCCCCGTGCTCGAAGAGATGGGTGGCGAATTGGCAGTGCACCCTGGCGGCAGAGGCCGTCCCCCATCCGGTCGACAGAACGACGTCCAGGCCCGGCATGACCGTACCGAAGCCCACGATCGGCACTGTCACCTCTGCCTTGATCGCCGCGACCTGCTCTTCGGTCGCAAAAGTCGGGAGGAACGCGTCGGCGCCGGCATCCTGGTAGGCAACGCCACGGCGCACGGCCTCGTCGAGCGAGCCGGAACCGCCACCGCCGACGGCGTAGAGCTCATCACAGCGGACGATGATCGTGAAGTCGGGATCCCGCCGCGCCGCGACCGCGGCCCGGATCCGCGCCTGCATATCGGCGATCGACAGAAGGGGCCCAGCCCACTTCGAGTGCTTTGGCGGGATCTCGTCCTCAATGTGGATCCCGGCGACACCAGCGTGTTCATAGCGCTGGATGCTCCGATAGACGTCAGCCACCGTCTCCCCACACTGGTCCGCATCAACGATCAAGGGGATCGTGATCGCCTCGGCGACCCGGCCGGCCTGCTCGATCATCTCGGTCGGGGTGAAGACGCCATTATCGGGGATGGCGTAGTGCATCATGCTCGTCCCGTGGCCGCCCATGTAGGCGGCGGGAAAGCCCACGTCCTCAATGATGCGGGCGCTCAAGGCGCTGTAGCACTCGGCTGCCATGAACGGGTCCCCGGCTATGAGCGATCGCAGCTCTTGACGAGTTGACATACCGGTGCCTCCTGATCGGACGTTTCCTCGCCGCGCTGGACCCGACGAGTTCCCCCCGGCGTGAACGCGATGGTAACGACCACCCTCCCTTTCCACAACAGGCGCCTTGGTTCGCCCCTGGTGCCTGGGCTCGGGCACGGGCACGCGAACTGCTCCCGGACTTGCGCCCCTGGGATCATTGCGGGGAAGCTCCTGCGGTCGTGTTGCACCCCGTCGAAAAAGACGCCGCTTTGTTCGTGCCCGACGGCGACCGTTATGTGCCGACGCCCTACTGCCAGGGACCGTGGGACCCCGGCGCACAGTTCGGAGGATCCCCGGCGGCGCTCCTCGCAACCCTCGTCGACACGACGCCGAGCCTTGTCCCGATGCAGGTGGCCCGGCTCACCACCGACTTGATGCGGCCCGCTCCGCTCACCCCCCTGACCGCCGAAGTGCACGTCATCCGTGAGGGCAAGAAGATCCAAGTGGTCGTGGCATCCTTGTTCGCCGACAACGTCGAAGTCGCCCGGGCTACGGCTCTGCGGGTCCGTCGCGCCTCCGTTGAGGCCGACGGCCTCCCCGACGGCCGTAGCTCCAACCCACTGCCAACCCGACCGAAGCTGGTGGAAGAGGATCCCTTCGCGCCGAACCCCCACGGCTCGAGGTTGGCCATGGAATACCTTTTCGAGGGGTCCGGGGGGTACTACAGGCACCCAGGCTGGGTGCGACTGCGAATCGATGTCATCGCCGGGCAGCGTCCTCTGCCGGTGGCCCGGCTCGCCTACATAGCCGACAGCGCCAGCGGGGTGGGACACATGCGGACGGTGCCGATCAGCTGGATCAACGCCGATGTCGCTCTCAACGTCGTCCGCGAGCCTGTCGGCGAGTGGCTCTCCCTCGATGGCCGGAGCTGGATCGGGCACACCGGCACAGGACAGGTGCAGGCCACGATGTCAGACGTCGAGGGCGTCGTCGCGACGGTCTCCATGGTCCGGCTCGTCGACCCCCCTGGTGCCTCATAACGCCCCGGATGGAGGCAGCACCGGCGAGACGTCACCGTGAGCCGTGCTGCTAGCGTCGCCGGGAGGACGTCGAGGCGAGGGCTCTCCCGCGGTGTTGGCGCGTATAGGGCGCCGACGAGAGAGGCCGACCGTCTTTGACCAGTGGGGACTGATGAGGCTTGGTGACGGTGGATATCGAACTCTCCGACGACCAGCGCTTGTTCCGCGACACGACTGCCCGATTCATTGAGGCACGCTGTCCGATCGGAACCGTGCGAGCAATGGCGGACGATCCGCTGCTGCGCCATCCAGACATGCTGCGGGACGCCGGCGACCTCGGGTGGTTCGCCCTGTTCGTTCCCGAGGGGTATGGCGGGGGAAGCGTCTCGGGAACTCCGATGCGTGACGCCGTCATCGTGGCCGAAGAACGCGGCCGAAGCATCCAGCCAGGCCCGTTCATAGCGACGAACGTGGTGGCGTTCGCACTGGCCGAAGCTGGTCCGGCGCACCAACAGGAGGCCTGGCTCCCGCGCCTCGCCAGCGGCGAGGTGACAGCAGCGTGGGCAATCAGCGATCGCTCCGGCGCGCCTGAGGCCGGCGCCCTGCGTGCGCGCACCACGGGCACCGGCCTCGAGCTCTCGGGTACGGCCGGGCTCGTCTCGGACGGCAGCACCGCTGGCCTTTTTCTGGCCACTGCTCTTCGCGATACCGGCGAAGTGGCGCAGTGCGTCGTTCCCGCCGATACCACGGGCGTCACGATGACACGGCTCAGTAGCCTCGACCTCACCCGTGACTTCGTCGATGTGTCCTTCGACGGCGTACACGTCCCAGAGGACGCGGTGCTCACTACCGGCGATCCGAGGTCGTTCCTCGACCGCCTGATCGACATTGCCGCAACTCTCACGGTTGCTGAATCTGTCGGCGCGATGAGTCGGCTGCTCGAGCTCACCGTTGCATACGCCAAGGATCGAACGGCGTTCGGTCGCCCGATCGGCTCCTTTCAGGCACTCAAACACCTCCTCGCAGACGCCAGTTTCTCGGTGGAGGTGAGTGCGGCCGGCGCGACGACTGCGGCCCATGCGGTCGGCGACCACTCCGCCACTGCCTCGGAAATCGCCAGCATCGCCAAGGCCTACGTTGGCGACGCTGGCATCGCGGTCACGCAGACCTGCCAGCAGACCCATGGCGGCATCGGCTTCACGTGGGAACACGATCTGCACTTCTATCTCAGGCGCCTCGCCGTTGACCGTGTGCTCTACGGCGACCCGTCGTGGCACCGCGAACGAATCTGCCGGATGCACGGCCTATGACGCGAGGACGGATGCAATGACTACAACGACACCGGTCGACCTCGAGGCGTACCGAAGAGAGGCTCGGGCGTGGATCGCCGCCAACCTCGCCCCGCGGGAGATTGGACAGGATCCTGTCGCCGCCAACTTGCGCGGGAGTCGCGAATACACACGGGAGCAGATGGCGGCCGAACGCCCCAAGCAACGAGCCCTGTTCGACGCCGGGTACGCGGGGATCACCTGGCCCGTCGAGTACGGCGGACAAGGTCTGACGCGTGCGCACGAGCGTGCGTTCCTCGAAGAGGCCGCCGGCTTCGAGTTGCCAGACTTCGGGTACGCCGGCTCCATGACGTTCGGAGTCTGCGCGGCAGTGATCCTGGCGCACGCTTCAGAGGACTTCAAGCGCCGGCACTTGCCTCGCATGCTCAAGGGCGAGGAACTCTGGGTGCAGTTCTTCTCTGAACCGTCGGGAGGATCGGACCTCGCGGGGATCCGGACGCGTGCGACTCGCGACGGCGATACATGGATCCTCAACGGCGCCAAAGTATGGACCTCGTTCGGCCACCTGGCCGATTGGGGTCTGTGTCTTGCCCGCTCGAACTGGAGCGTTCCGAAGCATCGCGGGCTCACGTGGTTCGGGGTACCGGTCGACGCGCCGGGTGTCACCGTGCGGGTGATCCGTCTCATCAACGGCGGTGCCGATTTTTGCGAAGAATTCTTCGATGACGTCGTGATCCCCGACGCCGAGCGGATCGGCGACGTCGATCAGGGATGGACGATTGCGCAGACCATGCTCGTCCACGAGCGCGGTGGGAGCACCGAGGTACCCGATGCCCCTCTCGAGCCGGGCCCCCTCGCCCCCGACCTGGTCGCCCTGGCGCGCGAGGTCGGTCGGATCGACGAACCTCACGCCCGCCAGCTCATCGCTCAGGCCCACAGCCTGATGTTCCTACGGGACGCGCTGAGCCGGCGTATCAGGCGTACCCTCAAGCTTCACGGCGCCAATCCCGGTTACGCGGCGTACTGGGCGTTGGCACACGGGACCTTCGATGCCCAGCGTGCGAACCTCAGCATCGACCTCGCACGCGGTCACCTGGTTGCCTGGGAGCCGTCGGAGACTGAGGGTGTCGCGGCATCCACCGCGCTGGCGTTCCTCAACGGGAAGATCAACTCGGTCGCGGGCGGGACGGATCAGATGCAACGCAACGCCATCAGTGAGCAGGTCCTCGGGCTGCCCCGCGAACCAAGTTTCGACCGCGACAAGCCCTTTGACCAGGTCGTGCGTGACGCCGAACATTGGGATGGTCGCGTCACCGGCCCGACCGGACCCAGCCACAGTTGAACGGGCCCGCTCGGCGGGCGGCGATGCATAGATAGCTACGCCTTGCGAAGTACTACGTGGTATGTAGTACTCTCATGCCATGCGAACAGGACGAGTACTGCGCCGGCCCAACGACCCACCCGTTCTGATCCTCACCAGCTTGGCTGCGGGGTCGAAGCACGGCCACGCTCTGGCCAAGGACATCGAGGCGTTCGCGGGGGTGAGCCTTGGCCCCGGCGCCCTCTATGGAGCAATTACCCGGCTCGAAGAACGCGGCTTGATCGAGCCACTCCAAAGTGAGGACAGGCGGCGGCCGTACCGGATCACGAGTGCGGGCTCAGCTGCGCTGGCGGACATCGTGACCGATATGCGCCGGATCTCCGATGTGGGCGCGTCGCGGCTCGGGCTCACGTTGGGAACGCCCGGATGAACCGGGGCCACGAAGGGACGGTTGGACTGTTGCGGTGGTACCCGCAGACATGGCGCGATCGCTACGGGGACGAACTTGTGGCGCTGATGGAAGACGACCTGGGCGAACGGCCCCCAACGCTGAGATTCAAGATGTCGGTGGCCAGGGCCGGCCTGCGCGAGCGCGCACATGGCACAGGATTGATCGGTGAGCAGCATTCCCCGACCGAGCGGACCCGAGCCGGAACGCTCTTGGTCCTTTGCTCGTGGACTGCGTTCGTCCTTGCGGGGATCAGTTTCTCCAAGACCTCCGAGCACTTTGCCCAAGCCGTCCCGGTCGCCTCGCGATCGCTGGCTCAAGATGCCTTCAACGTGGTGGCGATATTCGGCCTCCTCGGGAGTGCCTTCGTCGTGCTCGGTGGAATGGCCGCGCTCCCGGCGTTTGTCCGGTTGGTCCGAGGTGGCGGGTGGCCGGCTCTTCGGGCACACCTCCTCAGGGCCTGCCTCCTCACCGTGGTGATGGGCGTCGCCCTCATTCCTCTCGGTGCCTGGGCCCATCACCTGAATCAACATCAGCGCAACGGAGGCGACGGGATCTACTCGGCTGCAATTGCGGCGTGGGCCGTGCTCGTCGCCGCGACCTTGGCTCAGTGGACGGCGGCCGCCGTCGCAGCCGGAAGGAGGATTGACGTGGCTCGCCGACTTCTGCGCCTCGAGGCGGGGCTGGCCGTCGCTGTCACAGGGGCGATGTTGGCTATCACGACGGCGGCGGCGCTCTGGTGGGCGGCGATCGCACAGCATGCGCCATGGTTCCTCCAAGGAACAGCGAATGGATCGGATAGATCGCCGTTCGATCCTCAGCTCGTGTTCACGCTGGGCTTGATGTTGGCGGCCGTTCTGACGGCAGGTTACGGGGTGGCGCGGATTACTCGCTCTGCACGTGCACTCCGAGCAGAATGAGCTCCGCCTGAGGCGGCACGCCGACCCGTCCGGATAACGTCGCCGCCAGCCGGTCGGGACTCACTCTCAACTCCCGGGCGGGGGGCTGAGTCTGAACTGCTGCGTCTTCCACCCTCGCCGACGGTGCACACGGGGAATGAGCCACCCGTGCAGTACCGGATGCTTCTTGGCAATGAGCGCTGCAGCATGGTCGGACTCGGCACCCTCGAGAAGTGCGGCGCTGGCTTGGATCGGTGCGCCGAGAGGGCGCCCACGCGCCGAGGACGGCGCAACCGTCACTATCGGCGAACGCCGGATCCGCTTCGCCTTACCGGACACATCCCAGGTGCGAAAGAAGGCATGGCCTCCTTCGACGACCACATTGACGGGCGTGGCAACTGCGGTGCCATCGCGTCGATACGTCGTCAGCTGAATGTATTTCGCACCTTCGATCGGCGCGAAGTAGCTGGACTCACTGGCCATCGTCATCACCTCGCATCGTTCGATAATTCATACCTCGGGATGGGCCAAGGGTCGAGACCTGCCGACGAGCGCCCGCAATGGGAGTCCGTCCGAATCGCCGAGGACCAGGGGTGGCTGTGACCCCGGTATGCGTCGACGTCGAACGTCCGCTCCCGAGCAATAGAGCATCAATCGTCTGATGCAGCGGTATCCATCGCGCCAGCTCCGGCGCCTGTCGCCCAAGGGACACAGTTCCCTAACATCCGCTTCACCGCCCCCTGACACCTGCCCTTGACACTCCTACACGGGGAAGGACGAGGAGGGCGATATGAGAGGTTTACCCGATCAGGTACGCGAACGGTGGACGGCAATGGGGATGGCCGGCAGGGTGTGGTGGGCCGGCGCCGCCTCGGTGGCCACGGCCGCCGTGTTCGTGCTGGCGGCGACGACACTGACCGACGCCGCCTCGCCTCCGGCCACCGGGACGACCGCTGGCTCGTCACCGACCATTGCCGCCGGCGGCGGTGCCGAGGCTGGCACGGGATCGATGCCTGGCATGTCGGGAACGAACACACCCCGTGGGATGCCCGGGACGTCGACAACCGCCACTGTCTGCCCCAACGTGCAAGGAACCACGACGATGAGCGACGGCATGGTGATGGCGCCGGTCCCCTCGGGACCACCGACGGCGGCGCAACAGGCGGCAGCCAACCAACTGGTGGCCGAGACCACGGCCGCCGTTGCCAGGTACACCAGCCTCTCGGCGGCCACGGCGGCAGGCTACGTGCCCGCGACCAATCCAAGGGGGTACGAGGTGCACTACGCCGACTGGGCCATCGTGAGGTCCGGGGACGTCCTCGACCCGAATCACCCGTCCTCTCTGGTGTACGCCAACACGGTGAAGGGGCCGGTGCTGCTCGGCGCGATGTATCTCGGGGCTGGGCCCTGCCAACCGGGTCCCGACATCGGGGGTCCGCTCACTCAATGGCATGCTCACGACAACCTCTGCCTCTCGGCGACCCATCAGGTCGTGGGGAAGTCCAATGCGGCGGGGATCTGCGCCACCGGGGTCCACAACACGAGCACCTACTTCATGCTGCACGTCTGGGTGGCCCCGTCGTTGGCTGCCACCCACCAGTTCCAGCCCGACCTGACCCGGGCCGAGCTGGCCCCGATCATCAGGACCGGCCAGTCATGACCGCACGGGCGATGGGGCAGCCGGTGCGGGCGACCGCCCGGTCAGTCCGGATCGCCCTGGGGGTTATCTGGTTGGCCGACGGCTTGCTGCAACTGCAGCCGAAGATGTTCGGGGTCGGCTTCGCCAACGACGTGATCCTGCCCTCGGCTCGGGGCCAACCCGGGATCGTGTCGGGCGCGATCACCCACACCGCGCACTTGATCTCGACCCAGCCGGTGGCGACGGACCTGGTCTTCGCCGGGACCCAGCTCTTGATCGGCGCTGGGCTCCTGATCCACGAGACGGTGAAGCCGGCGCTGGCACTCTCCTTCGTCTGGGCTCTCGGGATCTGGTCCCTGGGGGAGGGTTTCGGCGGTCTCCTCGATGGCACCGCCATGCCGCTCACCGGTGCGCCCGGCGCCGCGCTGCTCTATGTCGCCATAGGCCTGATGGTGTGGCCCCGCAAAAAGCCGGCGGGCCCGGACGGTCCCGCCGCCGGCGAAGGGCTGCTCGGAGAGGCGGGAGCCCAAACCATATGGGCCCTCGTGTGGTGCGGCTTGGGGATTCTGTGGCTCCTCCCAGCCAGCAGCGACAGTGGCGCACTGTCCAGCGCGCTCAGCGGCGTGGCGGCGAGTCAGCCGGGTTGGCTGGCCCATCTCCAGCTCGCGGTGGCCCACTCTCTTCGAAGCGGGGGCGCCTCGGTGGCCGTCGGGGCCGGGCTCCTCTCCTTCGTCATCGGGGTGGGCCCGTTGCTGACTCGACGCTCCACCATCTTCCTGATCGGCGGTGCGGCGATGGCACTCGATTTCTGGGTCCTCGGACAGGGTTTCGGGCAGTTCACCAGCGGGATGACCACCGATCCCAACACGGGGCCGCTTCTTATCCTGCTCGCCTTCGCCCTCGCGCCGGCTCCCGGACGTGAACGCCCGGGAGGGGAGGTCCATGCCGATGACCGCACCGTCGTCGATCTTCACCACTATCTGCCCGAGTTCGTCGAGGTTGCCGGTGGCACGCACGGATCACTGGACACAGGCACCACGGACTCGTTGGGGCGCCTGTCGAGTCCGGCGAGAGACCGATCCTGGTGCGTTCAGCGCCGTAGGGTTAGGCGAGCTTTCTTCATGCCCACGGCGGCACCGCCGGTCCCTCGCCCGTACTGATCAAGCGCCGAAGACTCCCATTGATATAGAAGCCCCATGCACTTGAACAGGCATCGAAACATTCAAATTCGGGAACCAAGCCCGTATGGGCGAAACGGACTTCCGTTTTGCTTCCATTTCGCGAAAGGTCGAATGTGATTTCGGTTCCCGTCCACTCGCTCGGGTCTTCGGGACCAACGAGTTCAGAGTCCACGACGCGCCAGACGACCTTTTGTCCAGGAACGAGCTCCGTTACCTGCTGCTTGGAGTAATGAGCGCCCGGGTAGCGATACGTAAACTCATCACCGATCGTGTCGGTGCCCCCCGTCACGTCGCCCGTCCACCATCCGCGAACGTTATTGATAGCGGCGAACGTCTCGTCTGGAGTTTGGTCCACCGAGAAGGTTGTGGTGAAGTCTTGACTCTTCATGATGTTTCTCCTCTCTTCCTAATTTGAATTCGCAACAATGCGTTGAGCTGTTTCGATCAGGAGCTGACGAGCTGTGGGGCGACGAGAGTCGCGTATTCACGCTCGTATGCCTTGGCCGCACCGCTGCGCCAACTCTCGGCCATGGACCCCGACATCGGGTCGGGGAAGATATCCTCGTCCCCGTTTTCCACTCCGTCGAAGATCGCTCGTGCCACCGACTCCGGAGTGGCCTTCGGAATGTCGAAGCCTCGGGTCATGTCGGTGTCGGTCGGCCCCGTGAGGACCGCGTGAACGCTGATGCCCTTTCCGGCCAACAGGGCACGCAATGACTGTGTCAGGTTGAACGCGGCCGCCTTCGAGATGGCATAGGCCGGAGTGAACGGAAAGGGGGCGAGGGCCATCATCGACACGTTGTTGACGATGACTCCCCTGGATCGAGTCAGGGCCGGCAGGAAGGCCCGGGACACGCCGTAGGTTCCGAAGAGATTGACTGCGAGGTGCTCTTCGAGCACGGCACGATCGCTCAGGTCGTCGTAGAGTGCCACCCCGGCGTTGTTGATGAGGACGTCGAGCGACTCGACACTCTCGACAGCGGCCTGAATCTGTGCCGCGCTGGTGACGTCCAGTGTCAACGGCGCCACGCGCCCATCGGGGTGGGCCATAGGTTGGCGCGTCCCTGCATACACCCGTCTCGCTCCTCTCCTCAAGGCTTCCTCGACCAGCGCCCGCCCGATGCCACGGTTCGCCCCGGTCACCAGAACGGCCTTTCCTTCAAATGAAATGCTCATCGTTGTGTCCTCCATTGCTCTCGTAGTTGTTTTTCGTCTTGGGTAGATACGCAAGGCGGGCGGCGTGGCGCCATTCGGGGCGCGCCATCTACTGGCGTTTGGCACGCGCCGGACTTCCTAAAGATCAGATGGACGCTTCTTGTTCCTTCTGATTGGGCAGTCCCCGACCTGTTCCCATCAGTCCCCGCAGGCTCGTGTTCATATAGAAGTCCCATGAGTTCGAGCAAATGTCGAAACATTCGTAGTCATAGACGAGACCAAGGTGCCTGAAACGGACTTCTGTCTCTTCGCCCTTCGGAATGATCTCGAACTGGATCTCCGTGCCCTGCCACTCACGCTTGTCTTCGGTGAAGGTGAAGTAGTTGTCCAGAACGAGCCAGGTAACCCTCTTTCCGGGGATGGCCTCGGTCACTCTGATCCGGCAGCAATGGATGTCCCGGTGCCGATACGTGAACTCGTCGTGGAGCTTGTCGGTACGGCCATCGATGTCTTCCGACCACCATCCACGGACGTCGTTGATCGCGTGGAAGACTTCTTCGGGGGTTCTGTCCACTGAGAAGGTGATACCGAAACTCTCGTGGTCGACTTGGCTTGTACTCATGCCGGGGCTCCTTCGGGGTTGACGAATGTGCTCTCCCGGCATCTTGCGCCACGAGGATGGCGGTGCCATCGGTAGTGCACTACGACACTTCCACTTCGCGACTACGTACGTAGTTCGGGGATCCGCCCCACACGTACGTAGTGGGTCAGACCGTGGGTTGAGTCCCGACGCTCTCGGCCAAGCGGGCCACCTCCGAGCGTGAATTTCCGGTCTTCATGAGGATCCGTTCCACGTGCTTCTCCACGGTCCGAATCGAAAGATGCAGGATCTCTGCAATCTCTCGGTTTGAGCGTCCCGCGCCGATCTGAGCCAAGACTTCTGCCTCCCGAGGGGTGACGCCTCGCGCAGCCAGAAGGTTGGAAACTCTTGGTGCCTCGCTCCGGGCCCGCCGGGGAACGGGCTCTCCCATAGCGCGTAGCGCCGCGCGGCACTGACCGCCGAAGTTGGGCAGATCGAGGTCCTCGAAATTCGCCAGTGCTTCCCGCAGCCAGGTGGCCGGCTCGCCCCATCCGTCATTGTGGGCACACGGGGCGACGAGGAGCCGCGCAACGCTACGGAGGAATCCGGCCTCAAATCGGGCGAGAACGCGATCGGCAGAGGCGAACGTCGATTCCGCATCCCGGCCCTCTCGGCCCGCGACGACGGCGTCGGCCGCCCCCAGAGTGGCCCGACTCATTTCGGTGTCGAACTCGAGTAACCGGCATTCATCGCGGGCTTCAGCCCCAGCTTCGTCGGCGACCGTCCTGAGCAAGGCCCATCGGCCCGGGAACGGGTGCGCTCCGCCACCAGCGGCTCTGAGCACCTCCATGGCACGGTCCAGTGCGTCAATGGCTTCGGGCACCTGCCCTTCGCCCAGGTGGTACATGGCCACGCCGTTCCCCAACGTGATCATGTTCACTGTGTCACTATCACCTTGCGTCGCCCGTGCCTCCGTAGCTGCTGCCTCCATCGCCGGCCGGTTCCCGGAGAAACCGTGAGCCACCGCTCGGAGGGCGACGCTCATAGGGAGTGAGGCCAACCCGAACTGGCGCGACATATCCTCGCTGCGGGCCGCAGCAGCCAAGGTCAATTCCGCCTGTCCCCGGCAGCTGTAAATGGCGGCCAGCTGGAGATCGACCATCGCGACCGTCGACAATGCCCCCGCCGTCAGCGCGTCACGGCGGGCCTCCTCGAGTCGACCGGTGGCAAGCGACTCGTACATGTCGATCGTGCCAAGTTCCAAGAGCGCCTTAATCCGGAAGACCGGCAAACCGTGCCGCGAGGCGCATTCGTACGCCTCCCCGAATGCAGAGAGAGCAGCGGCCGTGTCCCTCCCCCGCTCAACTCGCCCGATCACCCACAGGGCACGGCAGATCAGCTCTGGCCGTGGTTCATGTTTCGCATGGCCCAGGGCCTCCCCGGCGAATGCCAGAGCAGTCCCCTTGTCATTCCGCCCGAGCGCCACCTCGGCTTCGGCAATGGCGAGGCGGGCGCTGTCAGACCGGTCCTGATCGGACGTGGCACGCAAGGTTTCGAGATAGCTCTCGGCATCGTCCCAGCGCCCCGCCGCGACCATGGAGTCCAGCAACTCGGACAGCACTTCGGCACCCAGGGCCGGATCGACATCCGAGGTCAGGAGTCGGTGACCAGCTTCGAGCGCGCGCCGAGGCTGGCCGGCCAGCGTCCATATCGAGAGCAACACGCGGTCTGCTTCGAACGGTCGCCCGTGCTGCGCCCGCAGCGCCAATACTTCGGCAGAGGCCAGTGATCCCTCGCTCATAGCTCGGCGGGCGGCTTCGATACACAGGTCGGACGCATGTTCGAAGTCGCCGGACCCAAAGGCGAGTGTGGCCGCGAGCTGGCAGGTCTCAGCTTCGAGGTCTGGATGAAGTGCTTCCAATGTGGCCGATAGACGCAGGCAGATAGAACTCAGTTCCTCGGGCAGAAGCGACGACGTCACCGCGTCCACGGTCAACGCATGGCGGAACCGGAATCCCCCGCCCTCCATGTCAATGATGTGCGCCCGAGCTGCTTGGCGGAGTCGATCGATTGCGTCCTGTGGCGCGCACTGCACTGCCGCCGCCACCACATGCCAGTCGAACTGCCGCCCGAGGACCGCGGCAAAGCGGAGAAACTCCACGGTGGCTTCCGGCAAGGAAGCGAGTCGGGTCTCGAGCGCGGCGCTGATCGACTGCGGTATGTCCCGCTCGGATCTGGTGTCGCCGACAGCGGTCGCAAGCAGCTCCTCGACGAAGAACGGAACGCCGTCGCTTCTCGTCACGACCGCGTCCACAAGCGCTGGTGTCGCTTCCATTGCACTGAGGCATTCGCGCACCATGGCTTCGGCCTGTGCTGGATTCAGTGGACGCAGGTCTATCGGCTGGATCGCCCTACGGGAAAGAAGGACATCGATCAGCTCGCTACTCGGTCCGGTTTCGCCGCTTCGCATGGTCACGACGACGAGAACCGGGTGGCCGGCGAGATTGTCGGCTAGGTACTCGATCACCTGGAGTGTCTCACGGTCTGACCAGTGCGCATCCTCGATGACCAGGAGGGTGGGCGAGCCTCCTGTCGACCACTCCGATAGGAGCCGCAGCACGCCCTCGGCCAGAACGATCGGGCTGGTTTCCACGTTGGCGTCACCCGACTCGACCCACTCTGGTACCAGCGATCCCAATGCGGGACGGAAGGGCGTGAGCTCTACAGAGGGGTGGAGCCCGGTCCTCGCTCCAGCGAGCAGGGCCTCCCGCAACGGTCGTAGGGGCACGTCCGCTCCGGTCGGGCTACATCGGCCGGCCAACACAGTTCCGCCTGCTGATCGGGCCCAGGAGGCCAGCTCCCGAACGAGACGGCTTTTGCCGATTCCCGCACTCCCTCGGATCAAGAGCAGCTGACCGGCCGCTTCCCACGCCCGTTGTAGCTGATCAAGCTCAGGCTCACGCCCGACCATGATGCGGCACAGCACGCTTTCGGCGTTTGTGCCCTCCGCTGCGCTCGCCACGAGGCAAAAGGTTACGCGAGGTCCCGACCTTCGGGTTGGGGCCCTGCGCTAGATGTTCCGGACCGGTTCGGCACCAGGCATCTCAGGTGAGGGCGGCGTAGACGGCGCCTTGTAGTTCATTGTGGACGGCGGGAGCCTGGGGGGTCTCCCATAGGCGTTGTGTCAGGACGATCACCACCAAGGCCCGGGCCGGATCGACCAGCCAGGACGTGCCGAGTCCGCCGTCCCAACCGAAGGCCCCGGAGCGTGGCCCCTGGGTGATCACGGACTGGCACAGGCTCCAGCTGCGCCCGTGCAGGAACGCGTCTGCACCGCCGGCCCGCTGAACCGGGGTCAGCTGGTCCCGGGTCATCTGCGCGACCGCCTCTTTGGACAGAGCCGGGCCCCCGGCGGTGAGGAACATCCGTGCGAATGCGAGAAGATCTTCGGCGGTCGAGACCAGCCCCGCCGCGCCGTCGGCGAACGCTGGAGGATGGCTCCATTGCCCGGCGGGTGGGTCCCAGACCTGAAGGCCGTCAGTTGTGGGTACGTAGGCAGTGGCCAGGCGTGAGACATCCGAGGCCGAGAAAGCCGTCTCACCCATACCGAGTGGCTCGAATATCCGGCTGCGGAGCACATCGGCGAAGGGCAGGCCGGCGGCCCGACCCGCCAGCACTCCGAGCACTGACGCACCCGTGTTGTACATCCAACGTTGACCGGGCTGGGCCATCAGAGGCAGTGAGCCGAGCTCGGAGATCCAGGTGTCAGGATCGGGCTGCCCCTCGGGGTTGGGCGGGCCAAGGGTGCCCAGGTGCAAGTCGGTAGCGGCCTGCACCACCGGCCATGGCCGAGGTGCCATGAACATTTCCACGACCATTCCGAAACGCAAGGTGAAGGTCAGCAGGTCGCGGATGGTGACCGGCCTTGCTGCGGGGACGGTGTCGTCGAGCGGGCCGTCCATGCGGCGCAGCACCCGGCGATCGGCAAGTTCTGGCAACCACCTCTCTACCGGGTCGTCCAACCTGACGACCCCTTCGTCCGCCAACGCCATGATCGCCGCGCCGGTCACGGGCTTGGATGTCGACGCTATGCGGAACAGGGAGTCCCTGCGAACGGGCGGCCCGCCCACAGACAGGGATCCGAGTGTCTCGACATGAACTTGATCCTCTCTGGATACCAGTGCGACCAAGCCGGGGATCTTCTCGGGGCCGACGTGGCGAGCTGCCACTTCACCGAATCTTTCCAATCCCTCCGGGGACAACGGATCAGGCATGTTCTCCTCGCTTTGCAGGTTCACTCGTCGGGATTCGCGTCCCGTCCGGCAGCCCCTCGAAAGAATCAGTGCACGCCGTAGCGGTCGCCAAGATGTCCGTAGATACCGAACGGCATCTCGCGCAAGTCGTCGAGTAGGTCCTGGTTGGCGCCGACGGCCAGCTTGTCGAATACCGCACTCAGTTCGGCGTAGTCCTCTGCCTGTAGATACACGGCGACCGTGTTGCCCGGTTTAGGCGCCCGGGTAAGATGTAGCCAATCGGTGGCCGAGAACTCGGCGGAGCCGCTCTTCAGGCACGCATATGTCACCTTGTGCTGCTGACCTGGTGGCGCGTGCGTCCCCATCGGGGTGTCGCCCAGCCTCACAATGGTCAGCTCGCCGCCCAGACAGGACTGATAGAAGGCCATGGCCTCGGCGCAATTTCCGTCGAAGAGTAGGAAGGGTGTGAGGTTCATCGTGCCCGCTCTGCTTTCTGGAAGCGCTAGCGAATTCATCAACAACGCTAGGACGGAGCGTCGTCACAGAACTCATCGCAAGGTGATGACGATTTTGCCTCGGGCATTCCCCTCCTGGACGTACCGGATAGCCGCCGCGGCCTCGCGCAGCGGGTACGTCACGTCGATGGCCGGCGCGACCTTCCCTGTTTCGAGAAGGTCCCGGAGAACTACCAGGTCCGCCGAATTCTCCTTCGCCCCGAGGATGCCCAGCTTTTGGCTCACCAGCGGCGACAGCATCATGGCCCGAAGCTGGCGGTCGAAGCCCCCCAGCCATCGTCCGTCTGTCTCCCCTCCCACGATGACGAGCCTTCCACCGGGGGTGAGGGCTCGACGAAGGTCGGACAAGCGGCTGTTCCCCCCGATGTCAAGAATGGCGTCGTAGCGCTGCTCGCCATCGGCGAAGTCGTCGCGCGTGTAGTCGACGACATGATCGGCGCCAAGGTCCCGGACAAGGTCCATCTTGGCCGTGCTGCACACGCCGGTGACCTCGGCACCGAACGCCTTGGCGATCTGGACCGCGAACGTCCCCACCCCGCCGGAGGCACCGATGATCAGGACCCTTACCCCGGGTTGCACCTGGGCGTGGTCACGCACGCCCTGCAACGCCGTTACCCCAGAAATGGGGATCGACGCCGCCTCCTCGAAGGACAGGTTGGTCGGCTTGAGGGCCAGTAGCCCCACGTGAGCGCAGGCATATTCGGCGAACGAACCGTCACAGGTGCCGTAGACCTCGTCGCCAGGCTTGAACTCGGTGGCGTTCTTGCCGACGGCCGCGATGGTGCCGGCCAAGCATCGGCCCGGGTTGGCCGCTTTGGGTCGAAACAACCCGAAGCCCATGATGCGCATGAGCTTGGGCAGACCGGTCATCAGATGGCAGGTACCGCGATCCACGCTGGCGGCACGCACATGCACCAGGACCTCGTCGTCGCCGATTGTGGGCCGGTCGATCTCCGCCAGCCGGAGGACCTCGTCGGGCGCGGTGCCGTATTCGTCTTGGACGAACGCCTTCATCGTGTAGGCGTGAACGGGCCTAGACGTCGGCTCGATCGAGTCATCGAGCGTTGGGATCTTGGTCGCTTCGTTCTTCGACGTCATCGGACCACTCCGATCGAGATGTCGTGGGATTGAGAGTTGGTCAAGGTGATGCGTCGCCCCCGCATGACAAGCCAGAGCGCGAATACGAACTCACCCATTCCCGTGATCGCGGAGACGTTGGACGAGGAGCCACGGACGAGCACCCGGACGATGGCGTCGAAGACATAGCCGAAGCCCGCAATGGCGAGGAGGACACCCACCAGTCCCGGGAGATAATCCGACGGGTAAGCCAGGTATGCCAGCACGAAAAGATTGAGACCGAAGAGAACGAGACCAGCATCCCAGATGTTGGTGAAGGTAGTGATGTGCCGGAGCGCCTGGGGGTGGAGGCCGAGCGCTCCGATGAGCTGGCTGATGGCAACCACAAAGACCCCGGCGTACGCAACCCGGAGCCCCGCCGCGAGCCTCGACAGAGCGTCGCTCACTGGCTTGAACATGCGGTGGAGAGCCCATGCGACCACGACATCGAGCACAGCCACGAGGTACAAGCTCAGAATGCCGAACCGGAACTGGCCCTCGTGGCCAGTGAGGTTCTTGGCTGTCCGTGCGGCATTCCCGGGAACCACGAGCCCCTTTACGGCGATGAGGTATCCAAAGGCCGAGAGCACCGACATGGCCAGGAGTCCGACTCCCGCAGTGGTGCTGGCCTTGCGCATCGAGGGGTTCGTCTCGACCTTGCTGATCTCGCCCCCTCGGAGGGCGTTGTCGGGTCGGAAACCACTGCCGCGTCGGGCCACCACGGCCATCGTGCCGACGCCGGGGATCCGGTGATGTGTACCGAAGGCTGGATACGCGTTCCTGTCGTCATGGTCTCTCCGATTGTCAGTAACTTACATCGTAAGTCAATGATAGGCTTACGGCGTAAGGACGTCAAGGGGGATTCACGGGAGGACTAGATGGCATCGAAGACCAAGCCGACCACAAAGCCCCGGATCCCCTTGAGCAGGGAGCGGGTGCTCCTTGCTGCCGTCGCCTTCGCCGACGAGAGCGGGATCGCAGCGCTCAGTATGCGCAAGCTCGGCGAAGCCCTCGGGGTCGAGGCCATGTCGCTGTACAACCATGTGACCAACAAGGACCAGCTCCTCGACGGCATGGTCGACCAGGTCTTCGGCGAGATCGACCTGCCCTCGACCGGAGCTGACTGGAGAACGGCGATGCGTGACCGCGCCGAATCAGCCCGCCAGGCGCTGCGGCGCCATCCGTGGGCAATCGCCCTGATGTCAACGCGCACCTCACCCGGCCCGGCCACACTGCGCCACCACGACGCCGTCATCGGCAGCCTCCGTGCGGGAGGCTTTTCCATCCAGATGGCCGCCCACGCGTTCTCCGCGCTCGACAGCTACGTCTACGGCTTCGCGCTGCAAGAGGCCACCTTGCCCTTAGGCGACACCGAGGAGGAGACGGTCGAGGTGGCGATGACGATGATGGCGCAGGTCCCCGCCGATGAGTATCCCCACCTCACCGAGTTCACGGTCGAGCACATCCTCAAACCCGGTTACGACTATGGCGACGAGTTCGCGTTCGGGCTCGACCTCATCCTCGACGGCCTCGGAAGGGCCCGCGACTCGACCTGAGCGCTGCACCCGTTCTCCGGCCATGGAACCCGTGGCCGCCGTCACGGATATATCGGGCCCGCCTCGGGCCATCCCCCACCCATTTCCGATGCCGTCCTTGACAACCTTACGACGTAAGTATACGGTACTTACACCGTAAGTCCACGAATGGAGTGACCATGAAGACAGCAACGCCCGCCCGATCAATAGAACGGACACCCGCCAGGTCCATGGCGGAGACGGCCGCTCCGACGCCGACATGCGTCAGCAAGACCGCAGCCCGTGTCGGGCTGCTCTTCCTCACTGCCACCTTCACCTTCGCGATCGGTAACGCTCTCATCCACTCGTACTTTTCGAGCGCGACCACGCACAGCGCCCTCGTCGCCGGGGTGTTTTTTCTGGGATGCTGCGGCCTCGTGGTCGCAGCAAACGGTGCGGAGATGCAGCGAGTCCTCACGCCGCACACGCCGATTCGCTCGCGGGCCTACTTCCTCCTGAGGGTGACGGAGTGCCTCACGCTCGTGGCAGTCGGCGTGTACTTCTTGACAAGCCACGCTCAGTGGGATGCGTACGTGCTTGCCGTCTATGTGGTTTCTGGTGCCGCGGGGCTCGTCCTATCGTCAGCTTTGCTGACATCGAAGATCGTGCCAAGGAACTTATCCATGCTGGGTCTCATCGGCTATCCGGTCTTCTTGGTGGGAGCCATCTTGGCCATGTTCCACTTGATCGACGTGACACACGGCCTAGGGATGCTTGCGCTTGTCCCCGGCGGCCTCTTCGAGTTGATCCTGCCGATCTGGCTCTTCACCAAAGGGTTCACTCCCCACCAGACCGAGGGTTGACCGAAGCACGTCGGTCCGAAGCGCCATACCCGATTCTTCCCGTCCCGTTTCCCGTGATTTCCCTTATGCATTGCTTCATGCCAGTTGTACGTAGCCAAGGCCCATAGAAAGAGTCCTCATGTCCACGTCTGCCCCTTATCCCCTCCAGCTGGAGTTCCACGCCGACCGCCGCATCACCCGGTGGCGCCCCTTCGTGCAGTGGCTCCTGGCCATCCCGCACCTGATGATCGCCTGGGCACTGCGCTCCCTGCGCCACGTCTTGACCCTGATCAGCCTCTTCACGGTGCTGTTCGCCAAGCGCATCCCGCGACCGGTTTTCGATGCCATCGTCATGACGTACCGCTACGAGTGGCGGGCCATGAGTTACGGCCTCTTCATGCACGAGGACTACCCCCCGTTCGACTTCGACCTCTCCTGTGATGACGACGGGATGGAGCCCCACACGTCGTTGCGCCTGACCTATCCCGAGCACCTCGAGCGGTGGAAGCCGCTCTACAAGTGGTTCCTGGCCATTCCTCAGTACGTCGTCCTGGCGGCACTGTGCCTCGCCGCATGCGTGGGAATCGTCGTCGGCTCCTTCGCCGTCCTCGTCATCGGGGAGTACCCGGAAGGGATCCGCGACTTCCTCGTCAACGCTTATCGCTACGCCCTACGGGTGGAGGCCTATGTCGGTTTCCTCACGGATCGCTATCCGCCCTTCAGCCTCGACGCTTGAAGTAGCGACGACGCTCCTCTTGAGCCACACTCAGATCTTGTCCCAGGGGTGCCACCTGCGTTGTGCCGGTTTTGCATCAGGTTTTGCTCGCCCGCGACGAGAGGTCCAGTTCTTGGGCTCGGCGAACGGCTGCCCGTCCCCCGCAACACGTCGAGTTCCCGCTCGCTGAGCGGGTCGATCAGGCCTTGCTTCTTCGGCGCCGTGCCGGCGAAGCCATCACCGCCGCCAAGAGTTCACCGACGAAAGATCGTTCCAAAGCGACGGGCACAGCCCCGGCATCGAGATCGCGGTGCGATGACTCGCCGCTCCCAAGTTCACTGTTCTTCCACTCTCACCATGTCCAGTTTGGTTCCCGCCGCATACCCAACCTCCGCGGCGGAGGCCGCTTCTTCGTCGAGGAGCTTGTGGGAGTAGATGTCGAGTAGTGCAAGGGCCACGAGTCGCTCACCTTCTGGTTCGAACATGTCGGTGCCGAGCGCTCGGGACACGTGGTCGGAGAGAAGCGGGATTCCAACTTTCATGGCCGTGACGAGAGCTGCCCGGATCCTTCGGTCGATCGCGGGTGGATCGGCACGGGTTTCGTCGGCGCGCGCAAGCCACCTTTCGGTCATGGTCACCATTTCGTCGAATACCCCGCCTGCCGTGGGAGACCCGTCGGACAAGGCTCGTGCGACATACCGGCCGAAACGCTTGGATGCCCGCTGGGTGTCTGCCGCTGCGCCGGGATCCTCGAGGAGTTGCGCGTTGAGGCGGTGGAGCATGTCGAACACGTGGTCGTCGCACGCTTTACGCAGCGCGTCCTTGGAGCCATAGTGGTGACGCAACAGCCCCGGGGACACTCCCGCCGTGTGAGCGATACCGCGGATCGTCGCACGCTCGTAACCCTCTTCGGCGAAATGCTTGAGGGCCGCTTCGCGAATCCGCGCACGAGCCGTGAGATCTTCGAATGCCACGGTTCCTTCGCCGTACGAGGACATCGCCGGGGCTACATTGAGATGGGTTGTCATTCGCCCTGCAGGTCGCGGTGCCTGAACGCGACTCCTCCGAGGACTGCCGCGGCGGCGCCGATGGCGGCCATGATCCCGTTCGCCTCCCAGTGGGGTGACACCGCAGGGGCGGAGGCCATCTGGTGAAACACCGAGGTGTCAAGGATCCAATGGCTCACGGCACCGATGCCTCCCACGACGACGATGAGCAGCGACCAGCCCAACAGCGAGTAGACGACGAGTGACGTCATCCGAGGGCGTATCCCCATTGCGAGCACCCCAATACCCAAGATCGCAATCGCTGGCGGCACGAGGTTCACCCCGGCCTCCAGCAAGGTCGTGAAGCTCACACCGGCGTGTTGGCTGGCGGCACCGAGCCAGGCGAACACTCCCCCGATAATTCCGCTGGCGAGGAGAACGACGATGGCCACAACGAGTCTGCCGCCGAGCCAGGATGTGCGAGCGACCGGACGGACGAGAAGGTGGTCGAGCCTGCCGCCCGCCTCTTCCGAGCGAGCCGCGGTGAGCTGGCCAGCGCCGACGAACGCCACCAGGATGGCCAAAACGAGGAAGCACACGCCGAGCACGGCCTCCGCTCCCGTACCGGGTGCGCCGAGCTTCGTGAACACGTTCCGGACCGACGACCCCGAGATCGTGGCACCGGCCGACTTGGCGATGAGCCCGTACAGCAAACCCGACACGGCGATCGCCACCCACCAACCGATGACCGAGGGACGCACCATCCGGACGGCAAGACCCGTGGGCCCAAAGAGGAGCCGCAGATCGGCCTTGCTGGTCGCCCTGTCCGCGACGATGCTCGCCCCTGCGTCGCGAGAGCCGGCGAAGCGCACCGCGATGACGGCGAGCACAAAGGTGAACGCAACGATCGGCAGGAGGGCCACCGGCTGCGGGGAGGTAAGCGGTCGGAGCTCCTCCACCCAGCCGAGCGGCGACGCCCAGATCAGGCCGTGCAGACCAACCCCGGCGTCAGCGATCAGCCGAACCGCGTAGGCGACCCCGAGGAAGACCGCGGCAAAGGAGGCGGCCTGGCGCCGGGTCGCACCGAGCTGGCTGGTGAGCGTCCCGACGGCCAGGAACATGACAGCCGTTGCCACCGTGGCCAGGGCGAAGAAGAGGGCTGGACCGGCCGCAATGCCCACCTTCGAGTCACGGCCGACGAGCACCGTGATCACCGCGGTGAGCGCCCACAGCGCAAAGACGCCGGCTCCCAGACCGGCAAGAGCCTGTACCGCGGCCCCCTTCCTGGTGGTCTGGCCGGTGAGCAACAGCTCCCAGCGCCCGCTGTCCTCCTCCCCCCGCAGCAAGCGGGTGCTGGTGAGCAGTCCCCACACGGCACCGAGGACCATCAACGTCATCGAGATCTTGAACACCGTGAAGCCGGCAACGGTCTGCAGATCAGGAGCTGGTCCGAACAGAGCACTCGTCGCTTTGTTCGAGCCGTATGCGGCGGCGAGGGCGTCCCGCTGGGCTTGGCTCTTGTAGATCGTCGTGTAGCTGATGGCTGACGAGGCGATGGCGATACCGAAGATGTAGCCCCAAATGACACCGGACCGGCCGGCCTTGCGGGCGGTGAGCACGGCCACGACGGTGCGAGGTGAACGCCCGACGGCGTGGGGCCGTGGCCCGCGGTCGGCAAGTTCAGTGGGCAACGTGGTGGTCTGCCGCATCGAGTCTGCCCTCGCCGCCGTACTGCGCGAGGAACAGCTCCTCCAAGGACGGTTCGCGGCTCACGAGGCGGGTCACGTTCGCGGAGGCCAGGAGCTTCAGCAACGGTTCTACCGATCCCCGAACGTGGCAACGGACGACGGGTCCGTCTGTCTCCACCACGGTGACACCGGGTACTCCGGACAACTCGGGGATCGGACCGTCAAAGGTCGCTTCGACGGTGAGGGCGCTGAGATGTCGCATCTGGGCCAACGTCCCCATCTCGATCAGCTTGCCGTCGCGCAGGATGCCCACCCGGTCACAGAGAGCTTCCACCTCGCTCATGATGTGCGACGAAAGGAAGACCGTTTGACCCCGGTCGCGTGCTTCGCGGATGCAGTGGCGAAACGCCTGCTCCATGAGGGGATCGAGTCCGGTGGTCGGCTCGTCGAGGACGAGGAGGTCGGGACGAGCCATCAACGCGCCAATGAGGATGACCTTTTGCCGGTTCCCCTTCGAGTAGGTGCGGACCTTCTTGGTGGGATCCAGGTCGAACCGGGCGATCAACTCCTCCCGGTAGGCCTCGTCCATCTGACCTTGAATTCGCCCAAGCAGATGAAGGGTCTCCGCACCGGTGAGTGACGGCCACAGGTTCGGCTCTCCAGCCACAAAGGCCAGATGCCGGTGAGCCTCGACAGGTTGGCGCTGGCAGTCGATACCGAAGATCTCGCCTCGCCCTTCGGTGGGAGAGATGAGCCCCAGGACTAGTCGGATGGTGGTCGTCTTGCCCGCCCCGTTGGGACCCAGGTATCCAACGACCTCGCCCGGGGCGACCTCGAGGTCGAGATGGTCCAGGGCGGCGACGTCCCCGTAACGCTTGGTGAGTCCCTCCGTCCGGATGGCCGCTGGCCCCATGTTGTCCCACCCCTCTCATTTCTATACATAAATATGGCTGACTATCCGGATGTATAGCATCACCCTCCCCGCCAACGCAGGCTTTCGACGTGGCACGGCCGCCAGTCATCGAAGGGCCGTTGACCTCCCGGCCGGACTACCGTAGGATACTGCGTATGGTACGAACCGGCTATTGGGCTGCGACGCGATGAGCGTCCGCCACGCGCTGCTCGCGTTCTTGAGCGAAGGTCCCAAGTACGGCTTGCAACTACGCCAGGAGTTCGAAGAGAGCACCGGCGACGTGTGGCCCCTGAATGTCGGACAGGTCTACACGACGCTCCAGCGCCTTGAGCGCGACGAGCTGATCGAGTCCGATGACCGCGGCGAGGAAGCCGGACCGCAGAAGGCCTTCCGGATCACCAAGGCCGGCCGGACGGAGCTCGACAGTTGGTTGAACACGCCACCGGATACGACCGAGCCGCCCCGTGACGAGCTCGTGATCAAGGTGCTTGCTGCTCTTCACGTCCCTGGCGTCTCGGTCCACGATGTGATCCAGGTCCATCGCCGGTATCTCGTCGAGCTGATGCAGCAGTGGACGCGGCTCAAGGAGGACGAGGCCGACTTCGACCTCACCTTCGCCCTCGTCGTCGACGCCGAGATCTTTCGGCTCGACTCCGTCGTGCGCTGGCTCGACACCGCCGACGGCCGGTTGAAGCGCGCTGCGCTCGAGGCACCCTCGGTAAAGCCAGGCCCGTTCATCCGGCGAAGGTTGGTCGCCCGCCGATGAGCTATCTCGAGCTGCGCCGGATCTCGAAGTGCTACGGGGCCGGCGCCGCTGAGGTGCAGGCCCTACGGGACGTGAATTTCGCGGTCGAACGGGGATCGTTCGTCGCGGTGATGGGGCCGAGCGGTTCGGGGAAGTCGACGCTTCTCACCATCGCCGGCAGCCTCGAGGACCCGACGAGCGGCGAGGTGCTGATCGACGGCAACGAGCTGTCCTCGATGTCTCGCAACGAGAAGGCCCGCCTTCGCCGACGAACGGTCGGATATGTCTTTCAGGAGTTCAACCTGCTCGCCGGACTCACAGCTGTCGAGAACGTGGCGCTCCCGATTGAACTGGACGGTGTCTCGTCGAGGAAGGCGCACCACGCGAGCATGGCCGCGCTCGAAGAGCTCGGCCTGGCGGAACGAGCCGACCATTATCCCGACGAGCTCTCCGGCGGCGAACGGCAGCGTGTCGCGATCGCTCGCGCCGTCGTTGGCGAACGCTCACTGCTGCTTGCTGACGAGCCCTCGGGCGCGCTCGACTCGAACAACAGCGAGTCCGTGATGCGGCTGGTTCTTGCCGCCTGTCGCCGGGGGGTGGCTGCGGTGGTCGTCACCCACGACGCACAGCTCGCGTCATGGGCGGACCGGGTCGTCTTCATCCGCGACGGACGGCTGGTCGATCAGACGGTGCCCCCGCCGTCGCCAGAATCGCTGCTCGAAAACTTTCCAGAGCCCGCGCCGCATCGGTAATCAATCGGGGAGCAGTGCTCCGTCGATCGGGTCTTGACATCCGTAGCCGACCCATTAGGATACCCAGTATGTATTCGGGTGACTTACCCATTCTCAACGCCGGACTTCCGGCAAAGGACGGTCGGTGCGGATGACCCTGCTCGAGCTCAAGCAGATTTCGAAGTTCTACGGCGAGGGCGAGACCGCCGTGCGCGCCCTCTACGAGATCGATCTTTCGGTCGACGCAGGCCAGCTCGTCGCCGTGATGGGCCCGAGCGGCTCGGGAAAGTCGACACTGCTCACCATCGCCGGCAGCCTCGAGGAGCCGACGAGTGGCGAGGTGTTCATCGGCGGGGCGGCGCTGTCCCGGATGTCCCGCAACGACAAGGCGCGGCTCCGACGCCGCACGATCGGCTACGTCTTCCAGGACTTCAACCTCCTCCCTGGCCTCACGGCCACAGAGAACGTCGCGCTCCCACTCGAGCTTGACGGCGTCTCGTCACGCAGAGCACAGCAGGCGGGACTCGCGGCGCTCGAGCAGCTCGGGCTGGCCGATCGCGCCGGGCACTACCCCGATCAGCTCTCTGGCGGTGAGCGCCAGCGTGTGGCCATCGCTCGGTCGGTGGTCGGCGAGCGCAAGCTCCTGCTCGCCGACGAGCCCTCGGGTGCACTCGACTCGACCAACAGCGAGTTCGTCATGCAGATGATCCTCGACGCGTGCAAGCGCGGGGTGGCGGCGGTCGTCGTCACCCACGACGCCCACCTCGCCTCGTGGGCCGACCGGGTGATGTTCCTGCGTGACGGGCGAGCCGTCGACCACGAAGTCCAAGATCTTGCCGATTCGTCCCTCGTTACGCCCAGCGCGTAGCGCCATCGAACGCACGATTCCGAAGGAGCCTCGATGACCACCGCTGTCCTCGCACCGCTTGCGCAAACCCGCCCCGCCAATGGCGGCGCGCCGGCCCGTCGCGCCGTCGTCCGCTGGGCCTGGCGACTTTTTCGGCGCGAGTGGCGCCAGCAGTTCCTGATCCTCGCCCTGATCACCGTCTCGGTGGCCGCGACGATCGTGGGCTCGGCCGTCGCCACGAACAACCCGCCGCCGAAGAACGCCGGCTTCGGCACAGCGCAGGACTCTGTGTCCTTCACGACCTATAACACGCACACGACGAGCGTCATCGCGAGCCTCGAGCACCGCTTCGGCCACGTCGAACTGATCGAGAACCAGACGGAGTCGATCCCCGGATCGATCAACACCTATCAGGTTCGTGCGCAGGACGCGCACGGACCTTTCAGCGGTCCGATGCTCTCGCTCGTCTCCGGGCGGTTCCCTTCGGGCGCCGACCAGGCCGCCGTGACGAGCGGCGTCGCGTCGGCATTCCACCTAAGAGTGGGAGCTACCTGGCGTGTCGGTGGCGTCGAGCGCCAGGTGGTCGGGATTGTCGAGAACCCCCAGAGCCTCCTCGATGAGTTCGCGCTCGTCGTACCCGGGCAGGTGAAGAGCCCAACGGCCGTCACGGCGCTCTTCGACGCCCCGGGCGTTTCGTTGAGCTCGTTCGCCAAGGGCGTGAGGGTGCAGACTCCTGCCTCGGTCGCGCAGTCGAACCCGTTCAATCCCGAGACGATCTCGCTCGCCGCCCTCGTTCTCGGCATGTTGCTCATCGCCCTCGTATCGATCGGCGGCTTCACGGTGCTCGCGCAGCGGCGCCTGCGCTCGATCGGGATGCTCGAGTCGACCGGCGCGACGGATCGCCATGTACGGCTCGTCATCAGCGCGAACGGCACGGTCGTCGGTGTCGTCGGTGCCATCCTCGGCTTCGTCCTCGGGCTCGTCGCCTGGCTCGCCTATCGCCCGAGCCTCGAACAGAGCTCGCACCATGTCATCGGCGTGCTCGCGCTCTCGTGGACCGTGGTTATCGCCGCGATGGTGCTCGCGGTCGTCGCGGCCTACTTCGCGGCGTCCCGGCCAGCGCGGGCAATGACCAGGGTGCCGATCGTCCAGGCGCTGTCGGGCCGACCGGCGCCGCCCCGTCAGATCCATCGATCAGCGGTCCCCGGCATCGTCTTCCTGGTTGCCGCCTTCCTGCTGCTCGGTTACTCCGGTGGCACGAACCACGGCAACGGGAGCAGTGGTTCACCCGAACTCGTCTTCGGGATCGTGCTCCTCGTGCCAGGACTGATCCTGCTCGCCCCGTTCTTCTTGTCGTTGGCCGCGCGCCTCGGTCGCCGGGCACCGATCGCGCCCCGGCTCGCGCTGCGCGATCTCGCCCGGTATCGGGCGCGCTCGGGTTCGGCGCTCGCGGCGATCAGCCTCGGCGTGCTCGTCGCCGTGATCGTGATGTTGGCCGCGGCGTCCCGCTACGGGAACGTCTTCGACTACGCCGGTCCGAACCTGGCATCCGACCAGCTCGCGCTTCACGTGGCGGGAACGAACGGTCCTCAATCTGGGCAGCAACCCACGTCGACGCCGGCGAGTCCGACGGAGCTGGCGGCAGGCGCATCCTCGATCGCGAGGGCTCTCGGCGCACAGCTCATCCCCCTCGAGACGCCGAATGCAGGATTGAACGGGACCAATCTTGGTCGGCAGTGGAACGGGGCGGTCTACGTTGCGACACCGCAGTTGCTGCGGGCGTTCGGGATCACGCCCTCCGAGATAGACCCGAACGCGGACGTCTTGAGCTCGCGTCCTAGTCTCTCGGGCGTCTCGGGTCTGGTCCTCAACTACGGGTCAGGTGACAAGTTCGGACCACCCCAGAGCTCCCAGAGCTGTACGGCCGCCACGGGATGTCTTGCCCACCCGGTGGTCCAAGATATCGGTGCACTACCAACCGGCACGTCGGCACCGAACACGGTGATCACCGAGCACGCGATGCGTCAGTTCCACATAACGGCGGCCACGACGGACTGGTTGGTTCAGGGCACCCAGCCCTTTACGGCGTCGCAGATCAGCAGTGCCGAGCTCGCAGCGTCGACGACCC
>Ga0307374_10001156_pt1 | contig 49690 bp, 42 predicted proteins | sample OX3MG_FD_202532 | JGI IMG/M metagenome (GOLD analysis project Ga0307374, IMG submission 202532) | Soil microbial communities from Risofladan, Vaasa, Finland - OX-3 | ecosystem: Environmental > Terrestrial > Soil > Coastal area > Acid sulfate soil | place: Finland: Risofladan, Vaasa | collected...
AGGGACGACCGCTGGAGCGGATGACGGTGGACCTCTCCCAATTGGCGGTGGACGCGGTTGCCGACGCCTCGGTCGCGGACCGCCAACACCCGATCAAGGTCGAAGCGCCCGCCCCGATGCCGGTGCTCGGCGACGAAGCTCGCCTGCGCCAGGTGATCGGCAACCTGCTGCGCAACGCCACCCTGCACACCCCGGCCCAGACCCCGATCGAGGTCACGGTGAAGCAGAGCGGCGACGCCGCGCTGCTCCAGGTGGTTGATCACGGGCCGGGCGTGGCTCCCGAGATCGCCGCCCGGATTTTCGAGCGCTTCGTACGGGCCGACCCCTCCCGGGGCCGGGAACAGGGCGGGTCTGGTCTTGGCCTGGCGATCGTGGCGGCCATCGTCGCTGCTCACCAGGGGACCCTGCGGCTGGAGCAGACGCCCGGTGGTGGCGCGACCTTCTCGGTGCGCATTCCGATCGAGCTTCAGAACCCATCTCCTCCCGACCGAGCTGCCAGCGATTAGGGGTGGGACAATCGGAGGTAGTGGCAGCAACTCTGGACGGCGCGCCTTCCGCAGCAAATGCCAGCGATCGGCTGCCGGGCCAGCGCTCCCCGCGGTGGGGACCCTATCTCTCCTTGCGGCAGTGGGGCACCGTGCGCGAGGACTACAGCTCCAACGGCGATGCCTGGGCCTACCTGCCCTTTGAGCAGGCCCGCAGCCGAGCGTACCGCTGGGGCGAGGATGGACTACTCGGGATCTCCGACGAGCGCCAGCGGGTCTGCCTGGCGCTGGCGCTTTGGAACGGTGAGGACCCCATCCTCAAGGAGCGGTTGTTCGGGCTCTCCAATTCCCAGGGCAATCACGGCGAAGACGTCAAGGAGTACTGGCATTTCCTGGACGCCCTCCCCGACGGCAGCTACCTGCGCGCCATCTACCGGTACCCGATGGTGGCCTTTCCTTATCAGGCCTTGCAGGAGCGGAATTCCGTCCCGGGACCCGAACTAGGCTTGCTTCAGCTGGGGGCTTTCGATGACGACCGATATTGGACGGTCGAGGTGGAATATGCCCAGCCCGCCGCGCCGGTGGTGGCCTGTCGGATCACGGTGACCAACGAGAGCCAGCAGCCGGCGCGGCTCCATGTCCTGCCTCACCTCTGGCTGCGCAACACCTGGGCCTGGCAGGAGCCGCGCGGAAACCCACCCCAGCTGCAGGCTCGGGGCTCGACCCTGGAGCTCAGCGGACTCCCTGAGCTGGATGGCTATCGGCTCCAGGTGGAGGGAGAGTTCACTTGGCTCCTCTGCGATAACGAGACCAACAATCAGCTGCTCTTCGGCTCGGCCAATGTGAGCCCCTTCCCCAAGGACGCCATCGGTGACGCCGTGCTCCAGGGCGACCCCAGTCGGTGCCATCCGCAGGCGCGCGGGACCAAGGCCGCGGCCCACTTTCAGCTGGCGGTCGACCCCGGACAAGCCAAGACCGTCCGACTGATCTGGGGCAATGGCGGGAACCGCGAACCGGGCCAGGTGGATGCGATTTGCGCGGAGCGCCAGCGCGCCTCCAATCGCTTCTTTCAGGGGATCTGCACCGGCGACGCGGACGACCAGCTGATCCAGCGCCAGGCCTTTGCCGGGCTGATCTGGTCCCAGCAGTACTACGAATACGACGTCTCCCGCTGGTTGGCCGGTGATCCGGGACAACCGGGCCCGCCCGGAGCGCGCGCCCAGGGGCGCAACGCTGCCTGGCGGACCCTCAGAGCGGCGGACGTGATCGTGATGCCGGACAGTTGGGAGTACCCCTGGTTCGCCAGCTGGGACCTGGCCTTCCACGCGCTGGCGCTCGAGCCGGTGGACGTCACCCTGGCCAAAGAGCAGGTGCTGCTGTTGCTCCAACCCCGGTATCTGCGCGACGACGGCCAGCTCCCGGCTTACGAATGGGAGTTCTCCGATTGCAATCCGCCCACCGCGGTCCCGGCGGTCTGGCAGATTTACATTCGCGACCGCAATCGCACCGGAATTCCCGACCGCGCCTTTCTGGAGCAGGCCTTTCTGTCGCTGTTGTTCAACTACGGGTGGTGGGTGAATCGGCACGATCCCCAGGGGAACAACATCTTTTCCGGGGGATTCTTGGGACTCGACAACATCTCGGCGGTGGATCGGAGCCACCTTCCCGCGGGAGCCGGCATCGCCGAGGCGGACGCCACCGCCTGGATGGGCATGATGGTGGTGAAAATGTTTCGCATGGCGGCGGAGCTGGCCATCGACGAACCGCAGTACGAAAACATGGCGATCAGGTTCTTCTCCCACTTCGTCCGGATTGCCGGCGCCCTCAACGGCCGAGATGGCCAGGCTGGGCTCTGGGATGAGCGAGATGGCTTCTACTATGACCGGCTGCAGCTCGCCGACGGGCGCTCTGAGCAACTGCAGGTGCGCAGCCTGGTCGGGCTCCTGCCGATGGCGGCCAGTGAGGTGGTCCACCGCCACACCCTGGCCCGGTTGCCGCGGCTGTCCGAGCAGTTGAACGAGGCCGCCGAACGGGGGGTGATTCACTACCGGGCGGCTCGCGGCGACGATCCCTACGCCTGCTTGAGCCTGGTCAGCTCGGACCGACTGCACCGACTCCTGGACCGACTGCTCGACCCGGCAGAGTTCCTCTCCGAGCATGGCCCCAGGTCGCTCTCCAAGGCCCACCTCACCCACCCTTTTCAAAGTGCCCTCGTGCCCGATATGCCCCCGGTCCGCTATGAGCCGGGGGTTTCGGACGAGCGCATCTACGGTGGCAACTCCAACTGGCGCGGACCGATTTGGTTTCCCACCACCTACCTGTTGGTCCAGGCGCTGCGCCTACTCGGGACCGGCCTGGACCGCTCCTTCACCCATCCGTTTCCCTGTCCCGATGGGCGGCCGGCAACCCTCGGCCACATCGCCGACCAACTGGCAGCGCGGACCGTGGGTATCTTTCGTCGGCGACCCGACGGCCACCGTCCGGTCTATGGAGATCTCCGGCGTTTTCAGACCGATCCGAAGTGGCGGGACAATCTGCTCTTCCACGAATTCTTCGACGGGGAGACGGGAGCCGGGCACGGCGCCTCGCACCAAACCGGGTGGACCGCTCTGGCGGCGTTGATGATCGAGGAACTTCGCTCTCCCTGGCGGCCGCCCCGGCCCGGAAGGTAGCCCGACCCCGGGGCCCAGCCCGGTCAGGAGGTCCAGACGGGGGGCGAGGTCGCGGTGAAGTTGAGGTCCTGGGTGACCTGCTGCGGGGCTCCTGGCTTCTTGGCCGTGGCCTTGGGTACCCACCAGAGTTGGAACGGCGACGACCGGTCGGTGAGCAGGGTGTTGAGGTAGAGGACGCTCTTTCCGTCCGGCGACCAGGTCGGGCTGGCGGGGAGCGGACCGGTGCTGATGGTCACCGGCGTGCCCAGGCTGCTCCCGTTCCAGCTGGCCACCTGCAAGGTGGTGGTCTGCAGGCTGTTATCGCTACAGATCATCGCGATCTCGCTGCCGTTGGGGGAGAGGGCCGGCTCGGCGCAGTTCTGGGCTTCCGTGGTCAGGAAGTCGGGGGTGGCATAGGGCGAGCTGAGGTAGACCAGTTGGGAGTAGGCCGCGCCGTCGGCGGGACCGCCGCTGGCGTCGACGGCGTACTTCGCGTAGATGATCCCGCCGTTGGCCAGCGGGATCGGCTCCACGTCGCCGCCTTGGTAATAGAGATTGGGCTCGCTCCAGATCACCGGACTGGCCGTGGGGTCGGACAAGGGGACAGACTGGACCTGGAAGTCGACGTTGTAGGGCGCGCCCGGTTGGAACCAATCCTTCGCATAGAAGAGGGTGCTCCCGTTGGGACTGACCCGAGGGTAGTAGGTCCAGTGGTTGTTGAAGTAATAGGGGGAGCTCTCGGAAAGCAGTTGACGCAGGATTTGACCTTGAGAGTTGAGAAGATAAACATCGCTGTACTCGGCTGCCGAGGCGACCGCCAGCAGGTCCCCCCCGGGCCCCGGCTCCACCTGCACCCAGTCATAGGCGGGCGCCTTGAGCTGGGTGAACTTCAAATTGTTGAGGCTGTAAATATCCCCGTTCTGCACGACATAAACGGTTCCCGGAAGGTCGATCAGCGCCTGGGTCTGGGTGGGCTTTTCGCTCTGATGCTTGTTGCTCTTCAGGGTGCTCAGCGCCGAGTACACGACGAATCCGAACAGAGCCATCAGCGCCAGGACGGCCAGCGCCGGCAGCCAACGCCTCATGAGGTGGGAAAGTACTGGGCGACCAGGCCGTTGATCGCGGTCCAGTTGGGGGTCAGGGCGTCCTCGCCGTCCGCCTCGATTTGGGACGTGAAATAGGGGCTGCCAACCATGATCACCTGTTGCACGCTGCCCGCGCTGACCGCTTTGGCCAAGGGCAAAAGCGAGGCGACTTGGGTGATGCTCATGTCGGTTTTCACCGCGTTGCCCAGAGCCCCAGCGATGGCCGGCACGTCCGCCAGTCCGACGTCCTTGGCCGAAGCTTTGATGTCGAGCAGCAGTTGCTGCTGCTTCTGGGAGCGGGCGATATCGGAGAGGAGCGCCCCGTGACGCGATCGAGCGTATTCGAGGGCGGGGACCCCGGTCACTCGCTGGGGTCCGGGCAGGATGGCGATCCGAGTTTGGGCATAGGGATTGCTGCCGCTGAGGTCGTAGGGATATTCGTCGTCCAGGGTCGGCATCTGAGCCACGATGTTGGCGCCGTGCAGCTCATTGACCACCTGGACCAGCCCCCCGAGCCCGATCCAGACCCAGTAGTTGATGGTCACCCCGAAGTTGTTCTCGACCGTGGAGATGGCTTCGGCGGCGCCCCCATACGAATAGGCGGCGTCGATTTTGGCGTAGGACCTGGTGTTCCCGATCGGCACCCACAGATCGCGAGGGATGGAGAACATCACCACCGCCTTGGTCCGGGGATTGATTCGGACCAGGATCATGGTCTGGGTCAGCACCCCGTAGGCAAACTTGGCGTCGTTGTCCGATCCCAGCAAGAGGACGTTGAAGGGCTGATTGGGGGCCGTGGGGACCTTGGTGCTGGGGGTGGCCTGCGGGTGCTTGGGGCTGCCCTGAGTCGGCTGCCCGGTGATGTGGAGAGCGGCCGAGATGGCAGGCAGAAAGTAGGCTACGACCCCACTCAAACCGGAGAGTCCGAAGCCGAAGACCAGCAGCGCGGCCACCAGCATTCGGTGCCGGCCCCAAGAGAAGGACGTCTGGTGCGACTTAAGCCCGGCGCGGCGGCGCCGTGGCCTGGTCCCGGCAGGCATGCGGCCGGATTGTACCCGGCCAAGCTGGGAGAGGCCGGAGGGTAACTCGTGACTCGTCGCCCCGAGGGCGGGTTAGGGGCGCTACTCTTGGCGACCATGCTGCTCCAAGGCAAACGGGTCCTGGTCTCCGGAGTCCTGACTCCGGCATCGCTGCCCTTTGCCGTCGCCCGACAGGCCCAGGAGGATGGCGCCGAGGTGGTGCTGACCTCCTTCGGACGGGCCATGCGGCTCACCGAGCGGACTGCGGAACGGCTCTCGCCGAGGCCCGAGATCTTCGAACTGGACGTGACGCGGGACGAGGACTTCGCGGCCCTCGCGGCGGAACTGGGCCGCCGGAAGTGGCAGCTGAATGGGATCGTCCATGGGGTGGCCTTCGCCCCCGCCGAGGCGCTCGGGGGAGCGTTCCTCAGCACCCCCTGGGAGGCGGCCGCCACGGCGTTGCGCACCAGTGCCTACTCCCTGCAACAGCTGGTGGCGACGCTCGAGCCTCTGATTCCGGACTCCGGGGGCAGCGTGGTCACCCTCGATTTCGACGCCAGCCAAGCCTGGCCGGTGTATGACTGGATGGGGGTTTCCAAGGCGGCCTTGGAGTCGGTGGTGCGCTACCTGGCCCAGTACCTGGGGCCCCGCCGGATCCGGGTCAACGCGGTCTCGGCGGGACCGACCTACACCATCTCGGCCAAGGGCATCCCCGGCTTCCCCTCGTTCCCCGAGGTCTTCGATCGGCAGGCCCCTTTGGGCTGGGACGGCCGGGACTCGGACCCGGTGGGCAAGGCCACCGTGGCGCTGCTATCCGACTACTTCCCTGCTACGACGGGGGAGGTGGTCCACGTCGACGGTGGCTATCACGCCGTCGGGGCGGCGATGGGCTCGGTGGACGGCTCGCCCGCCGAGTAGCTCCTCCGGGAGCCGAGGGTCCGCCGCCACCACCAGGTCCCCCCGAGCGCGGCCAAGCAAGCCACTGATCCCCCGAGCGCCATTGCCGCCCGGCTGCCCCAGAGCTGCTCCACCCCGCCGAGGATCAGGCTCCCGAGGGGGGTGGTGCCCAGAAAGACCCAAAGGTAGAGCGACATCACCCGGCCCCGCAGGTGTCCGGGAGTGAAGCTCTGGACCACGCTGTTGGACATGGCGCTGTAGACGATCATGCCGCCACCAGCCAGGGCGAGCAGCACCACTGCCGGCCCCAGACCGGCCACCTGTCCCGCCCCGGCGAGGAAGAGTCCGAAGACCCCGCAGCCGATCAGGAGCGCCGAGATCGAGCTTCGGCTGGCATAGGCGACCCCCACCGCACCCATCAGCGCCCCCGCGCCCAGCGCCGCACTGAGCAGCCCGAAGCCGCCGGCACCCGCATGCAGCCCGGTCCGGGCCAGCGCCGTGATCAGGATGGTGAGGTTGAAGGAGAAGGTTCCCACGACCGCCATCAGCACGATCACCAGCCGCACCTCGGGGGTGCGGCGGACATGGGCCAGGGCCTCCTGGAGCTGGGCCACCACGGCGGTCGAGGCGCCGAGCGGACGCCGGTTGTGGTGCAGCTCTTCGGGGTGCATCAGCCACAGTCCGCCGATCACCGCCAGATAGGAGACGGCGTTGAGGTCGAAACAGATGGCCGTTCCGACCGTGGCGATCAGCACCCCGCCAATGGCTGGCCCGACCACCCGGGCACCGTTGAAAACCATCGAGTTGAGCGCCACCGCGTTGGGCAGGCGTCCCTTGCCCACCATCTCGGGCACGAAGGCCTGACGGGTGGGGCCGTCCACCACATTGATGATCCCGAAGATTGCCACGACCAGGAAGACCTCCCAAACGCGGGCGATCCGGAGACCCTCGGAGATCCCCAGGATCGCCGCGGTGACGGCGAAGCAACTCTGGGTGAGGATCAGGGTTCGTCGCTTCGGCCACCGATCGGCGAGGATCCCCCCCAGCGGCTGGAACAGGAGATTGGGCAGGAACTGGACCATCAGCAGGAGTCCCAGTATCAGTGCGGAGTGGGTCAGCTCCAGGATCAGCCAGGCTTGGGCGACCGACTGCAGCCAGCTCCCGGTCATCGAGACCGCCTGGCCAGCCGCGAAGAACCGGTAGTTGCGGTTGCCGAGGGCGTTGAAGGTGCGGCTGGTCATAGCTCGAGCGGAGACGGTCATCGATCCACCCCGATCAGGTGCTCCAGCGCCGGCAGTGCCCGCGCCAAGGCGGCCACCTCTCGGGCGGAGAGGTGGCTCAGTCGCTGGGCGAACCACTCGCCGCGGAGCTGCTCTGCCGCGCGGGCCACGGCGACGCCCCGCGCAGTGAGCGAGACCTTCACGAAGCGGCGGTCGGAGCTATCCACCTCTTTCTGAATCAGCCCATCGGTCTCCAACTGGCCGAGCAGGGCCGTCATGGACGGCACCCGCACGTGCTCCGCGGCGGCCAACTGGGTCACGGTGGCGGGCGACTGCTGCAACAGGGAGACCAGCACCGGATAGTGCCCAGGGGGCACCCCCAGCGCTCCGGAGGACTGCCGCAGGCGCCGATTGAGGCGGGTCAGGACGGTGGGGAGCTTCGCCGCCAGCTCGGCGTTCGCGCCCGCCGTTCCCGGGCGGGGAGCGAGCAGTTGCCTTTCCTTCATGTACTTAGTTTACCTAACTAGGCAGGTTAAGTGATCGGAAGATTGCGCAGCGTCAGTTGACGCAGCTCTCGGTCGAGACCGGGCTGGTCTGCGCCTCTCCCTTCGCGATGTCCGGGAGCACCTCGCCGGCAGTCAAGGCGTAGCCCTCACCGCTCACCGCGAGCGATTTGGCGAACACCACGCCGACCACCTGACCCTGAAGGTTCACGAACGGACCTCCAGAGTTACCGGGGATCACTGATGCCTGGAGTAGGAAGATCTCGCGGCTCACGATCGTGCGGGAGTAGATATCGCGTCCCACCGCATCGAGCTGCCCCCTGATCGCTCCGGGCACGATCTGCTCCAGGCCTCCTTGGGGGTAACCGATGACGGCTCCTAGGGTGGCCCTCGTTCCGGAGGTGCTGACGGTAAGCGGGGCCAGGCCCAACCCGGGCACTCGCAGCAGGGCGATGTCGCGCTCGGGGTCGAAGAAGATCACCTGGGCCGCCGATGAACCCGGCCGGCCGGGCACCAAGACATGCGAGTCATGGCCGCCGGCGACCACGTGGGCGTTGGTCAGGATCACCCCCGGGGCGACCGGGAAGCCGCTGCCCTCGATCAGCCCACCGCAGCCCACGCTGACCACCTTCACCGTCTCGGCCGCCGCCAACTTCACCGCTGCGCTCTGGGTGAGGCGGGCGGGAACCGGCACCGGTGCCGGGAGCGGAGGGATCAGGTTGGCAAACACCTCGGGAAAGGGCACCGCGCTGAAGATGTGCTGCAGGCCACCCAGCCAGGCCGGATCTTGGGGGAACTGACCTGCCAGGGTGCGCAGGATCGCCGACTTCTGGATCTGGCCGGAAAGCGGCGGCCAGGGGCCGGAGGCGAAGGTCAGCCCCAAGTACCAGCTGGTCACCAAGACCACCACCAGGCCCCAGGCCACCCCGAGCAGGGAGTCGATCAAGCCCAGGTGGCTGCGGATCGTGGACAGCCGCAGGCGCAGCCCGACCCAGGTCCCGACGCCGTCACCGAGCAGCGCCAGCGCCAACAAGATCCCGATGGCTATCCCTGAGCGGACGGCGACCGAGTAGTCGTGGAGGAGGGGGGGAACTGAGGTCGCCAACCAGGCACCCAGCCCCAACCCCAGCAGCAGACCGAGCAGGGAGAACAGGGAATAGGTAAGCCCTTTGCGGTAGCCTCGAATCCCGGCATACAGCAAGGCGCAGATGATGACGACGTCGATCAGGTTCATCGGCTCTCCCTCATGATCGCGGCTCCGCAGCGATCGGAGCGCCGCCCGTTCTGATCTCGTCACAATGCACGCGACCCCCAAGGAGAGAGGAGCTGTGAGCAAGGAACGGAACGGACCCGGTCACGTGAGTCGGGCCCGGCGAAGTCGCGGAGCAGTGCAGAGCGGGCTATTCATCCCGCTGCCTGAGGACTGGCGCACCTGCATCCTGCCGGTGATCGGGCTGGCCACCCCGGTCGGACTGCTGGTGGTCAACTTTTCCGCCTGGGTGATTTCCCAACTGGGAGCCTTTCGTTGGGGGGTGGCGGTGAGCGCCTTTATCAGCGCCCTGATCCTGAACGGCCTGACCGCCGTCAATGTCTACCGCTATGTCCGAAACCGGTGGCCCGGCTTCGTGGTCAGCCGGCAGGAGAACGGCACCTGGGTCCTGGTTGGGGCGATCACCCTGATCGTAGTCGCCGCCTTCCTCTCGTCGCTGTTTTCCTATGTCGGTATGGCCAATCCCCGACATCTGCCCAACGGGATCGCGGTCATCACCGGCTTCGTGGGGGTGATGATCCCGCTCGGCCTGAGCATCGGATTGAACCGCAAGCGCCGCTCCTCCACCGAGCCTCGAAGTTAGCTGATCCGGGCTCAGCGGGCCTGCTCCGCTTCCAGCCGGCCGAGGAGCCGGACGGCGCCGTTTTCGAACACGAAGGCGGCGGTAGCCAGCCCCAAAAAGAGACCGTGCCCCAGCACGCCGGCGATGGCGTCCAGGCGCTCAGCGGCCTGCTTCGGATCCGAGATCCCTGTCGGGAAGCGGAGGTCGAGCAGAAAGTTACCGTTGTCGGTGACCAGAGGCCGGCCGGCGGCCAGGCGAGGCTGGGCCCGGCAGGGCAGCTGCGACTCGCACCGCGCCGCGGTGCCCTGCCAGTCGTAGGGCAGGACCTCCACTGGTAGGGCATGGGTTGAGCCGAGCTGGGTCACCGCTTTGGAGGCGTCGGCCAGGACCCAGAAGCGGTGGCTGCGCTGGGCGACCATCTTTTCCCGGAGCAGTGCCCCGCCGCCGCCTTTGATCAGGTTGAGCTCCGGATCGAATTCATCGGCACCGTCGACGTCGAGGTCGAGCATCCCGCCACTGGCGGAGAGGATTTCGATGCCAACCTCCCGGGCCAGAGATTCGGTCGAGCTGGAGGAGCAGAGCGCCTGAACCTGCAGTCCGGACGCAACTTGGGGGCGGAGCGCCTCGATGAAGGCGGTGGCCATCCGACCACTGCCCAAACCGAGCCGCATTCCCGAACGAATCAGCCCGGCCACCTGGGCGGCCACCGCCCCGGCCGCGAAGGCGAACTCTTCTGGATCCAGGGTCAAACTATCCGCTCACCTTGGGTCCGACCTCTTCGATCGAAAGACGGAGCAGGACCCGCTGCTCCTGGACCATGGCGGTGCGGTACTGGTCCCAGTCCGGGTGCTCTCCCGAGACGTCCCGGTAGTACTCCACCAGACCAGGGAGCGCCTCAGGCAGCGACTCCAGCTGGGCCGTGCCGCGGATTGAGATCCACGGTCCGAAGAAGTTGTTGGTGAAGACGACCAGGTCGAACCGCGGGTTGCGCCTGAGGTTGAGGACCTTGATTGCGCTCTCCCGACTGCTGACCGTGAGTTGTCCCTGGGCGTCCACCGCCACCACGATCGGTGACATTTGGGGAGTTCCGTCCCGACGACGGGTGGCCAGGATGGCGTGGTGGTGCTGGGAGATGAACTCCCTAGCCGCTGCGGCGTCCATGACGGGTAGCCCTCCTCGCTTGACCTTCCCAGCGCAGCGGACGGGCGCGGGCCCGCCTGATCAAATCTTCCTGGATGCCGTCATCGGTAGAGGTTGGGTCCAGCCGCACCCAGCGGCCATCGGCATGCAGCCGCCAGCTCTGGCGCCGATCTTCCCAGCTCAGCTCCAGCACCTGGCGCACCTCGTCCCGGGCCTGGGGGTCGAGCAGCGGGACCACGCACTCCACCCGCCGGTACAGGTTGCGTCCCATCAGGTCAGAAGAACCAATGAGCACCTCGGGCTGTCCCCCGTTCTCGGCGACGAACGCCCGACCGTGCTCCAGGAAGCGACCGACCACGCTTTGCACCTGGATGGTCGAACTCAGTCCCTCAACCCCCGGGCGGAGGGCGCAGATGCCGCGCACCAGCAGCCGGATCGGCAGGCCCTGCTGGGACGCTTTGTACAAGGCGTGAATCGCCCGCCCGTCGGTCAGGCCGTTGACCTTGATCAGCAATCCGGCGGGGCGTCCCCGCCGATGGTGCTCCACCTCTCTGTCCACCAGCTGCTCGAAGCTCTGAATGGCGTTGATCGGCGCCACCCACAGGTCTCGATAGTCCCGCTTCCGGGAGTAGCCGGTCAGATAGTTGAAGAGGTCGGCCACCTCCTCGGTGATCTCCGGTTTGGCGGTGAGGAGTCCGAAGTCGGTGTAGAGCCGGGCGGTCCCCGCGTTGTAGTTGCCGGTACCAATATGGGCGTAATAGCGAATGCCCCCTTCCTCCTGGCGCACCACCAAGACCAGCTTGGCGTGGGTCTTCAGCCCGGGCACCCCGTAGGCAACGTGGGCTCCGACTTGCTCCAGCTGGCGAGCCCAGCGGATGTTGTTCTGCTCGTCGAAGCGAGCCTTGATCTCGACCAGCACCACCACCTGCTTGCCGTCTTCCGCGGCCCGGGTGAGGGCGTCGATGATGGGGGTGTCTCCGCTTGTCCGGTAGAGGGTCTGCTTGATCGCGACCACCTTGGGGTCACGGGCGGCCTGCTCGATAAAGCGCTCGGTGGTGGCGGCGAAGGAGTCATACGGGTGCTGGACCAGGACATCCCCGCGCCGGAGCACGGCGAAGAAGTCGGGGTCCTGATCCTGCATGGTCAACAGCCGAGGCGGGGTCGTCCCGGTGAATTGGGGGTAGGCCAGGTCTGGCCGCTCCACCGCGTCAACCAAGCTGAACAGGCCGGTCAGGTCGAGCAGCCCGTCCACCTCCTGGACCTCGTCCCGAGCCACGGCCAGCTCGGTCTCCAGCATCGTCAAGATCTCTCGGGCGAGGCCGGGAGCCGTCTCGACCCTGACCACCGCGCCGAAGCGGCGCTCGCGGAGCTCCTCTTCGATCGCCGAGAGCAGGTTGGGTTCGTCCTCGTCGACGTCGAAGTCGGCATCGCGGGTCACCCGGAACAGCCCGTGGGCGACCACCTCCATCCCCGGGAAGAGCCGGTCGAGCCGCTCCCCGATGATCCGCTCGATGGGCACGAACGGGCCTCGGCGACCGGCCTGGAAGAAGCGGGGAGCAGGGGACGGCACCTTGACCCGGGCCACTCGAGGGGCACGCTCGCCGGGCTCGGCCAAGAGCACGGCGATGGACAGCGACAGGTTGCTCAGGTAAGGGAAGGGGTGGGCGGGGTCGATCGCCAGCGGCGTCAGCAGCGGATACAGCTGCGCCTCGAAATACCGATCGCACTCCCGCTTTTCGCTGCGGCTGAGGGGCTCGTCCCGGAGCAGCAGCCGCACCCCTTGGTGTTCGAGGAGGGGTGCCAGCTCCTCGTGGAGACAGTTCGCCTCCGCGGCCACGATCTCCCGGGTGCGCTTCGCGATCGCGCGCAGCTGCTCGGTGGGGGTCATGGCATCGGCGTGGGTGCTCTGGACGCGCTCTGCCACTTGCCGCTTCAGCGAGGCGACCCGAATCATGTAGAACTCGTCCAGATTGCTGGAGGTGATCGCCAGGAATCGGAGCCGCTCGAGGAGGGGTACGCGGGGGTCCTGCGCCTCGGCCAGCACCCTGGCGTCGAAGTCCAACCAGCTCAGCTCCCGGTTGATGTAGTTGCTGGGATCGCCCAGGCGGTGGTCGGGCTCGTGATGGCCCCCGACCGGCAGCTCGACGATTTTGGCCGCGCGGGGCGACGACTTTCGGTGGGTCCCCGGGACTTCTGGACGGCGCGCTTTAGCTTCAGTCACGGGGGTTACGCTACCACCGGCCCAGGGATCAGGGGCGCCGGTAACAATCTGCTCGCAGATTCGTTGGCCGGCTGCAATGGCTCGGCCGGAAGATACGATCGGGAAGTGAAGGCCAGCCTAGCTCGGGCAGCCACCGCGGCGGCCTTGCTCGGCGCGCTGGGTCTGGTCGGCTGCGCAAGCGGCGGCGTCTCCCTGAAGGGACCCGCTGGGACCATCCTCCAGGCGGCTAATTCCCGGGCACTCAGCGGCTCCTTTCAGGTCGCCTTCTCGGGGCAACTCAGGGTCGACCTGAGCCACGCGATCCCCCCGCCCGGAGTGACCTCGGGCGAGCTCTCCCTGCTGCAGGCAGAGCTCGATTCTTCTCGTCTCTCGGGTTGGGTGCAGTTTCAGAGTCGGACCCAGTTCGAGCTGTCCTTCAGTCTCAGCCCGCTCCTGACCCAGAGCTGGCGGGTGCTCGAGCTAAACGGGAGGGAGTACCTCTCCGATAACGGGACCCAGTGGCACCTGGGCCGCCGCGCGCCAGCTGGTGGGGCCGGGGCATCGCCCAGCGGACTGGGCAACTTGAAGACGGAGATCGAGAGTTGGGGCAAGGAGTTGGCCAGTTCAGCCACGGTGAAAAATCTGGGCAACACCACGCTCGCCGGTACTCGGGTGGAACATCTGCAAACCACCATCGCCGGCTCGAGCCTCAACCGCTCGATGGCGACCGTCGTGGCGGGGATGGCGGGCGAGCTGGGTTCCGCGGGAGGCACCCTCAAGCAGGAGCTGCCGACGATCGAGGCACTGTTGCAATTTGCCAAGGTGACCACCGACAGCTACGTCAACATCGCCACCGGCCAGCTGGCCCGCACCCAAGTCGCGGTCGGGCTGAACTTGAACCTCTCCGATCTCGCGGGCCTGGCCCCCGGTCAGGTGGACCTTCCCAGCGGCGTCGCACCCCTGACCCTCGATTTCGCGGCGAACTTCAGTGACTACGGCAAGCAATTCGACCTCCGGGAGCCGGGCGACATCGTCGCCGGACCGCTGCCCACCCCGAGTGGAGTGGCCGGACTGCTCAACCCGACGTAGCTGACGCTCGGGCCACCTTCGGCGCCGCTCGGACTTGCCGGCTCCTGAGCTCGACCCCGCCTAGGCGACTTCCGCCGGCAGCGGTAGCGCCACCCGGATCCCCGCCTGGGGACAGGCAGCCGCCGCCGTGCCAGCCACCTTGGCTGCCGCTGCCCCGTCCCTCTGGTAGGTGAAGAAGGCCCCGCCGCTCCCGGTCATCGCCCAGTTCACCCCCGGGGTGGCCTGGGCAAGCTCCTCCCATCGCCGAGCCAGGGTGGGCACTGCTCGCATGGCGGCTGCCTGGAGACCGCTGCCGAAGAGCTCTGGATCAGCGGGCAGCCCCTGGCGCATCGCCGCAGCGAGCCGCTCCACCCGACTGCCGTCGCTGAAGTCATTGGGCTCAGTGGCCGCGTAGGCCGCGACCGTGGCCACGGGGGCCAGGACCACGATCACGAAGGCGCCGGAGCTGAGCGGTGGGAGCGGGGAGATCACCTCGCCGATCCCACTCAGGTGGCAGGCCCCTCCTAGCAGTCCGAAGGGAACGTCGGCACCGCATTCCAGGGCGATCCGGGCAAGCTCCTGCGGATCCATCTCCCGCCCGGCCAGGCGAAGCACGGCGGCCGCATCCGCTGAACCACCCCCGAGCCCGCTCTGGGTGGGGATGCGCTTCTCCAGCACGAGCCGGGTGATCGGTCGGGCCAGCTTCTGGTTGCCAAGCAGAAGGGCCGCTCGGACGGCGATATTTTGCTCGCCCAGTGGCACTCGATGAGCCTCGGGACCGCCGACCTGCAGCTCCGGTCGGGCCGTGAGCGGACGCTCCTCCCGGGGCGCCGCCTGCAGGGAGACCACGTCGCTCCAGTCGATGGTATGAGAGACCGCTACCAGCTCGTGGTAGCCGTTCGCCCGACGGCGGATAAGTTCCAAGGCGAGGTTCAACTTGGCGGGAGCCCGGCCGGAGCGCAGCACCGGCCCCACTTTAGCGGTGGTTCAGAGGAGCCCGGCCACCTGATTGGTATACTGCGGCGCTGGTCCGGCACCGCTGTCGGCGCCCATCTGGCCCGGATCCGCCGCGGCCCCCAACCACAAGCCGAGAGAGCATGGCAAACACCAGTTCAGCCCGCAAGCGCATCCGGTCGGCGGCGCGCAAGCACGAGCGCAATCGACGAGTTCGTTCCTCCGTGCGCACCGCGGTGGCCAGGGCCAGGCACGTGATCGACGGCCTTGAGGAGGGCTCGGCTGAGGCGCTGGTCCGGCTGGCCACCTCGTCGCTGGACAAGGCGTCGGAGCACGGAGTGCTGCATCCGCGCAACGTGAGTCGGCGCAAGTCGCGGCTGATGCGCTCCGCCGCCAAGGCCCATTCGCAGGAAACCGAGGTGGTGAAGGCCCCCAAGGCGGTGGCCAAGCGGGCGTCGGCGCAGGGTACCAAGCCCCGGTCGGGAGCAACTGCCCGCAAGGCGGGAGCACCTCCCAAGGCGGGTCGGCCGGCCACCAAGACCGAGCGCACCTCCAGCTCCCAGCGGCGGGCTGCCGGGAGTGCGGGCAAGTCAAAGAAAGCGAGCTGACCCGGGAGTTTGCCCGAGCTCAGCCGGAAGGCCGGGCTCTCAACTCCGTCGCCATCCGGGCGAGCAGCAACTCCAGCCCTTCCTGACCGTCGACGGAACCGACCCGGGTGGACCAGTCTAGGTCAGCTAGCTGCACCAGCCAGCGGCGCAGCCTCGGCTCCCCAGCTCGCCGCCGGTGGGCGGCCATCTTCTCCGCCCGCCAGGGAGTCAGGCTCTGGCTCGCGTCATCGGTGAAGGAGATGAGGTCCCTGAAGACCCGGGCCAGGGCACCCACGACCACCGGGGGCTGGAGGTCGGTCCGGCCCGAGATCTCACTCAGCCGTTCTCCCACCCGTCCGGGAGCCTCGAAGAGAGCGTCGGTGAGCCGGTAGAGCTCGGTGGGGGGAGCCGGCGGGACCAGCAGAAGGGCCTCGGCGTCGCTGATCTGTCCTCCGCCAAGCCCGAAAATCTCCAACTTTTCCAACTCCTGGTGCAGCCGCCCCAGGTCGTGGGCCGCGACCTCGACCAGCCGGGCTGAGACGCGCTGGCCCAGCCGAAGATCCCGGGCCCGGAGCTGCTCGACGACATACTGGTGCAGCTCGCGACCCTTCGGTCGCTTGAGCAGGCGGATCTCGCCCCCGTTGGCCCGCACCGCCTTCAGGAAAGGCGAGCTGGCGGGCACCGTGCTCCGGACGACCACCAGCAGGGCCGTGGTGGCCAGGCGACTGGCCAGCAGGGCTCCCAGCAACTCCACCTCCCCGGCGGCACGCTTGCCGACGGCCAGCTGGGGAGGGTCCCAGATGACGACCAGTCGCCGGATGGCCAGGAACGGAGGGGTGGCGATGCTCTGGGCGATGGCGTCGAGGTCGCTCGAGGAGCGGAACTCCTCGAGTCCGAGATCCTCCACCAGGTCGACGGTCAGCCGGTCGCGCATCCGACGCGCGGCGCTGGTGACCAGAAAGGGGTCGTCGCCGTGCAGCAGGACCAGCGGTTCGTCCACCCGCCGATTATCGAGCCGCCGACAGTTCAGGTCGGGCAACTGGCCTAATTGAGAGTTGCCTTGCAGAGGGTGGTCCCGTCAGCATTGCGAGAAGTGCTGCTGTCCTCGCTCGCCACCCCGCTCCCGAGGCTGCCGTTCGGTACCCTGGGCGCCCAGTTTGCGATCGGGGGCCTTTTTCTGATCCATATCGCCCTGGTCGGTTTCATCCTGGCTGCCACCGGGATGGCCCCTTTCCTCGAGCTGGCCGGGCGCCGCCGCGGCGGCGACGCTTCATGCCTCAGATATGCCCGGGGTCTTTCCAAGGCGATCCTGTACCTCTACAGCCTGGGGGCGACCTGGGCCGTGCTCGCCGTCTTCTTGCTGGCGGGGCTTTACGGGCGGCTCATCGGGACCCTGCTGAACGAGCTCCTGCTGCCGCTGACCATCGCCTTCGCCAGCTTCTTCGTGGGCATTCCCTTGATGGTGCTCTACGCCTACTGTTGGGACCGCTGCTCGCCCCGGCTGCACCTCGTCATCGGCTTTGCCTTCGCCGCCGTCCAGTACGTCTTTCTGTTCACCATCGTGGAGCTGGACAGCTACGTGCTGACCCCGGGTACCGCCGTCAGCGCCGCCGGCGCCGCCTTCTCCCCCAGCTACCCCTGGCTGCTGCTGCATTACGCCGGGGCCAACCTGTCCTGGGCCCCGCTGCTGCTGGCGGGGATCGCGGTCTGGCGGGGGAGGAAGGCCCAGTCCGCCGCCGAGATCACCTATCAGCGCTGGGCGGCGCGAATCATGTTCGCGATCGGCTCGATCTTCCTGCTGGCGCAGCCGATCACCGGATTTCTCTTGGCCGAGACGGTGAAGACCAGCTCCCTGCCTGCCTTTGACAACCTGTTCGTGTTGAACTCGGCCAGTCTGTTCATCGGTCAGGTCGCCCTGCTGGCCATCCTGGTGGTGGGCGCCAACTTGGTGTTCTGGCGCCATAACCAGGAGAGCGCAGCGCGCGCTGGGGGAGGGCCGCTGACAGTGGTGGCGCTGCTGGGGATGGCGGTCACGGCGATGCCGGCGGCGGTGATCCCGGCCAATTTGGTGCTGCTGCGCTATGCGGCGCTGCTGATCGCCTTCCTGGCGACCGCGGCCAACCTGGTCGCCTACTTGCGTTCCCTGCGAGGCGGGGCCAGCTCGGCCAAGATCACCCCGCTGGCCGGTCGGCTGATCGGGGTGGTCGGGGTGTGTGCGCTGGTGCTCAGCCTGTACATGGGCGTGATCAAGGAAAACGCCAAGCTGCCCTGCGGGATCGACGCGACGACCGGGCAGAACAGCTGCCTGCTCAGCCTGCCGCAATCGGCGCAGAACTTCAGCGTACCGCGCGGTTACCAGCCTTGAACTACCAGGATTTCGAGTCCGCCTGGTACCTCGGGCTGATCGTCACCTCCTTCTTCTGCATCATGCTGGTGGGGTTCGTCGCGGTGGTGCGTCACGCCCGTCAGCTCACTCTCGAGCAGGGGCCGGCGGTCGCCTGGATGGCCGTCTCCTCGGCGGTCTTCACCTTCCTGTTCCTGCTCGGGATCTGCCTGGCGCTTCTGGTCGGCATCGTGGTCCTGGCCGGTGGCTGACCACTCCCAGGAGCTGGCCAAGCAGCGGCTGTCGCGCCGCCGCTTCATGATCATGACCATCAACGGCGTCGGCGCCGGCACGGCTCTGCTGATTGGAGCGCCGATCGTGGGGTCGGTGCTGAGTCCGGTCTTCGCCAAGCGGCGGACCCCCTGGGTCCTGGTAGCGGACATCGGCCAGGTACCGGTGGGCGTCCCCACCGCGTACGTGGTCAACCTGCCGATCAACGAGGGCTGGGCGGTGCCCCCGGTCCCGCGAACGGTGTACGTGGTCAAGCTCAACCTGCTGGGCCAGGTGGAGATGCTCACCCTCTCCAACGTCTGCACCCACATGCAGTGCGACGTGCACTGGGACATCAACCTCAAGGCGTTCCTCTGCCCCTGTCATGGTGGCCTCTACAGCATCGATGGCACCAACGTGGGCGGGCCGCCGCCTTGGCCCTTGTTCCGCTATCAACACAAACTGGTGGGCAACACCCTCTATGTCCGCAATGTCCTGACGGGGGCCTAGCCCGAGTGTCCAGCCCGAGCCAGCCCGGCCGGAGCGCACTGGTCGCCAAGCTGACCCGGCCGGTCGCTCGGCCGATGGCGGCCACCTACCGCTGGGTCGATGAGCGGATGGGAATCTCTGATCTGACCCATCAGCTGCTCTACGAGGCGACCCCCCGCCGGGGCGCGTGGGCCTATTCGTTGGGCAGCGCCACCTTGATCATCATCGTGCTCCAGATCGTCACCGGCATGTTCTTGCTCTGGACCTATGTGCCATCCACCACCGAGGCCTGGGAGAGCCTCAACTTCATCGAGCACCATGACGAGTTCGCCGCGATCGTGCGCGGCATGCACCTCTGGGGTGCCTACGTGCTGCTCATCATCATCGGGCTGCACATGATTCGGACCTTCGTCAGCGGCTCCTACAAGAAGCCGCGCGAGCTGAACTGGATCGTCGGCGTGCTCTTGTTCCTGATGGTGCTCGGACTCGGCATCACCGGAGCGATGCTGCCCTGGGATCAGGCCGCCTACTGGACCGCCATCGTGGTGACTCACGTGGTGGACTACATCCCGCTTTTGGGCAACTGGATGCAGCAGATTCTGCGCGGAGGACCCCAGATGGGGCCCGAGACTCTGACCCGTTTCTTCGCCATTCACATCTGGTTGCTGCCCGCCCTGCTGGTCCCGCTCATCGGGCTCCACCTGGTCCTGCTGCGGCGCCACGGCGAACACGGCTCCTGGGTGAATTACGAAGGGGTTGAGACCGAGCCCGAAGAGGTGAGGAAAGAGCGGATGGCCAAGGCGGAATACCCCTATCCGGCGATCCCCAGCGATCCGGGCTACGCCGTCCCGGTGGACCTCGACGACTTCTTCCCCTCACAGGTCTTCAAAGACGCGGTGGTGAGCTTCGCCTTGGTGCTGATCATCTTCATCATGGCCGTGGTGGTCGGCGCACCCCTGGAGCGGGCCGCCAATCCGGCCGCGCTCAACTACGTGCCCACGCCAGAGTGGTTCTTTCTCCCGCTGGATCAGCTTTTGGTGCAGTTCCCCCAGGCCTGGATGATCCCGGTCGGGGTCTTCGTGGTCCCGGGCATCGGGACCACCCTGCTGATCTTGGTGCCGTTCCTGGACCGCTCCCCGGAACGCGAACCCTGGCGCCGGCCCGAGGTCATGGTGCCGGCCCTGTTCGCGACCCTCTTTTTGATCTTCGAGGCCCTGCTGGCGGTCAATCGGCTGTTCAACCTGTGAGCGTTCCCACCTTGATCGCGGCGGTCTCCCCCCATCTGGTCCGGGTGCCGATCTCCACCGGGGTGGCCTCCGCTCTGGTGGCGCTGCTGATGCTGGCGCACATCCAGTTCGCCGCCTTCCAGCAGGGGGGCTACATCATTCTGGCGGTCACCGACTTCCTCGGCTGGAAGCGTAAGGATGAGCGGCAGACCCGCTTCTCTCGGGGGCTGGTGGTGGCGCTTGGGGCCACCTTCGCCTTCGGCTCGGCGTTGGCGATCTTTGCGGTCTTGGTTCTCTTCCTCGGCCTCTGGAGCCAGTTCTTCGTCGAGCTGGTGCGGATCATGTTCTGGCCCTTCGTGGTCGAGGGGATCGCCTTCATCGGGGAGATCGTCTGCCTCTACACCCTCTACTCGCAGTGGGACCGGCTGGCCAACGTTCGCTCCTTGCGTGTCGGACTGGAGCTGCTGCTCTTCATCAACGCCTCGATCCAGATGTTGGCCATCGACGTGGTCGCCTCCTACATGCTCACGCCGCGGCCCTCCAACAGCCTGGCGCTCAATCTGATCAATCCCACCGAGATTCCCTTGGAGATGCATCGGTTCGTCGGCAACATTGCCTTCGCCGGTGCGGTGATCGCCCTGGTCGGGGGCATCCGCATCCTCTTCTCGAGGAAGCCCGAGGTGCGGGCTCACGGAGACTGGATGGGGCACTACGGGCTGATCTATGCGATTGGATTCACTCTCGCCCAGCCGCTGATTGGCTGGGAATACGCGAAGGAGATCCAGCTGCACGCCTACGCCTCTTGGTACAGCATGATGTTGGGCGGGCTCAGCGTGGCCTTCCTTTTCCAGGTGTTCCTGCTCGGGGCGATCTTCACCGTGGGCATCTTTTACCTTTGGCGCCGCGTCAAACTCGGCGGCTACCGCTCGCCCGCGCTGGCCGTGTGCACGGCGCTCTCATTCGCCTCCTGGCTGCTGATATCCACCCCCTCCTCGTTAGCTTGGAGCTACGAGAACGTAGTCGCGGCGAACGCCAACCTGCCCATCTGGCAGGGGGGGCTGATCATCCCCTGGGGCCAGATGATCCCCTTCAAGCTGGTTGCCCTGATCACCTTCACCGGGGTGGCCATCGTGGCTCTGACGGTCTACCTCAAGCACGTCACCAAAGGCAACCTGCGCTGGGGCGACGCCGGCCGGGCCCAGGGCGCAGCGCTGATCACGGTGGGCGTGGCGGTGAGCCTGATCATGGCTCTGATGGGCTATATCCGCGAGGACAGCCGGGCCCCCTTCCTGATCACCAACAAGGTGCTGATCAACCAGCAGCAGAACTTCACGCCGCCCTCGTCGGCCGGGCCCGCGCTGAACGGCCCCTCAAGCGTGGGGATCATCGTGCCTTGGGACTCGGTCCCTTGAAGCTGGTGCTGCGGCCGATTCGCGAAGCGGCCACGGAATTCGCCGAGGTCACCAAGGAGCCGGTCCCGATTTCTCTGGCGACCTACTTCGAGGTTCGCAGTTTCGCCTTTCCCGATCGGCCCACTCTGGACCGGCTGCCGGTCTCAGTTCGGCTGGCGGCGGTGGGCAATGAGATCAAGAGCCGGCTCACCCTCTACGCCGACGTGCTGCGGCGTCTCGAGGCGATGGAGTGGCAGGTTCGGCTGGTCGGAGCCGACGTGGTCGTGACCACCGACCTCTCGGTCCAGGCGGGCTGGCAGAAATTGCAGGAGCAGGGCATCTCCGACCACCTGCTGCCGATGCTCCAAAAGGGCAGCGACCTGCCGCCCCGGGAGCGGAGCCGGCGCGAGCCACCGCCCGCTGACTGACCCGCGGCGCGGGGGCTACTTGAACTTGGCGATGGCCCGGGCGCCCTCGGTGGAGAAGGGGGCCCCCACCAGCCAGTCACCAGCGTTGCCCTCTTCCAAGATCTGGACCTCGACCGTCGTCGCCGGGGTTCCGGAGCCGTCGGCGACCTGCACCGAAGCCTCCACGTCGTTGGCGGAGATCACCTTCATCGATCTCACCCGGAAGGTGGCGTGGCTGGCGTTGACCCCGTTGAAGAAGGCGTCGTACTGGGTGCGGGCCTCAGCGTTCCGGCTGAGCAGGGTGTAGGCGTAGGCGACCTCATGAGCCTGGACGTCCGAGAGCCACTGGTTGAGGGCAATCCGGGCCGCGGGTTCCGGACCGACACAGGCCGTCAGCAGCAGGCCGACCAGGGCCATCGCCGGGATTAGTCTCGTGGCCGAGTTGAGCCGCGCTCGTCTACCCTTGGACAATCACCGTGCCCTGCATGCCGGGGTGGAGGGTGCAGTAGTAGTCGTAGGTGCCTGGGGTCAGGAACTGGACGGCCCATCGATAGCCGGCCCCCTTGGTTGGGGAGTTGACCAGGTCCTGGTCGATCCACCAGACGTTGTGCTGGTCGTACTGGTCGGTCCAGACCCACTCCACGGTGGCTCCCACCGGCACGGTCATCTGGTCGGGGACGAAGGAGCCCACGGTGTTGACGTTGTGGTAGATGATGATCCGGTATTCCGGGTTCCTAGGGGGGGAAGCGATGGCCCGGATCTTGAGGTTGGAGTCAGCTTGCTTGACCTGATTGCCGGGCTGGATCGGAATGTGAGCCGAGCCAGGAGTACCAGCATTGCCGAAGAAGCTGCAACCGGCCAGGAGCGATCCCAAAACCATGGTGGCGGCGAGCGCTCCAGCTCCGCGAGGGTGCAGTCGCGCAGCCTTTCCGTGCCATGGGGCCGCCAGCATGACTTCAGGATAGCCAACCCGGCCCAGCCGAGGCAGGCAGATTGAACGACCCGGTCGGGGCCGAGCCCGGGTCGGGGCCGCCGCGGACACCTCGGCAGCGCGCCCGGGCGACGGCGGCCGCGCTGGCGGCGAACTACCCGGCGAATTGCGCGCTAAACCATGCCGACCCGTTGCAGCTGCTGGTGGCCACCATCCTCTCCGCGCAAACCACCGACCAGCGAGTCAATCAGGTGACGCCGGCCCTCTTCGCCCGCTACCCAACTCCGGCCGATTACGCCGGCGCCGATCCCGCGGAGCTAGAGGCGCTGATCCACCCGACCGGCTTCTTCCGAGCCAAGGCGCGCTCGTTGATCGGCATGGGGCAGGCGCTCTGTGCCCACTTCGAGGGCCGGGTACCGGACACCATGGAGGGTTTGACCCAGCTCCCAGGGGTCGGCCGCAAGACGGCCAACGTCATCCTGGGGGTTGCCTTCGGGAAGCCCGGCTTTCCGGTGGACACCCACGTGATCAGGCTGAGCAATCTCCTTGGACTGGTCCGGGTCGGCGATCCGGTCAAGATCGAGAAGGAGATCTGCCGGATGGTGCCTCCCCCAGAGTGGACCGCACTCAGTCTCCGGCTGATCCTGCACGGCCGCCAGGTCTGCCGGGCGCGCCACCCTCGCTGTGAGGTCTGCGTGCTCGAGGCCTGGTGCCCCTCCTCCCGGCTCAAGGGGGGCGCGAAGAAGCCCCCCCAGCCCGCTAGCGGTCGTGGAACTCGGGCGGCCGGTGCTCGCGCAAAGCCGCCCAGCCTTCGCGAGCGTCATCGCTAGCCAGTGCTTCGGCTTGGGCCCCTGTCTCAAAGGCGAGCACCGCCTCCAGCCCCTCGCCGGAGTCGGCCATCCCCAGGGTGTGCTTGAGGTTCCGCAGCACCGGGGCCGGCAGCGCCGCTAAGGCGACCGCCCAGTCGAGCGCTGCCTGGGGTAGCTCGGGCGCGGGCACGACCCGGCTGGCCAGCCCCAGCTGGTAGGCGCGCTGGGCGTCGATCGGCTTCCCCAGCAGGAGCATCTCGCGTGCTGCTGCCGGGCCCACCACCCGGGTCAGCATCCAGGTGGCACCGCCCCCGGGGTGGATCCCCAGTTTGACGAAGGGGGCGGCCAGCTGCGCGTCATCGGCGAGGAGCCGCAGGTCGCAGCAGAGGGCCAGATTGAGTCCGGCCCCGATCGCGGGCCCGCTCACCGCGGCGATGGTGGGGATCGCTTGCTCCCGCAGGTCTAAGAACGCCCGGTAGTAATCGCTGAGCACCTGACGTTTGCCCGCTGGGGATGGGGTGTCCGCACCCAGCGAGCCCAGGTCCGCCCCGGCGCAAAAGGCGCCTCCCGTGCCCGTGATGATCAGGACCCTGGCGGAAGGATCGGCGGCGACGGAAGCCAGCTCTCGGCGCAGGGCCACGGCCATCAGTTCGGTCAACGCGTTCCGCTGCTCCGGCTGGTTGAGGGCGATCTGGCGGACCCCCCGCGCGGGGCGCGAACTGATCAGGAGCCGGGGGTCGGGATCCCCCGAACCGGAAGTCACGCCGGGCAGCATAACGGTGAAGCCCAGCCGTCCGGGGTGGGCAGATCTGCCCGTTGCTATACTCGGAAGTCGCTGGCGAGTTCACGGACCAGGCTGGCAGCGGGGTGCAAATTGAGCGATCGCTCGGCTGCGCGGGCGGTGGTGCTTGCCGCCGGGAGAGGGACGAGAATGCGGTCCCGGACGCCCAAGGCCTGGCACCGGGTGGGTGGTCTGGCGCTGATCGAGCACGCTCTGCGCTCAGCCCAAGCCGCCACCGCCGCCCCGCCCATCCTGGTGGTACCCGAGTTGGCGGACTCGGTCCGCGCCAGCCTGGCGCGGCGGGCTGAGCTGGTCCTGCAGCGGGAGCCGCGGGGGACGGCCGCCGCTCTGGCCGAAGCGAAGGATGCCTTGGTGGGCGCTGAGGTGGCTCTGGTGCTCCCAGCGGACATGCCCCTGCTGAGCCCGCTGTCGCTCACCCGACTGGTGGAGGCGCTCCACCACTCCGACAGCGGGGCGGCGGTGCTCACCGCGACGGTGGTCGAAGCCGGTGGTTTCGGTCGGATTGTGCGGGCGCCCGGAGGGGGCTTGGCGAGGATCGTCGAGGATGCGGATGAGCCGTGGGACGGGGCGCCGACGGAGGTCAATCTGGGAGCCTACGCCTTCGCCCTGCCCGGTCTCTGGGAGGCGATGGACGAGCTGACCGCAGACAACGCCCAAGGCGAGTACTACCTCAGTTGGCTGCCGCAGATGGTGCGGGGGGGAGCGGTCACGGTCGAGCTGCTCGATCACGATGAAGCGATCCAGGTGAACGACCGGGTCCAGCTCGCCAGCGCCGAGGAGGCGATGCAGCGCAAAACCCTGCGGCGGCTGATGCTCGGGGGGGTGACGGTGGTCGATCCGCGGGCCACCTGGATCGATTGCGACGTGGAGATCGGGCAGGACACCGTCATCGCCCCGGGGACCGTGATTCGGGGGCGGAGCCGAATTGGCGCGGAGTGCCTCCTCGGACCTTTTGCGGAGCTGGAGGACGTCGAGATCGGCCGTGGCTGCCGGATCGGTCGTTCCCACCTCAGTGGCTGTAAGCTGGCTGACGGTGTGGATGTCGGACCGTTCAACCGCGTGCGCCCGGAATCCGAGATGGGTCCGAGGTCTCATCTGGGCACCTTCACCGAGGTGGTCCGAAGTCGGGTGGGTGAGGGCAGCCAGATTCCCCATCTGAGCTACGTCGGGGACGCCGAGGTGGGTCGCGATGTCAACTACGGCGCGGGCAGCATCACGGCCAACTGGGATGGGCAGATGAAGCACCGGACGGTGATCGCGGATGGCGCTCGGCTGGGAAGCGGCACCATCCTGGTCGCGCCGGTGGAGGTCGGCCCGGACGCCTACACCGGCGCGGGATCGGTGATCACCGGCTCCGTGCCCGAAGGCTCATTGGCGGTCTCGCGGGCGCGCCAGCGCAACATCCTGGGCTGGGTCGCGCGCCGGCGCGCCAAGGGCTCGGCTGACGCGGAGGAGGGCGCTTGAACGGGTCGGAGGGCCCCCTGATGCTGCTCTGCGGCACCTCCAACCCCGACCTGGGTCGGCGGATCTCCGAGGAAGTGGGGGTACCGCTGGCCCCCATGGAGATCACCCGGTTCGCCGATGGCGAATTCGACGTGAAGATTGGCGAGTCGGTGCGCGGTCACGACGTCTTCCTGATCCAGTCGACCTGCCCGCCGGTCAATGACAACTACATGGAACTCTTCGTCATCCTCGACGCCCTGCGGCGGGCCAGCGCGGCCCGGATAAATGCCGTGATGCCCTACTACGGCTACGCCCGCAAAGAGAAGAAAACCCAGGCCCGCGATCCCATCTCAGCCAAGCTGATGGCCAACTTCCTCCAGGTCGCCGGCGCCGAGCGCATGATCGTGCTCGACCTGCACGCGGAGGCGATTCAAGGCTTCTTCGACATTCCGGTTGACGCCCTCACCGCCAGCAAGATCCTGGCCGCCCATGTTCGGGCGCGCCACGGTCGCCAGCCGCTGGTGGTGGTCTCGCCCGATGTCGGCGGAACCGCCCGGGCGCGGGCGATCGCGCGCCGGCTGGACTCGCCCCTGGCCATCATCGACAAGCGGCGACCCCGGGACGATGACATCGAGATTCTCAACGTCATCGGTGAGGTGGACGGCAGCCGCTGCGTGCTGGTGGACGATCTGATCTCGACCGCTGCTACCCTGGCCGGGGCGGCCCATGCCCTGATCAGCAAGGGAGCCAGCTCGGTCGAGGTGTTGGCCACTCATGGAGTTCTCAGCAACGGGGCTCTGGCCAAGCTGATGGAGGCCCCGGTTGATGAGGTGGTGGTCACGGACAGCATCCCCCTGGCGAAGGAGATGGCCGAAAGTGCCAAGGTCACCCAGGTGTCGGTGGCTCCCTTGATCGCCGAGGCGATCGTGAGGGTCCACGAGGGACGGAGCGTCTCGGCCCTTTTTCGGTGAGTTCGGCCGCCTGATAGACTCGGGCGGAAGATGAGCTCTGGCTCACCCGCCGACATACCAAACCTGCTGCTGATCCGGTCCTCCGGGGGGAGGGTGGGCGAGAGATCGACTGGGAAGATTCTGGTCGGGTGCAGATGAGCCGAGCTGCAGCGACGCACCCCTACCTATGAGTGGCTGGCTCGTCGCCGTACTAGTGGTCGCTCTGGTGCTCGCCGGCCTTTCCGCCACCGCCGAGACCTCACTCACCTCGGTCAGCCGCATCTGGCTGCGAGCCCAGCGGGCCGAGGGTGATTCGAAAGCGGCGCTGGTGGAGCAGCTCCACCGAACTCCCGGCGGCTACCTGGGCACGATCCTGGTGACCAACACTCTCGCCCTGATGTTGGCCTCGTCCTCCGCCACTCTGCTGGCGGAGAAGCACCTGGGCGCGGGGGCCGCACTGTGGGCGGCGGTGGCGCTGGCCGTTTTGGTTCTCCTCTTTTGCGAGCTGGGGCCCAAGACCTACGCGCTCCAGCACAGCGAATCGACAGCTCGCCGAATGGCCGTCCCGGTGGCCCTGACGACCAGGGCCCTCACCCCCTTGGTGACCGTGCTCACCGCGATCGCGGCCGTCTTCTTCCGACTCCTGCCGGGCGAGGGTGGGCGCCGCAATCCCTTCCTCACCGAGGAGGAACTGAAGGAAGTGGTGCTGGCCAGTGAGCAAGAGGGGGTCGTCGAGGAGGAGGAGCGGGAGATGATCCATGGGGTGCTGGAGATGACCGACAAGCCGGTGCGGGAGGTGATGGTCCCTCGGGTCCAAATGGTCGCCTTGGCCGCCGACTCAACCGTTGAGGAAGCGATCAGCGAGATCCGCGAGCACGGGCACAGCCGCATCCCGGTCTACGAGGAGACGGTGGACAACATCACCGGGGTCGTCTATGCCAAGGACCTGCTGGTCCACCCCGGGGGAAGCTTCATCGAGGGGGGGCGGGTGGGTAGTCTCGCTCGTCCGCCGACCTTTGTCCCCGAGGCCAAGCGGCTGGGCGAGCTGCTGCAGGAGATGCAGCTGGCCAAGATCCATCTGGCGGTGGTGGTCGACGAATACGGCGGTACGGCTGGCCTGGTCACCATTGAGGACCTGCTCGAGGAGATCGTGGGTCCGATCTGGGATGAATACGACCTGGCCGAGCAGGAGGAGATTCAGCTGGTGGGCCCCCAGGAAGCACTGGTCAGTGCCTCGGTGAGCCTCGACGATGTCAACGATCTGCTCCACCTGCGGCTGGAGGGCGAGGACTTCGACTCCATCGGCGGGTTGGTCTACTCCTTCCTCGGGCGGATCCCCTCGGTGGGCGACACGGTCGACGCCGGGGACGGGATCACCATCACCGTCGAGGCGATTGACCGACGGGCGATCCGGACCGTGCGGTTGAGTTCAACTCGGCCCTTCCCGGTGGATCCCGACGGCACGGATCCCGACCTCGGCGCAGCTCTCCCGGGAGATAACCCGAACCCGCCAGAGTCGACCTGAGAAATGCCGGAGCTGGTCAGCGACGAGGGCATCGTGCTGCGCCGCAGGAACTTCGCCGAGGCAGATCGCATCCTGGTGCTATTCACCCGCGACCAGGGCAAACTCAGCGTCCTGGCCCGAGGGGCCAGGCGGTCCAAGGCCCGTAACGCGGCGGGGCTGGATCTGCTCACCCGGTCGGAGCTGCTCCTGGTGCCGGGTCGGTCGATGGCGGTACTCGCTCAAGCCCGGGCCTTGGGCCTGCCCTGGCCCGGAGCGGACATCGTGCGCACGGCCTGCGGGGGGATTTTGGCCGAGCTGGTCGATGCCACCTTGGAGGAGGGGCAACCCGATCCGGAGCTCTACCGGCTGATCTCCGCGACGAGGGAGCGGCTGGCGGACCTCACCAGCGACCCGCGACTGGAGCTGGCGCTCAGCGCGTTCCAGATCGCCGCCCTCGGAGGCTACCTCCCTGAGCTGCGCCGCTGCGCGATCTGCAATGAGCAGCTGGAGGACCGTGACGGGGGATTCCTGCCGGCGATGGGGGGGATGGTCCAGGGCGGCTGCTGGAACGCCGAGCTGGGGCTCCTGCCCTGCTCCGCGCCGACGCTCCGGGTGCTGCGCCGGATGGCGGCGGGCGACGTCCCCTTGCTCCGCCGCCTGCGCTGGTCCGAGCGGCTGCGGGACGAGGTGGAGTCGATCGTCCTGACCCACCTCGAGCACCACCTCGACCGACCCCTCAAGTCCGCTCGCATCCTTGCCGAGTTTCGGCGGGTGGCCGCACCCAGCACCTGAACCGAGAGCGGGTCAGCGGTGGGTGGAGGTGGTGGCTGGGTCGGCGGCCAACAGCAGGTCCGGCCGATGGTGCCAGCGTTCAAAGAAGCGACGGAAGTTGAGCCGGCTGAGTCGCTCGCGCTCCTCCGGATCGGTGTCCTCCCAGCCGCGGTGCCGGTGCAGCACGACCGGCAGCTCGGGGAGTCGGCGTTGGCTCAATCCGAAGGACCGGAGGGTCATCGAGAAATGGAAATCCAGCATCCGGTAGAACCGGAATCGCTCATCCCACAGCCCGACTTCTTGCAGTCGCCCTCGGGCGAATGCCAGGCAGTAGCCGTCGATGGCATCCACCTCCACGGCCTCGGTGTCCTCAAACTCGCGCAGATCCCGGCTGACCGCCCCCCAGCGACCCACGGCTCCGACCCGGGGGTCGCGCAGAACTTGCAGGAGGGGAGTGAAGCAGTCGCCGGTGGCCTCGACCCCGGTGTCCAGCACCAGTACGACTGATCCCCGGGCCGCCCGCAGGGTGATGTTGCGGGCCGCCCCCTCGCCCAACTGGTGGTCCGCGTGGAATGGGTGAACCGAGGGATCGGTTCGGGCGAGCGCGTCCAGCAGCTCGCCTACCTCGGGGGCGTCGTTGTCGACGGCGAGGATCTCGACGGAATGGCCGTTCCGATGCTTCTGGAGACTAGCGACGCACCGAGCCAGATCCTCCGGGTAGCCGCTGCTGACGATGCTCACCGATACCTCGACCTGGTCCGGTTCGGCCCGCTGGTCAGGGACTTCCAGGGGTGAGGAGATCAGCCCGTGCCGGCGATCGAGAGCCGACGCCCGTCGGTAGCGGGTGCCGGTGGTCGCATCCTCCGGCACCACTCCCAGCTCGATTAGGGAAATTCGCGCGGCGTCGGCCGGAGCGAAGGTTCGCTGGCGGCGTGCTTGATCGCGCCGGGTGGCCAGCTCGAACCAGGCCTCCGGATCAGGTGCCGGGAGGGGGGCACGATCGAGCGCCAGCCCGAGCCAGAGGTCCGCGCCCAGCAACCCGGCCCGTCGGGTGGAGCCGGAGATGTCCTGACTCCGAGCGAACTGCCAGGTCAGGGCGAGCGCTCTGGGGAGATCGAGATTGTCCTCGAGGGCCCGTTGGGTCGCGTTGAGCAGCCGCGTCACCCGCGCCTCGTCGACAGCCCCGCCCACGCCGGCCGCCAAGCGCCGCAGTCGCTGCAGACCCCGCTCCGCGGCGGCCAGGGAGGCCAAGGTGAAATTGAGCCGCGTACCGAAGCGCACGGTGGCGCAGAGATACCGGAAGGCCAGCGCATCGAAGCCCCGGTCCAGCAGATCCTGCAGGGTGTAGACGTTGCCCTGGGATTTGGCCATCTTCACTCCGTCGGCCAGCAGGTGTTGCCCGTGGACCCAGTGGCGGACGAACTGCTTCCCGGTCGCCCCTTCGCTTTGGGCCAGCTCGTCCTCGTGATGCGGGAATATGTTGTCCACCCCGCCCGTGTGGAGGTCGATCTCCTCTCCGAGGTAGGCCATCGACATGGCCGAGCACTCGATGTGCCAGCCGGGGTAGCCCCGGCCAAAGGGACTGTCCCAGACCATCAGCTGACGACCCGCCTCCGCTTGCCGCCAGAGGGTGAAGTCGGTGCCATGCCGTTTGGCGGGGTCCGGCTCAGCCCCGGCCGCCCGCTGCAGCTGCTCGCGAGAGTTGCCGGAGAGGGACCCGTAGGACTCCTGGGCCGCGGTGTCGAAATAGACGGTGCCCTCAACCAGGTAGGCCAGCCGACGCTCCAGCAGCCGCTCGATCAAGGAGATCATCTGGGGGATGTGCTCGGTGGCCCGAGGGAAGACATCGGCCGGCTCGATCCCCAGCTGCAACTCGGCCAAGCGGAACTCGTTCTCAAACTCACCCGCGATCTCCGCGGGTGCGCGACCGGCCGCCAGCGCGGCAGCGATCACCTTGTCGCCGCCCCGCTCGGCCATCTCCTGGCGCATGTGGCCGACGTCAGTGACGTTCTTGACGTGGACGACCTCCCAGCCCTGGCTGCGGGCGATCCGCTTGACCCAGTCGGCCAGCAGGTAGGTGCGCAGGTTGCCGATGTGGACCGAGCGATACACGGTTGGCCCGCAGCTGTACATTCGCAGCTTCGGCGGCTCGCGCGGCTCCACCACTCGGACCTGTCGGGTCAGGGTGTCATGGAGCCGAAGCACCCGTCGATGCTAGCAGTGGCCCGCGAATTCTCCGCGCACCACCCTGGGGATTCTGCTTCGGGTCGCGGGACCCGCTGACTCGGTGCTGGGCTGGAGGTTGGTGACGAACGGATCGAATACCCGCCGGACGCTCCTGCTGCTGGGCGGGAATGAGTGGCGCTCGGGGTCCGAGCTGGCCGATTCCTGGTGGCTTGGCCGAGCCGCGGAGCCGCGGGTCACGGTGCTCACCTCCGCGGCGCAGGACATACCCGCCACGCAGGTGGACTGGGCCGCCGCCTACTTTGGCGCTCTCGGCGGGACCGTCGAGGGCTGCCTGATCCAAACTCGAGCCGACGCCGCGGATCCCCGGCTGCTGGAGCAGCTGGCGGGGGCGGCCGCGGTCTACCTGTGCGGTGGCGATCCCGCCTCCGCCCAGCGGGTGCTGGTGGACACCCCGGCGGCGGAACTGCTCCGAGCCGCCTACCGAGGCGGGGTGCCGGTCGCCGGCTCCAGTGCCGGAGCGATGGTGCTGTCTAAGGCCTGTCTCATCCCCAGCCAGGACTTCGCGCTCGGGGTGGGGCTCGGTTTCTTTGGCGCGGTGGTGGTGCCGCACTGGAGCGGCGCCGGACCGCGCTGGACCGAACTGGCCGGGCGGCTCGGGCGGGAGCGCGAGGTGGTCGGCATCGACGAGTCGACCGGAGTCTGTTGGGATGGCCGCCGCTGGGCGGTCCGAGGTCCGGGCCGGGCGGTGGTGGTCACCCGGTCCGGAGTGTTGGGGCTGGAAAAGTTCCCACTCGCCCCGCCCGTAGAATGACCTCCACTGACTGAGCGGAGGTCCCTTCGGCGCGCCCTGCCGGGACCGCTGGAGGTATCGATGACGGATTCCGCCGCCACCCGGCTGGAGACGCTGGTCTCCCTCTGCAAACGCCGGGGATTCGTGTTCCAGAGCAGCGAGATCTATGGCGGAATCAACGCCGTCTACGATTTCGGCCCCTTGGGAGTGCGGCTGCGGCGCCGGATCCGCGACGCCTGGTGGCGCGAAATCGTCGACCTGCGGGACGACGTCGAGGGGGTGGAGGCGGCGATCCTCATGAACCCCACCGTCTGGGAGGCGTCAGGCCACCTCACCAACTTCAGCGATCCCCTGGTGGACTGCCTGGGCAAGTGCCACCAGCGCTGGCGCGCCGACCAGCTGGAGGGGCCTACCTGTCCCAACTGCGGTGGGCCTCTCAGCCAGCCGCGCCAGTTCAACCTGATGTTCAAGACCTTCGTCGGCCCGGTGGAGGACGACAGCGCGGTGGTCTACCTCCGGCCGGAGACGGCACAGGGGATGTTCGTCAATTTCAAGAACGTGGTCAACAGCTCGCGGCAGCGGATTCCTTTCGGGATAGCTCAGATAGGGCGCAGCTTCCGCAACGAGATTTCCACCGGAAACTTCATCTTCCGACTTCGGGAACTGGAGATGATGGAGATGGAGTGGTTCTGCCAGCCGGGCCAAGACGCCTCCTGGTTCGAGTACTGGTGCGAGCAGCGGCTCAGCTGGCACGAATCCCTGGGGCTGAATCGGGATCATCTGCGCCTGCGTCCTCATGGAGAGAACGAGAAGGCCCACTATGCACTGGCTTCCAGTGACATCGAGTACCTGTACCCCTGGGGCTGGGCCGAGTTGGAGGGGATCGCCCGGCGCGGTGACTACGACCTGCGCCGCCATCAGGAGGTGAGTGGCAAGGACCTCCAGTACACCGACCCGGCCACCAACGAACGTTACCTTCCCTATGTGGTCGAGCCTGCTCTGGGCGTCGACCGCACCTTTCTGGCCCTGTTACTGGACGCCTACGCCGAGGAGGAGGTCCGCGGCGAGACCAGGGTCGTCCTGCACCTAAAGCCGAGCATGGCGCCCTTCCAGGTGGCGGTCCTGCCGCTACAGCGAAAGCCGGAGCTGGTGGAGTTGGCCCGTCAGATCGAGCACCAACTCCGTGCCCAGTTCTCGACCGATTACGACGACACTCAGTCCCTGGGCCGGCGCTACCGCCGCCAGGATGAGATCGGGACCCCGCTGGCGATAACCATTGACTTCGAGACCCTGGAGGATCGGGCAGCAACCATCCGCGATCGGGACAGCATGGAGCAGGTGCGCGTCTCGCTCGATCAGCTGGCAGCGGTTTGCCAGGAGAGGTTGGGCCTCGCCCCCTAGCCGGCTAGACGCCCCCCTCACGGGAACTGAGCACGCAGAATTCGTTGCCTTCAGGGTCGGCCATGACCACCCAAGAGACGTCAGGCCCCTGGCCGACATCCACCCGGGTCGCTCCGAGCCCGGTGAGACGCTCAACCTCTGCGTCCCGGTCATCAGGTGCCAGGTCGATGTGCAACCGGTTCTTGATCGTCTTGCTCTCGGGCACCGGAACAAAGACCAGCCCCGGGTACGTGTCGTCATCTCGGGCTACCACCACTTCGGTGGGTTCCTCGAAGACCACCCGGTAGTTCAGCACCTGTGCCCAGAAGCGAGCGAGCAGGGCCGGGTCTCGGGAGTCGACCACGATGGTGTAGAAGCGGCTTGGCACGGGGACAGACTAGTCCTACCCCATGCCCACCGGCATCTCAGCGACGCCCCAGGCATCCCGACCGCCGGCGACGCTTTTGTCCGCGCCGCCAGTCACCGGCGCCAACTGGCGCCTTGGTGGGCGCCGAGGCGGTCAGATGCGAGACCTTCCCTACTCCAGAGGGCCAAACTGAGCTGCCAGGAGACGCCGTAGCGGTCGCTGAGCCATGCAAACCTGCGGGCGAAGGGGTAACGGTCCGGCGGCATACAGACGTTCCCTCCGTCGGAGAGCCGATCAAGAGGGCATTGAAGGTCGTCTTGTCCTGGCAGTCAAAGAAGAATGAGACGGCGGGGGCGGAGAAGTCGTCAGCCCGCCACCTCCAGTGGCTGACGGGCGAACTGTTCCAGGTAGAGGCGTGAATATGGCCCCGCCTGGGCCATCAGTTCCGGGTGGGTACCGCGCTCGACGATCTGGCCGTGCTCCATCATCACGATCAGATCGGCGGCCAGGATGGTCGAGAGGCGATGGGCGATGGCGATCGTGGTCCGACCGTCCATCAACTGGGCGATGGCGTCTTGGATCGCCCGCTCGCTGTGACTGTCGAGGGCGCTGGTGGCTTCGTCGAGGATCAGGATCCGGGGATTCTTCAGGATCGCTCGCGCCAGGGCAACCCGCTGCTTTTCGCCCCCGCTGAGGCGGTAGCCGCGCTCCCCTCCGATGGTGTCATATCCACCGGGAAGCTCCATGATCCGGTCGTGGATCGCCGCCGCTCGGGCCGCGGCCATCATCTCCGCGTCGCTGGCGTCGGGCCGACCGACCAGGAGATTCTCGCGGATCGTGCTGTGGAAGATGAAGGTCTCCTGCGTGACCACGGCGATCGCCGCCCGCAGGGTTTCCGTGCTGAGGTCGCGCAGGTCATGGCCGTCGAGGGTGATCTTTCCCCGATCGACGTCGTAGAGGCGGGCCATCAGGTAGGTGAGGGTGCTCTTGCCGGCGCCGCTGGGACCCACCAGGGCCACCAACTGGCCGGGCTGGGCTGTGAAAGTCACCCCGTTCACCGCCGGCGCGGCGCCCGGTTCATAGCTGAAGGTGACGTTGTCGAACCCGATCCGACCCTGGAGCTCCGCGGCCGGGATGGTGATCGCGCCCGGCCGCTCTTCGATTTCGACCGGGATGTCGAGATACTGGAAGATGCGGTCGAAGAGGGCCAGCGCGCCCTGCATCTCCACCTGGATGTTGAGCAGCTGCCCGATCGGGAAGAACAGCGCCGACTGGAAGGTGGTGAAGGAGACCAGGGTCCCCACCGAGACACCTCCTTTGGTCCCGGCGTGAAGGACGAGTCCGGCCATCAGGTAGACGCCGGCCGGCAGGATGGAGAAGAAGGTCTGGATGAACCCGAAGAACCAGCGGCCAACCATCTGCTGGTGGATCATCAGCCCGGTCAGCCGGTCAGTCTCGACCACGTAGCGCTCCCGCGCTCGTCGCTCCCGACCGTAAACCTTGGTGAGCAGGATGCCGCTAACCGAGAGGGTTTCCTCAGCCAAGGCGGAAAGATCGGCCAGCGTCACTTGGGTTTGCGCGCTCACCCGGCGCCGGACCTCGCCCACCCGGACCGTGACCAGGATGAAGATGGGCAGCACGGCCACCGAGAGCAGCGTCAGCTGCCAGCTGAGGAAGGCCATTCCCGCCAGGGTGGCGGCGGTCCGAGTGAGGTTGGCCACGGTGCTGGTGGCGGTATTGGTGATCACCGAGTCCACCCCGCCCACGTCGTTGGCCAGGCGGGATTGGATCTCCCCCGTCCGGGTCGCGGTGAAGAAGCGGAGAGGCAGGTTCTGCAGGTGGCTGTAGAGCGCCACCCGGAGGTCCTGCATCATCCGCTGGCCCACCACCGCGTTGAGGTAGGTCTGCCAGACCCCAAGCCCGGTGCTGACGATCGGGGTGATCACCATGATCCCGAACAAGATCAGCAAAAGTCGGGGATTGTGCTTCAGGATCGCGTCGTCAATGATCAGCTTGAGCATGTACGGGTTGACGATCCCGAGGCCCGCCACCACCATCAGGATGCCCAAGATTCCGAACACCTTGAGGCGGTAGGGGCGGAAGAGCTTGACGACCCGCCGCACCGTGCCCTTGGCCCGCGGGGTGGTCTGCGACGGGTCGCCGGGCGAGTAAAAGCTGCTCTGACGGTGGCCGCCGGGTCCGCCCCCGCGGTAGTGCATGCCCATTCGGTCCGGTAAGTCCTGTGGCCCCGGTGGGGGTAAAGATGGTCCTGACGGCTTCAAGTGCCGGCGCGCGTGGCCGGACGATGCCCGACCTGCTGATCGTAGCACCGGGGTCCCGGCGTTCTGAGACGGAATGGACCAGCCGACCCCCACAGGTAAACTGAAGGGGGACGATTCAGCCAAGGAGGCGGTGTCAATGACGGAGACCGCGGTACGCACTCGGCCCGCTCCCGCGCGGAAGTCGAAGTCGAAGTTCGTCTACGACTTCGAGGAGGGCAGCGCCGAGATGCGCAAGCTGCTCGGCGGCAAGGGCGCCGGAGTCGCTGAGATGACCCGGGCCGGGATGCCGGTCCCGCCCGGCTTCACCATCACCACCGAGGCTTGCAACGCCTACATGCAGGCCGGAAACAGGTTCTCGGCCGGGCTCCTGGACGAGGTCCGAGTGCACCTCAAGGGATTGGAGGCCAAGTCCCAGAAGGGACTCGGCGATCCGAGCGAGCCTCTCTTGGTCTCGGTCCGCTCGGGGGCCGCCCTATCGATGCCCGGGATGATGGACACGGTCCTCAACCTGGGCCTCAATCAGAAGACCCTGGAGGGGCTGGCCGAAAAGACCGGGGACCGCCGCTTTGCCTGGGATGCCTATCGCCGCTTCATCCAGCTTTTTGGCCGGATCGTCAAGGGAGTGGACGGCGACCTCTTCGAAGCGGAGCTGGTGGCGGCCAAGCTGAAGGCCCGGGTGAACAGCGATGCCGAGTTGCCCGCCGAAGCGCTGACCCTGCTCGCGGAAAGGTTCAAAGCAATCTACCGCGAGCACACCAAGGAGCCGTTTCCCGAAAACCCCTGGGAGCAGCTCACGCTGGCGATCGCCGCCGTCTTCTCCTCTTGGAACGGCCGCCGCGCCGTGGCCTACCGCGAGTACAACCACATTCCCCACGACCTGGGAACCGCGGTCAACGTCCAGGCCATGGTGTTCGGCAACATGGGTGACGACTCTGGCACCGGGGTCGCCTTCACCCGCGACCCCGCCACGGGCGAGAAGAAGCTCTTCGGTGAGTACCTGCTGAACGCTCAGGGGGAGGACGTGGTCGCCGGGATTCGTACTCCCCAGCCGATCGAGACCCTGCGCCAGTCTCTGCCCAAGGTGTTTCGCAGCTTCGTGGAGATCGCCGGCAAGCTCGAGACCCACTACCGCGATGTCCAGGACATGGAGTTCACCATCGAGCGGGGCAAGCTCTACATGCTCCAGACCAGAGGCGCCAAGCGCACGGCGGCGGCGGCGGTGAAGATCGCCATCGACATGCTCGGTGAGGGGGTCATCTCCGAGTCCGAGGTGCTGAGCCGGGTGGAGCCGGAGCAGGTGGACCAACTGCTCCATCGGGCGATCGATCCCCACGCCGAAGTCCGGGTGTTGGCAACTGGGCTCGCCGCCTCTCCCGGGGCCGCCACCGGGGCGGCGGTGTTCGACGCCGACCGAGCCGAGGCGGCGGCCAAGCGTGGCGAGAAGGTGATCCTGGTCCGGATCGAGACCAACCCCGACGATGTCCACGGCATGATCGCCGCCCAGGGTGTTCTCACCGCCCGGGGCGGCCGTACCTCCCATGCCGCGGTGGTGGCTCGAGGCATGGGAAAGCCCTGCGTCGCCGGCGCCGAGGACATTGAGGTCGATCTGCAGAAGCGGCTGTTCCGGGCCGGCGGGGTGACCGTCCGCGAGGGGGAGGTGTTCACCTTGGACGGCTCGGATGGGCGGGTCATCGAAGGGGTGGTCCCCACCGTCGAACCGGTCGTCTCAGGCGACCTCGAACAGCTCCTGGCACTGGCCGACCGGGCGCGTCGGCTGCGGATTCTCGCCAATGCCGACAACCCCTCCGATGCCACCCGGGCCCGGTCGTTCGGAGCCCAGGGAATCGGGCTCTGCCGAACCGAGCACATGTTCATGGAGCAGGAGCGGCTGCCCCACGTGCAGGAGATGATCCTGGCCAGCGATGCCGACGCCCGCCGGGCGGCGCTGGCCAAGCTGCTGCCCTACCAGCGAGATGACTTCATGGGCATCCTCGAAGCGATGCAGGGGCTTCCGGTGATCATCCGGCTGATCGACCCGCCGCTGCATGAGTTCCTGCCCAACCATGACGAACTGCTGGAGCAGGTGACCCGCCTGCGGGCGCTCAAGAAGTCGCCCAAGAAGTTGGCTCGGGCCGAGCGGATGCTGGCAGCAGTAGAGCAGCTCCGGGAGCAGAACCCCATGCTGGGGCTGCGCGGTTGCCGGCTCGGACTGCTGTTTCCCGAGATCATCGAAATGCAGGTGCGGGCGATCGCCGAGGCGGCTTCCGAGCTGCGCCGGCGGCGGATCAAGGGAATGCCCGAGATCATGGTGCCGCTGGTTGGGCATGTGGAGGAGCTGCGCCGCTCCCGGGCGATCATCGAGGCGACCCTGAAGCAGGTGGCCAAGGAGCAGCGGGTCCACCTGGAGATCAAAATCGGAACCATGATCGAGGTGCCGCGGGCCGCACTCACCGCCGGTGAGGTCGCCACGGAGGCCGAGTTCTTCTCCTTCGGGACCAATGACCTGACCCAGATGACCTACGGAGTCTCGCGGGACGACGCCGAGGGAAAGTTCCTCAAGCGCTACGTCAGCGAGGGCATCTTGCCCGGCAATCCGTTCGAGCACCTGGACCCCGATGGGGTCGGCCGGTTGATGGAGATCGCGACCAGCGCAGGTCGGGCGACCAGGCCGGATCTGGAGGTCGGCATCTGCGGCGAGCATGGGGGAGATGCCCAGTCGATTGCAGTCTGCGAGCGACTCGGGCTGGATTACGTCTCCTGCTCCCCGTTCCGGGTTCCCGGAGCCCGCCTGGCGGCGGCCCAGGCCCGGATCGAAGCGCCGCCCGGCGCTGACCCGGGTACGCCGCTCAACTCCTGACCGGTCCTGCGGTTCGGCTGGCCACCAAGGCTTGCTGAAGCGCCCGGTAGTCCCGCCGGGAGCTCGGCTGCAAGCCGAACTGACCCTCCTCGTTGGTGCGCCAGGCTAGTTCTCGCGGCCACGGATCTCACGGGAGCGCTGGGCAAGCTCCTCGATAGCCGCTAGGTAGGCTTCGCTGTAGGTCGGGAACGGGGCCACCGTGTCTCGCAAGAGCTCCAGGGGGAGCTGGGCCTTGATCGCGAGCGCTGCCCAGCCGATGATTTCATCCGCCGCTCGTCCCGCGATGGCGGCGCCCACCAGCACCTGCCGGGAGGCGTCGGCAACCAGGACCAGCTCCCCCGAACTGGGCGCTTCGACCAGCGCCCGAGAGGTTTGCGACATATCCCAGGTGGTGCTGATGATCGCCAATCCCTGCTCACTCGCCAGTCGTCGGGTTAGACCGACCGCCGCGACCGGGGGGTCGGTATATACCGCGCGGGGGATCGCTCGATAATCGGCGATCGCCTGCCCACCCCGGAGTTGGTCGGCCACCACTCGACCCTGGTAGTTGGCAGTGTGGGTAAACATGGCGATTCCGGTCACATCGCCCACGGCGTAGAGATGAGGCTGCTCGAGGGCCCGGCAGCGCTCGTCGACCGGTAGCCGGTGGTGCTCGGGACGTAGCCCGTAGGACTCCAGTCCCAAGCCTTGAATCCGGGGGCGCCGCCCGGTCGCCAGCACCAGGATCTGAGTTTCAAGCGGTTCCGTGTCCTGGCGAACGATCCGAACCACCCCTGGAGTTGGGGACGCGACGGACTCCACCTGCTTCCCCAGCAGGACCTCGACGCCGTCCGCCCGCAGGGTAGCCGCCAGGGCCTGGCCCAACTCCGGCTCCTCACCCGGCAGGAGTTGAGGTTCGACCTCGAGAAGCACGGTGTCGCAGCCGTATCGAGCCAGCATCTGGGCCAGTTCGCAGCCGACCGGACCGCCGCCCAACACCGCCGCGCTGGCCGGCAGCTCGGAGGTTGAGAGAACCCGGTCACTGAGCCAGTAGTCGACCTCTTCCAGTCCCTTCACTTGGGGAACTGTTGCTTCCGAGCCGGTTGCGACCACCAGATCTCGAAACTCGATCTGTTCACCCTCGACTTCGATCAGGCCCGGCTCGACAACTCGACCGCGGCCCCGAATCGGCTCGACTCCCTGGTCCAGCAAGGCCCGCAGGTGCTGGGAGTCGTCGCGCTCCTCGGCGATCCGATCCCGACGATAGGCGGCCTCGCGGTAGGCCCGCGGGTCGAGATCGGTCCGACCGGGGCCGAGCGCTGTCTTGCGCTGGGCGGCCGAATAGAGCATCGCCTTGCTGGGGATACAGGCGACGAACGGGCACTCCCCGCCAAAGCGCAGCTGCTCCACCACCGCGATGGAGAGGCCGGTGAGGCGGGAGCCGCAGATCGCCTCAGCTCCGGAGCCTCCCCCCAAGATCACAAGATCAAAACTGCGCATTCTTCCCAGCTTACGCAACGGGTCCGAAGTCGGCACTGCCGCTCAGAGCTGCAGGGACTTGGCCACCAGATATTCCTCCAGTCCATAGCGCCCGAACTCCCGGCCGTGCCCGGACTGCTTGACGCCGCCGAAAGGGGCTGCCAAGTTGAACGTTCCCCCGTTGACCTCCACTGTCCCGGCGCGGAGCTGCCTGGCGAAGGCGAGGGCTCGATCTTGATCAGCTGACCAGACCGCGGCGGCCAGTCCATACCGGGTGCCGTTCGCGATCTCCAGGGCCTCCTCCTCATCCAGGTAGGGGATCACCGCCAGCACCGGGCCGAAGATCTCCTCCTGAGCGATCCTCATCTGGGGCTTGACATCCGCGAACACCGTGGCCGCCACGAAATAGCCTGAATTCAGCCCCGGCGGCGGTTCCTTCCCCCCCGTCACCAGCCGCGCTCCCTCGGCGATCCCCAGGGCGATAAACCCCCGGACCCGATCCAGCTGAGCCTGGGAGGCGAGCGGGCCTAGGCGGGTCGCCTCGTCCAGAGGGTCTCCGATTTCCAGCTTCCGGGCGGTCTCCACGGCGATTGCGACCGCCCGCTCCTGATCGGCCTGGGGGACCAGCAGGCGGGTCAGGGCGGTGCAGGTCTGGCCGGCATTCAAGAAGGCGTTGTACACCGCAAACTTGGACCCCTTCGCTAGGTCAGCGTCGGGTAGTAGGACGCTCGCCGACTTCCCCCCCAGCTCCAGCGTCAGTGGGGTCACCTGCGCCGCCGCCAGCGACGAGATGCGCTGCCCGGCCCGGGTGGAGCCGGTGAAGGAGATCATGTCCACCCGAGGGTGCGTGACCAGCCATTCCCCTGCGGTGGCCCCCCTCCCGGTGACCACGTTCAGCACCCCGGCGGGCAGTCCGACGGCGTCGGCGACCTCGGCCAGCGCGAAGGCGGTCAGCGGGGCCACCTCGCTGGCCTTGAGCACCACCGTGCATCCGGCCGCCAGGGCCGGAGCCACCTTGGCTACCACCTGCTGCAGCGGGTAGTTCCAGGGAGTGATGGCGGCCACCACCCCGATCGGAAGTCGGAGGGCCAGCACGTTGCCGATCTCCTCCTGGAAGGTGAACTCGCGGAGGGCTGCGGTGGTGCCCTCGATGATCCCAATCGGATTGCCGACCTGGATCGCTCGGGAGTGCCTGATCGGAGTGCCTACCTCGCGGGAGATACTCTGGGCCAGATCCTCAGTCCGCGCGCGGATTCCTCGGGAGATGGCCTCCAAGAAGTGAGCGCGCTGCTCGGGGCTGGTCCTGGCCCACCCGACCTGGGCTTTGGCCGCGGCCTGCACGGCCCGGTCGAGATCCTCCTCGGAGGCATCCGCGACCACGGTCATGACCTCGCCGGTGCCGGCCTCGTGAACCTCGATCCGTTCGCGCGAGGTGGAGGCGATCCAGGCGCCGTCCACGTAGAACTGGTTTCGAACCACGGCCCCACCCGGGGATTCCGACTGCGGACCCGAACTCACGCGCTCACGTCGGTTGGGGGCAGGGAGGAGTCGCCACCGCTGCTCGGGCGCGGCGGAAGTGCGCTTTGGCTCGGCGGCGAGCTCCGGCTGGACCAACTTCCATCTCCCGCCGATGCTACCGATTGTCCTTGCGTTCTGGGGAGCCGGCGTATTCCCTCATCCAAAATCACACCGTGGGGCGATCGCTCCCGCAGCCAAGAATCGCACCGAGGGCGGCTCGCCGGAGGTTGGAGGTGAGGGGGCCGAGCCCAGGCGAATCCGGGAGCGGTACGAGCTGGCTGAGGAGTTGGCACCGAGGTATCGGCGGGCGAGGCGTCGAGAGCGCCGCGAGATCCTGGACGGTTTCTGCTTGGCCACGGGATACGAGCGCAAGCACGCATGGCGAGTACTCCGGGGGCGCAAGCGGGTCTCGCCCAAGCGGCGCGCGCCGCGGACCCGGCGGTATGGGTTGGAGTTCCGCCGGGCACTCAAGGTCTGCTGGGAGGCAACCGATTATTTGTGCGCCGAACGGCTGCAGCCCTTGCTCCCTGATCTGCTGTTGCGGCTGAGGCGGCACGGGCAGCCGGACGGTTCCCCGGAGACCGGCTCGCCGCTGGTTGGGGCCAGCCTCTCCACGGTGGAGCGCAGCCTGCACGACCTCCGGCGGGGTCTGGTGTCCCCGCGGACGAGCCGGACCAAACCGGGTGGGCTGCTGCGCCGCCAGGTGCCTTTGGTGGTGGACCAGTGGCGGGAGCTGGACACCCCCGGCTAACTGGAGATCGATCTGGTTTCCCACATCGGGGGAGTGGATCTGGACCCTCTGCGCCACCGACCTCTCGACCGGATGGACCGAGCGGGTGGCGGTGATGGGCAAGGGCCAGACCAGGATCGTGGCCGCCCTGGAGCAGATCCGCTGCCACCTGCCATTCGCCATGCTGAGCCTGCACCCAGACAACGGCAGTGAGTTCTAGAACTGGCACCTGGTGGCCTGGTGCCAGGAGAACGGGATCGCCCTCTCCCGCTCCCGGCCCGAGCACAAGAACGACAACTGCCATGTGGAACAGAAGAACTGGACCCTGGTCCGGCGCCTGATCGGCTACCAACGCCTGGACACGCCCACCCAGCTGGCCTGGCTGAATTCCCTTTACATCGAGCTGCTGCGCCCCTACAACAACTGCTTCCAGCCGGTGATGAAGCTGGTGGGCAAGCAGATGGTGCAGATGGTGGGGAGCCGGACTCGCAAAACCTATGACCGACCCACCACCCCACCGCGCCGGGTGCTCGCCGTGCCCCAGGCTGACTCCACCAAGATCCCGGCGTTGGTATCCCTCTACACCGCCACCAGTCCGCTCACGCTCAAGCGAACCATTGACCGCTGGCTGGCCGCCATGGCCGCCGCCCTGGAGATAACCCAAAGTGCCTGAATCGTCCGAGTCCGATGTCCCCACTTCCCCAACTTCTCCACCACTTCCCCCCGAACCACGTATCCCACCTTCTGCTACTACGGTGTCATTCCTTCCTGACGGAACGACTGCCGCAGGGTGCGATTCCTTGCTGACGGACAACGGCCGGGCGGGATAATGAAGCCGTCCAAAATTGCGGAGAGAGCCCAGTTGCGAATCGCCAGATTTGCCGCCCCTGAGGGGCTCCGGTTCACCGCCGCCGCGCCCGCCCAGGCGATCGACCACAGCGTCGAGCTCATGCTGGGGATGGGGAGACAGGATGGTCGAATCCCGGTGGATCGAGCTCCGGGTAGCCTCCCAAGCAGCCCCTTGGGCAGCGCTGGCTCCGACCCCGGGGCCGAGTTGAACGTGCCCCAGCGAGCAGCTGCGATCGCCCTGCCGGAACCCCAGGTTGGCACCGCTGAAAGGATCGCCAGTTTGCGGGCGCGGTCAGCGCGACCAGGGTCGCCGGCGGGGTGCGTCAGGATGGCCGGACGATGGGGATGAGGTTGCCGGTCGCCCAACTGAGCAGCGCTCTCTCCGACCACCCGCATCCGGAGCGGGCTCGGTGACCGAGTCCGGGACTCCTGCGGCTGCGGGCGGTTAGATCTGGTCCCACCGATGGCTGGAAAGAAGAATGAACGTCAACTGGCACCCTGGTTGGTGGGGGCGACGATCGAAACGGTCGGGCGGGTCACCGAGCGTCAGCCCGACCGGCGTCGGCCCAAACAGCATCGGCTGCACCGTCTGGAGCGCCGCGAGCAACTGCTCCGGGCCTGCCTGCTTGCCTTCGCCAGGGATGGGCTCGAGCTGACCACCATGGACTCGATCGCCACCACGGCGGGGGTCAGCAAGCCGCTGGTTTATCGCCACTTCCACAACCGTCGGGAGGCGTTGGCGGCGGTGGTCGAGCGGGAGAGCGAGCGGCTGCAGGAGTTGCTCGGTCTCGGGGACAGCAGTGAGGGAGCCCTCAGATTCGAGCGGCTGACCACCACTTTCCTGCAGTTCGCGGCCGATTCGCCGGCATCGTTCCGGTTGCTTTTTCACCTGGTCGACGCCGCCGCCGGACCGGCCAAACGGCGGGTGGACCAGCTTCGTGATCAGATCGGTCGGACCCTGGTCGGTTGCCTACTGGCGGAAGTCCAATCGACGGAGTTCGCCGACCTGCCGCATGCCAGCCCCGATGCCACCTGGTTGGCTGGAATAGTCAATTCAATCTTGGAAGGGGTCGCCGGAGGGCTGATGCGGGGCGAGGATCCGGCCCTCCGCGCTCGGGCGCTCAAGCTGCTGCTTCGCCCGGAAGGTCTGCTGGCCGTGCTGGTGGAGTTCCGCCATCCATCGAGTGGCATTGGCAGCCCCGGCTCGAGGCTACGCTAGCCATTTTCTCCGTTCCGCCGAACTCGCGACGCTGGGAATTGGCCGCCCTGGAAGGGCCTACGCGGGTGGTCGGAGGGCCGCGCTCGGGCAAGACCCAGCGGCTGGTGGAGCTGGCGGTCGAGTGGATCATGGCCGGAGACGATCCATCCCGGCTGGTCTTGGTAGTGAGCAGTCGGGAGAGCGCCTCGCTGCTTCGACGCCGAGTCGAGGCTGAACTGTCGGCGGCCCATCCAGTCGTGCGCATCGAGACCCACGAACGATTGGCCAGCTATGTCCTGGCCATGGTCGGCCCGGGCGGGGAGCTGCCCGACCTGCTCTCCAATGCCGGGGAGTGGCTGGCGATGCGCGAAGCGTTGCACCGGGCCGCACCCCTGCCCCGATTGGGCCCACTGGTCGACGAGCCTTCCTGCGTCAGCGACGCCCTGGCGGTGACCTCGGCCTTCAAACGGGCGCTCGTGGGGCCGGGACTGTTGGCGGAGCGGCTGCAAGGCGCGCCGGTCAGTCTGGCCGAGCTGGCGGTGATAGCGGCGAGCTACCAGCGGGTGCTCACCGAGATGGAGAGTCTGGATCGCCGCGACCGTCAATCCCTGGCGGTCGAGGCGCTGTTCGCTGACTCTTCCGCGCTGGCCGGCTGGGCCGACCTGCTCTTGGTGGACGAGGCGGAGGACCTCAGTCCCACCCAGTGGCTGCTAATTCGGGAGCTGGGAAGGCGCCTGACCCCACCGGGCCGGTTGGTCATGACGGGCCACTGGACGGAGTCGACCCCTGGCTTTCGGGGGGTCTCCAGCCAGTCTTCCAGCCGTCCTTTTGAGGAGTACTTTCCCAATGAGCTGGCCGGCCGGGATTGGGAACTTGCCCCAGCGGTTCCGCGTTGGACTGAGGAGTGGGCGAGTTCGTTCGGCCTTGATCTAGCGGCGGAGTCCGCCACCAGCGCGCCGATGGAGTCCGAGTCGCTCGCTGAGGCTGCCTTCCGGGTCGGTCCGGTGGCGCGGTTATGGGTCGCCCCGGATGAGATCGAGGAGGCGGAGGCGGTGGCTCGAGAGATCGCCCGGGCCCGACTACAAGACGAGCTTGAGTTCAGCGAGGTGGCAATCCTGGTGCGCGCCCAGGGAGGTCAATTGACGCCCCTGCTGGCCGCTCTGACCCGTCTTGGCGTGCCGTACCGGAGCCCGGCCTGGGGTAGTCCAGCCGGAAACCCGGCGGTCGCGGTTGCCCTCAACTGGCTCCGGGTCCTGGCCTCGCCGAGCGACGACGACGCGCTCCTGGCCGCCCTCGCTGCCGGACCCAACGCCATCCCTCCAGGGGCGATCCGCAGCCTGCGCCGCAGCGCCAGCCGCCGCAACGTCTCCGCCGCGCGACTGTTCTGGGAACTGGCTCGCGGGGCGCCGGACAACCCCGGCCCGGCGGGGGATCGGGACTTCGAACCGGGGGCCTGGGCGCATCTTCTCGCCGCCGGACGACCCTGGCTCGCCCTGAGCCCGGGAGACCCCGGGGCAGTCCGCCACCGGGTAGGGGGGGCCGAGCTTCGGGCAATTCTTGGCCGTCTCGAGCTCGCTTCAGGGCTGGCGGAGTTGGCGCTGAGCGATCCCGCGGTGGCTGCCGGGCTGACGGAGCTCGAGGGATTCGCGCAATCCGTGGTTGAAGTTGAGCGCCGCCTGGGCCGGGGCCTGGCGACGCTGGCCGACTGGTTGGCTCAGCTCACCCTCGCGCTGGACCACGCTGGAGCTGAGGCTGAGCCTCAGGTCCGGGCCGATCGCTCCGAGGTAGCAGTGATGACCATGCGCCAGGCCAAGGGTCAGACGTGGCCCCGAGTTTTCATCTGCGGTGGTGTCGCCGGGAAGATCCCGGCGCCGGCCGAACTGGGTGGCTTGCTGGACGCCGGGGAAATTCAGGAGCTGGTCCAGCGGATTCCGGAACTGGAGGATGTGGTGTCGGCCGGCGACCGACAGCAGGATGCCGAGGCTCGTCTTTTCCTGGTGGCCCTGACCAGGGCTACCGCAGTGGTCACCTGCACCTGGGCCCACCGCTACCAGGGGCATTCGGTCGAGCGCTCACCCTTCCTGGGAGCTCTCGCTCGGGCCGGGGTGACCGAGGTTGCGGCGCCGCACGCGGAGCTGGTCCAGACCGACGATCTGGTGACCGAACTGGCGCTGGCCGCTCCGGTCTCAGGATTCACGAGTGCGGCCGGAGGGCTGGGGCGAGCCGCCCTCGAGCTGCGTCACGCGCTGGCTCCCTGGGACCCGGTCGCCGAAGGCGCCGCGGTGATCAGTCGGCCCGTGCCGATCAGCGCCACCTCCGTCGCTACCTGGTTGGCCTGTCCACGGCAGTACTTGGCCCACATCCTGGTCACCGGTCGGGAGACAGACGTAAATCTCACCCTGGGGACCCAGGCCCACCGTCTCCTTGAACTTCTGTACCGCCAAAGCGATGCCTGGAATGGTGATCAGGGCCGGTTTCGGGACCTGGCCCGGGCTCTGATTCGGGACCGGTTGGCGCCGGAAGTGCGCGCCGACCATTCCGACCCCCTTACCAGTCTCTACGTCCAGCTCTGGCTGGAGCGGATGGTGGACCGGTGGAGCATGCGGATCGTGGGCCCTGGAAGTTCCCAGGTAGGGGAGCCGATCGCCGAGGAGGTGGCCTTTGACCTGCTCCGCGAGGAGTGGCACCTGCGCGGCAAGGTGGACGCCCTGTGGCGTCATCCCGATGGCGAGGTTGAGCTGCTCGACTACAAGACGGTCCGTGTTCCGCTGAGCGAGCGGGCGCTGCGCGATGAGGTGTTCGGCAAGTCCCCCGACGGTCCGCAGCAATGGCAGCTGCCCATCTACCAGCTGGCGGCACGGCAGGGGGCGTTTTCCGAGCAGCTGGGTGACCGCCTGCCCACCCGCGTGCGCAACTGGTACGTGGGGGCCGATCCGCGGCCGAAGGATCGCAACCCAATCGCGGCGACTGGGTTCCGGATCGTCGACGACAACGAGGAGCCGGGGAGCCCGGGCATCCTCACCGGGGGGGAGCTAGATCGGATCGAACAGGAGATCGACCGGCTGGCCCAGACGATCCTCGAGGGCCGCTTCCCGGCCCAACCGCGCCACACCAAGCGCACCTGCCGCGACGGGCGGTCAGGTTGTCCGGTTGCCTATTGGTGCGACGGCGCGGGCTCGGTGGGCCGCGACTTCCCCACGGCCAATCCTGAACTGTGAGTCAGTTGGACGACTTCAGTGAGCGGGCCCGGGCAGCGCTGACCCCGGCTCAGCTGGAGGTGGTCGAGCACCTTGGCCGAGGACCGGTAAAGGTCCTGGCGGGAGCGGGCAGCGGTAAGACGACCACCATGGCCTGGCTCTACACGGGCGCCCTGGCGGCAGGCCTGCAGATCAGCAATCTCATGGCCGTGACCTTCACCGAAAGGGCGGCAGCCGAGCTGCGCCAGAAGGCGCTCGCGGTAATGGTCGAGGTCGGGATCGCCCCGGAAGGGGGAACTGGAGAAGCGCTCGAGGGAGCGTGGATCGGGACCTTCCACCAATTGATCCGCCGCCTCCTCGGCGAGCGTGCCTACCTGGCCGGACTGCCACGCGACCTGGAGCTCCTCGACGAGGTCGCCGCCGGAGTGGTGATGCAGGAGGCGCTGACCTCGGTGCGCCGGCAGCAGCCGGGTGGCTCCTCCTGGCTCCAGCAACTGCCTTCAGCTCCCGACCCCCACACCGTTCTCTCCCTGCTCGAAGGGGCTTCCCAAACGGTCGGCCGAATGCGCTCTACCGAGCTGGGTCCGATCGACTGTGAGCGGGAGTCGTTGGCCGCCTACCAGGAGTGGGGTGAGACCGGCGATCCGCCCGATGAGATCGCCTGGCACCGGGCGGCGCTCGCCCTGACCACGACCCTCTGGCGGGAGTACGAAGCCCGACTGGCCCGACGCCGAGCTCTGGATTTCGACGGCCTCCTCCGCGCAGGGCTCGCGGCCCTGCGCCGCGCCCCGCGCCTGCTCAGCTGGTGCCGGTCCAACTTTCGGCTGGTGATCGTGGACGAGTATCAGGACACCAGCGCCTTGCAGGAGTCGCTGGTCCAGGCGCTGACCGGTCCGGACCATGGCAGCCTCTTCATGGTGGGCGATGCGCGCCAGTCGATCTACGCCTTTCGGGATGCCAAGCCCGGGATCATGGAGGATGCCCCGGGGGAGCGGTTCGGACTCTTTCTCAACCATCGCTCGAGGATGCCGATCCTGGCTGCGGCGGACCATGTGATCAAGGGCGACCCCAAGTTTGCCGAAGACCAGCCGATGGAGCCGGCGCGCGGCTCCGAGAGCCCTCGGCCAGTGCTGCTGGCGGTGGCGGAGGACCCAGCCCAGGAGGCGGAGTCGATCGCGGCGCTGCTGGACCAGATCCACCAGGACGGCGTCGGCTACCCGGACGGGTCTCAGCAGCCGGTCCGCTGGCGCGAGATGGCCGTCCTGGCCTACACCCTGGGTCGGGTCGGTCCTCCGCTGGAGGAGTGCCTGCGCCGACGGGGGATTCCCTTCCAAACGGCCTCCGGCGGACTGCTCGACCGTCCTGAGGTCCGCGATCTGCTGGCCTACCTGAGGCTGGCCAACGATGAGCTGGACGACCTCGCCTGCCTGCGTGTCCTGCAGTGCCCGGTGGGACGAGTCCCGGACCGGGCGCTGGTCATGCTCCGGCCCCGCTCCGACCAGCGCGATCGCCCGCTGGTTCAGCGGCTCCGCAGCCATTTGGCGGGCGGTGCCCCGGGATGGGAGCCGTCTTGGGCAACCCGAGCGCAGCGAATCCTGGAGGTGGTAGATGCCCTGACTAGGGCCTCCCGGACGACTCCGGCTGGGGAATTGGTGGCCCAGGCCCTTGACGAGAGCGGATTGCTCCAACTCCAGCAAACTCGAGTGCGGGGCGATTATCCGGAGGGGAGGCGGGCGTTGGGCTCGCTCCGGGAGCTGCAGCGGGTGGCTTGGGCGGCCGAGGCTCCCCAGAGCTGGCTCAGCCTGGGCGGGCTGCTGGCCCAGCTGGAGGTGATGCAGGCCGAGGCCAAGACGGCCGAACCGCAGGCCGAGTCAGAAGAGGATCTGGTCACCCTGAGCACGATTCACCGAGCCAAAGGGC
>Ga0307374_10001157_pt1 | contig 49667 bp, 35 predicted proteins | sample OX3MG_FD_202532 | JGI IMG/M metagenome (GOLD analysis project Ga0307374, IMG submission 202532) | Soil microbial communities from Risofladan, Vaasa, Finland - OX-3 | ecosystem: Environmental > Terrestrial > Soil > Coastal area > Acid sulfate soil | place: Finland: Risofladan, Vaasa | collected...
CCGGCCGGCAATCGGGATAACCGCTGTAGTCAAGGGCGTTCACCCCGATGAAAATATCGCTCGATCCCAGCACCTCCGCCCAGGCCAGCGCCAACGAAAGAAATACGGTGTTCCGCGCCGGGACGTAGGTGGCTGGAATGCCTTCGCCGATGGCGGAAAGCTCACGATCCTTGGGAATTGGAACATCCGCCGTGAGCGCCGATCCGCCGAAAGAACCTAGATCAATTTCCATCACGCGATGAGCGGCGGCTCCCAGCTTCTCCGCCAGGCGCTTCGCGGCCATCAGCTCCCAGCGGTGCCGCTGGCCGTAAAGGAAGGAGAGAGCATGGGCTTCGAACCCTTTGTCGAGGGCGATGGCCAGCACGGTAGCGGAATCGAGTCCGCCACTCAGCAGCACCACGGCTTTGGGTTTATTTGTCATTGAATGGCTGTATTGTTGCCTGGTGGGGCGGACCTTGCGCCCCTCCGAGGGCCTCTTATTAGCCCACCACGTGCGGGCGACCACGAGGGTCGCCCCTACGAGATTCCACACCAAATCCCTGCTCGCGGCTCCAGCTTGCCATCACGCGGGATTGCAATCCGCCGCGCGGCGTGAAATCGCCCACCACGGTCGCGGACACCGGTTGCGCCGCCGCCACCACGTCGCGCAGCACGCGGTTCACCACGTTTTCGTAGAAGATGCCAAGATTGCGGAAGGCCAGCGTATACATCTTGAATGATTTCAGCTCCAGGCAAGCCTTGTCGGGAATGTAGTAGAGCGTCAACTTCCCGAAATCCGGCAAGCCCGTCTTGGGGCAGACGGAAGTGAACTCTGGAATCTGAATTTCAATCTCGTAAGCGGGAAACTGATTCGGCCACGTTTCAATGGAGGGCAAGGCCGCATCGATTCCAGCCTTGGCATGGTCTTCGGTGTAAGCGGGTTCAGTCATGGTTGTCACTTTTGAAGGGACCTCAGAATTTCGAAACGAACTCACCGCGCCGGGATGCAATTGCGCAGTTTGCCGTAGCGGCGGTCTCTGACCGCCGGGTAGTGATGCAGTTTGATTTCTGTAGCGGCGGTCTGCGACCGCCGAGCTTGAATGCTCAATGGTTTTCGGCGCTCATAGAGCGCCGCTACAGCAAACTGCACCACTACCGACCGCCGGAAGGTGTTGACAAATAAAATTCGGCGGTCAGAGACCGCCGCTACAACGCTGCAACCAGAACTTGAGGGTTCAGGTTGCTGCGTGTTATCCTCAACCAGTGTCTTGTCCACGAATCACCTGGACAATGCGCGCACCGTTGGTTTGCCTTGTGCTGGAGTGGCGGAATTGGCAGACGCACGAGACTCAAAATCTCGCGCTGCTTAGCAGCGTGGGGGTTCAACTCCCCCCTCCAGCAGTTGAAAGTCCTTCCCCCTTCATTTCCGCAAAAGCTTGGGCTGCGGTTTCGACGGTCTCGTCAATGTCCGCCTCGGTGTGCGCGCCGGAGACGAACGCCGCCTCAAACTGCGACGGGGGCAAGTAAATTCCGCGCTCGAGCATTTTCCGGAAGAACCGTCCAAAGGCCGCGGTGTCCGAGCGCTTGGCGCTGGCATAATCCGTCACAGGACTTGCAGTGAAGAAAGCCGTTATCATGGAAGCGGCGCGATTCACCGTGAGCGGCACGCCCGCCCGCGCCGAGGCATCGCGCAATCCGGTTCCCAGACGGTTGGAAAGCTGTTCGAGCCGTTCATAGAAACCCGAGCGACGAATGATGTCCAACGTTTTCAACCCTGCGGCCACCGCCAACGGATTTCCAGAAAGCGTACCGGCCTGATAAATAGGACCCAGGGGCGCAACTTGTTCCATGAGTTCAACTTTACCGCCATAGGCGCCCACCGGCAAACCCCCGCCAATGATCTTGCCGAGCGTCGTCATGTCTGGAACAATTCCGAATTGGCGCTGCGCGCCGCCATAGGAGAGGCGGAATCCCGTCATGACTTCGTCAAAAATCAACACGGTTCCATGCTGCCGGGTCAGGTCGCGCAGCCTTTCCAGAAACCCGGGCCGGGGCGGAACGCATCCCATGTTGCCCGATACCGGTTCCACGATGGCGGCGGCAATCTGTTGGCGATGCCGGTCAAAAACTTCTTGCAGCGCGTGAGGATCGTTGAAGGGGACGGTGAGAGTCAACTCCGCGAGCGCCTGGGGGACGCCGGGACTGTCCGGCAAGCCGAGTGTGGCCGCGCCGGAGCCGGCCTTCACCAAAAGACTATCCCCGTGTCCGTGGTAGCAGCCCTCAAATTTCAAGATCTTGTCGCGGCCGGTGGCGCCCCGGGCTACGCGCAAAGCGGAGAGAGTCGCTTCCGTCCCGGAACTCACCAGTCGGAGCCGCTGCATGGAGGGGATGGCCTCCTGAATCTGCCCTGCCAGTTCCACTTCGGCGGGAGTCGAAGCCCCGAAACTGGTTCCTGCTTCAAGGGCGTGAGCCACCGCTTCAACCACTTCAGGATGCGCATGCCCGGCGATGAGCGGACCCCAGGACATCATATAGTCGATATACTGGCGGCCATCCACGTCCGTCATGCGGCAGCCTTTACCGCTGGCGATGAAGATGGGATCGCCCCCGACGGCGCGGAAAGCCCGAACCGGAGAATTAACTCCCCCGGGCATCAACCGCTGCGCTCTGGCAAAGAGTTCTTGAGATTTGGTTGGCATGTTAAAAAAGAGCCTTCTACCCTCAGCTATCAGCAAGAAGAAAGCACGGTCGGCTGAGACCTGTAAGCGGAGGGCATCCTCGGTTCCTTCACATCGATTAGCCCTAACACTGTTCACTTAAGGTTCGTTCGAGAATAATGCACACAGTTGAACCAGAACCCCTCACCCCGGCCCTCTCCCCGCTTGCGGGGAGAGGGCCGGGGTGAGAGGTCAGGCAACGCCTCTGAGATCAAAATCATGAAACTTGCCTTAACTGAACAGTATTGCGATTAGCCCGGACTGGGCGCTAGTTTTCCCTGGCGGCATTCGGCCTCCCCAAGTGTGAGACATGCCGCCGCAAGGATCCCACGCCCATTTCCAGCACTCCCTTTGCCAGAGTGACGGTGAGCCGCCGCAGCAGAGTACCATAATTCTGTGATCCATCCACCAGGTCCTGAAGAAGGGATTCGCAGCTCCGGCTGAGGGCGCTGTACTCAACCACGCGGTGGGTCCAGGGCTTGCCCAGGAAGTCTCCGTGGTAAAAATGGGGCGCAAGCCGTGCGGCCAGAGTCAGCCGGTGTCCGAATTCGGCTTCAATCCGGGCCGGATATTCCTGGGGAACATCTTCGCGTAGCGCCTCACCCAACAATTCTCCCGACCGCATGGCGTAATAGATGCCCTCTCCCGTCACCGGATCCACCAGACCCCCGGAATCGCCCGCGATGGCCCACCCCTCGCCCGCCAGTCGCATGTTCCGCCAGCTTTCTTTGCCCAGAGAAGGCAGTACATGGCTGAAAACGTTCGCCTTATCCATAGAGTAACCGAACTCACCCATAAAGGCGCGGAGTCTGTCGCGCAATTCCGGCATGGAATTCTCCCCAGTCTTGCCGCAAACTCCAACCGAAACGTGGTCGGAGCGTGGGAACGACCAGGCGTAGCCCTCAAAGTCCTCAAAGAAGCGCACGCGAAGGCACCGGTCCGTTCCGGGCACGTAGTAACCCAAGGTCAGCATAAGGTCGTGCGATGGGATGTCCCGAACCAGGATGTGCCGCAACCGCGTGCGAGCGCCAGCCGCAAGAACCAGGAAATCAGCTTCATACGTTTCACTTCTTCCACAGATCTCCCAGCCGTTCCGCACTCGCGTGAAGTCCCGAACGTGATCGGAGATGATCTCCGCTCCGGCTTCGAGCGCCCGCCGTAACAGCAATCCATTCAATACCTTCCGCGAATAAATGGCGATGGGATGATGGAGCGGAAGGCGGACGGACGATCCATCCGGGGCAATCAGGTCAACCTCATGAATCATTTGATGTTCAGCGACGGTCTCTTCCAGGAACGGGTAGCGGCGAAGGACCTTATAGGTCAATCCTCCGCCGCAGGGCTTTTCCCAACCATGCTTTTCCTCAAAAATGAGGACTCGATGTGGTTTCACCGCCCGCTTCCTACCGGAGTTCTCCAAGAGACCCCATGCGGCCATGGCACCGGCCGGTCCACCACCGATAATGGCAATTGTTTCTGTAGCTTTCATGGGTCTTGTGGGACGTCTGCGCAAACGTTATTTTCCACAGCTCATCGGGTGTTTCGATCCAAGGAATTCGCCCTTTCCCTAACCGGCAGGATACCATGCGCCGCAATGGGTGTAAATTCCAGGGTTATACCGGTGGGACATGGGATTTCTTTCCCTATTAGAGCAACTTATACATAGCCTGTCTTCAACATCGCTCATGCAACTATCGTTTAATCAACAATATCCAATTGGTAAGGCAATTGCACGGTACAAAAGCGGCGGAGTGGGCGGTGGATGTTGGTGTTCCTTTCGCCACGGGTTTCATGATCTTGCATCAAACGGATTACTGAACCAAAGACCGGTAGGGATTGGTTGAGAAATGTTGGAGGGGCTGGCCGGCATCGGGCGCTCGATGCGCTGTGATGGGTTCAGCCTTTCTTGTTTGTGGCTGCATTGGTTCTGGGGATTGATCTGGCCGACTCTCAGGAAAATCAGCGTTGCCTTGCAGGATGGCTGGGATTGGCCCTGCAGTCAATTTTTTGTAGGTACGGCTGGAACGGACTGGGGTGGGGCAGCAGCACCGGTTTCCCGGCCGCATTCTTGAAATTCCACAGAAAACTGGATGAATTCCCGTCGCCAACGGAATGCAAACCACTGCTTGCGGGACCCAAAACTGTTAAAGGAGGAATTCAGTCCATGTCGAAGGTTGCGAAACACTTGCTCATTGCGTGTTGCATTATTATTTTGCCGGCATTTTTGGCGGTTGGGTCAAATGGTGACACTCTTCCGGAATTGACCGCAGTAGCGCACAACAATCCCGGAAATGGTCCGCACCCGTCCACGGTGGGAACCGTAATTTACAGTAATTTTGGACAAAATTATAGTTTTAGTTGTTGCGCGGGCTGGACGGTTTCCGGAACTTTATCAAGCGCATCAACTAGCAACGTAGTAGCTACTGAATTTTCTTCCTCTGGCAGTTTTAGCGTAGGCCAGATTGACGTGGGAGTGGGGTGGGTGACTGGCGCGGACAAGGGCGTTATGGTGAGCCTTTGGACTGACAGCAACAACGTGCCCGGAACGGAATTAGGGAGCTGGAGTGCTTCCAACATTCCCGGGTTTGCCGCAACTTCGAATGGCGTAGCCACGATCTCGGACATTACCGGGGTCCGCGTCCAAGCCGGTGCTGATTACTTTCTGGAGCTGAGCAGTCCCAATAATAGTTGGGACGCCTGGAGCTTCAACAGCCTGGGAATCAAAGGACTGGTGGACCAGAAGGTGAATGGAGTCTGGAACCCATACATGACCTATGACCTGGGAGCTTTTGACATCCTTGCTGATCCCGCAAGTCAGGATACTCCTGAGCCTGCAACCCTGACGCTGTTGGGGGTGGGCATGCTCGCTCTGGGCGGGGTGCTGCGCCGCAAGGCTTTCAGAGACTGAAAGCCCATCACGACATGGCGGATTATTACTTCCGGACAGCCTGGAATTGTGCGGCGGGAATGGCAAGGCGCTGGACGTGATGGGTCTGATCCGTCCACAGATCGATGCGGGCTTGATCGGTAATCACCCGCAAGTGGTGAAGTCCGGCGGCTTTCGCACCGGCAGCGGGCCGTTCCTGGCCCAAATCCTGGATGGTGATGACGCCCGGCAGAGCCTCCTGGGGAATGAAGGCGTGAAACACTTGTCTGCCGCCGGAAGTCATGAAGAACCGCAGGACGGCAATTTCATATTGATGGATCACATTGTCATCCAGGACTAGAACGTCGCGGGGCAGTTGGAGGGTGCGATCGTCATTGCCGCCCTTGACGGTGTGGTAGCGGACGGTGGCGGGCGAGTGGCGCAGGTCCATGCGCAATTGAGAGCTTTCGGACCCTCTTTGGCTCCAGGAATAAAGAAGCGGTTCGAGCCGGGAGTTCAGCACCAGGTCCGGAAAAGTCTGGAAATGAAGGGTCTTGCCGTTGCGCATCACCAGAATGTGGATCTGGGCGCGAGCTTCGACACGGGAAGCGGAACGTCCAATTTGGAACTTCTCGCGTCCAACCTCCCGTCCGGCTATGGTTAAAACGAACGTTCCCTGGTCGGCGAATCCAGCCTTGCCGGAAATCGCCTTATGATGGCGCGGAGCGGCTGCCAGTGGCAACACGCCCAGCCCCATCGCGAGCCACACCAAGATCGGGCGACGGCGGTTTGAGATCATTTGGGTGTGCCGAATCAATTGGATTTCACCTCCTTTCGAATGGAATCGCACGAGAATGGTCAATTCCGTTCTCTTGTGACTCCATGGCAACATCTAAAACATCTGTAGACTCAATATCTGTTCTACCACTTCCTGCGGCCCGGCACTTTCCGTGGCCACCCGATATTCGGCCAGCCGGTAATAGGGGAGTCTTTGGTCGTAAAGCTCAGCGACAGACTGGGCGTCGCGGAATTTCGGCCGGTTGCTCATGCCCTCGCAGCGGCGGCGAAGTTCCTCCAGACCACAATCCAGCCAAATGGTAGCTCCGCCCGACTCCCGGATGAAATCGAGATTAGCCGGTTGGACAAAGGTGCCGCCTCCGAGGGCGATCACGGCCGGTTCGGTTTTTGCCGCTTCGGTCAACGCGGCGTGCTCGATTTTGCGAAAGAACGGCTCGCCCGCGCCCTCAAAGATTTCACGGATGGTCAATCCTTGGCCGGCTTCGATCCTTTGATCCAGGTCAATAAAGGGCCAGCCAATTCGCACGGCCAGTAACTGCCCGACCGTGCTTTTGCCGCTGCCCATGAAGCCCAGGAGGAAGATCAGTTTGTGCCGGTGATGGATCATAAATCCGCACGACTCATTTTCGACGAATCCAAATGTGATTATAGAGATAGGGGGATTCGCCACGCAACCGGGAGTTTCCAACCCTGCGGGGATCGAAAGGCAGGCATGGGCCCCGATGAAGTTGGAAATAACGCTTGGGGCGCGGCGGGTCCCGGCGGAATCGCTTTGAAATTAAAGGGATTTTTGAAGAAGCCTTACCAGGTGGGAGTTGGGAAAACCCACTCCCACCCGTCCAAAAGAGGCTGGCCTAATTGCGGGACATAAGCTCTTGGCATTGAATGCAAAACCGGGCCCAGGGGATGGCCTTGAGGCGGGCCGGAGCAATTTCATCTCCGCAACCCTCACAAACTCCATAGGTTCCACCGGCAAGCCGGAGCAACGCCCGGTCAATTTCCTTCAAGGTCTCGCTGTGGAGATTCGCTGTCCTGGCAGTCATATCCTGCTCGGCCGCCTTAATGGCAAATTCAACTGCATCGGGGCTCTGAATGTTCGTGGCCAGAGCTTCCGGGCCTCGCCTTACGGACGCTCTGAATTCATCGCGCTTCTTCAACAGGAGAGTACGGTATGGATCTTTTCGAGCTTTCACAGCGGCTATTGGCATTGACGTTTTCCTTTTAGTTTAATCCTCAAACTACTTTTTCCTTGCACACACTTCAGATGATTAAGGAGCCGTTTGGGTTGCGTAATTCTAGCAAAACTTTTAAATTCTATCAATAGCTTATTTTTCAGTAGGTTACGGAGCAATCGACCTGCCCGGGCCAAATCCTATCTTTATAATAACGACTCTACATAGGGAACAGATTTCGCCCATCACCATCCCCACTAAATAAACACGTGAAAAGAATATCGGCAGATTCAGAGGCGAACTTTAGCATTTTTTGGGTGCGACCATCTCTTTTTCGCTTTCAGTCTCTAAAGATGATCCACCTTCGCTGGGAATCCTGAAAATAGGCAATGGCGCAGCCTGCTGGTGCTGCATTTATTGCCGCTGAACCCAATTTCACATCTTTTTCCCGCGCTCACAGAGCAAACCGCGTCGAAAATTGGTGGTGGGTCAGCCTGGCTTTTGTAGCGGCGCTCTATGAGCGCCGGTAAAGCAAATTGCGCCACTACCCGAAAATTAGTGGTGTCTCAGTTTGAATTTTTGAGACATTGTTCGCCGCCGTCATCCCCGCGAAGGCGGGGATCCATGCTCCGCACAACCCCTTTATCTGCACGAGTTCGGAATGCCACTGCGATATTCGGGGTGGATTCCCGCTTTCGCGGGAATGACGATGAAGGAACAAATTGCGCCACTACCCAAAAATTAGGTCGGTAGCCGGGATATGTCGTAAAATGGCAATCCTGTCTAGCTTGGCGATTGCGATGTTGACCGGGGAGGGGATACGAAGAATGGCGGCCCGCGAGGAAATGATGGCACGAATCAGGGCGGCATTGGGCCGCTCTTTGAGCGATGGGCCTCGCGTCCCTAGTTTCGACCCATCCGCACTTCCGGAATTGGGCCAAGTCATGCCGCCGATTCTTTCCTCAGATATCATCCCCACATTTGTCCTCGAGTTTGAAAAGGTTTCCACCAAAGTTTGGCGGGCTACGAGCTTGCCGGAGTTTGACGCGATCCTTTCTGAACTGGTAAAAGCACGAATGGCTGGCTCCGCAGTGGTGTCTCGAAATCCATTGCTTCAAAGGTTGAGCTTAACGGACCGGCTGAAGAATCTGGGGGTGGATGCGCTGGTGTGGCCGAATACGGAAGTAAGCCCGGAGGCGGAGAGGCTTTTTCGCGATCGTTGTTTCTCCGCCCCCATTGGGTTTACGGGAGTAGACTATGCGCTTGCTGAAACGGGCAGCTTGGTGGCGAGCAGTTTGACGGAAGGCGCGCAGTTGGCGTCCCTTGCTCCGCCGGTTCACGTTGCGATTGTCCTGGAAAGCCAGATTGTGGCCACACTGGAGGAGGTATTGGCCGGTGTCGCCATCGCGCCGCCGCGCTCACCGGGACGGTCCGTGGTCTTCATCACCGGGACCAGCCGGACGGCGGACATCGAACAGATTGTGGTTCTGGGGGTGCATGGCCCGCAGGAGGTCCATGCGATTTTGATTGCGGATGCCTGCCTTGGCTAAGCCCAACACCGTTCAGTTAGGGCGACCTATTTTTGCCAGGGCCGTCGCCTTCCCCCTCACCCCAGCCCTCTCCCCGCAAGCGGGGAGAGGGGGACGATCCGTCCTAAGGGTAAGGCCATCTAACAGCCCTCTCCCCGCAAGCGGGGAGAGGGAGATTCCATAGTGGATTCCGTAGCGCCGGGCTTCAGCCCGGCACGCGCTTTAAGTGAACAGCATTGGGGCTAAGGGCCAGGCGCCCGGTCGATGCTGGTTTTGATTCAATGGTTTATTGACTTCTATAACTCAGGCGGCGCCAGTTCCAGCATGATTGTGGGCGCCGGTGTCGCCGCTAATCATTTGGAAAGGAGACGTGATGCGCAAGCCTTTATTGGGGTGGTTATTTCTCTTCGTCTCATGGTTGCTGGCCCTGCCGGTTGCCATTCCCGCCTCCGCTCAGAGCAATTATTCTCTGAAGCCTGGCGACCGGGTGGTTTTCTATGGTGACAGTATTACGGACCAGCGACTCTACACCAATTTTGTCGAAGCCTACACCATCACACGCTTTCCGCAATTGAACGTGACGTTCATCCACTCCGGCTGGGGAGGCGATCGCGTGACCGGCGGCGGTGGCGGCCCCATCGATACGCGCCTCGAACGCGACGTGATCGCCTACAAGCCCACGGTGGTGACCATCATGCTCGGCATGAATGATGGCGAATACCGGGCATTTGACCAAGGCGTGTTCGAGGTTTACGCGAATGGCTACCGGCACATCGTGGAGACCCTGACGAAGGCGCTTCCCCAAGTCCGTTTGACTTTGATCGAGCCTTCTCCCTTTGACGATGTGACAAGACCGCCCACCTTCGAGGGAGGCTACAATGCCGTCCTCCGGCGCTATGGCCAGTTCGTCAAGCGACTCGCGCAAGAACAACATTTCACGGTGACGGATGCGAACGCCCCGATCGTTGAGGCCCTGGTGCAGGCCATGCGCGTCAATCCCGATCTGGCGCGCCAGATTATTCCAGACCGGGTTCATCCCGCACCCGGCGGCCACTTGATTCTGGCAGAAGCCATCCTGAAATCGTGGCACGCGCCTTCCACCGTGACGGCCGTGGAGATTGATGCGGCGGCAAAAAAAGTGAATGCCGCACGCAAGACTACAATCAAAAACTTAAAATTCGGTTCCGACATTTCATGGACCGAAACCGACAAAAGCCTGCCCATGCCACTGCATTTGAAAGACCCGGTTGAAGCCCTGGCTCTTCGTGTTTCCGATTTCGTCCAGACCCTCGATGAAGAGCCGTTGAAGGTGACGGGCCTTGACCAGCAGCAATACGATTTGAAGATCGACGGAAAAGATGTCGGAAAGTTTACGAAAGAGGAACTCGCCCAGGGCGTCAACTTGGCCCTGCTGCCCACGCCGATGCTGGACCAGGCGAATGAAGTGTATGACCTCACGGTGATGCACAACAGTATCCACTACTCGCGCTGGCGGGATATTCAGGTGCCGCTTCACGATAAGCGACTGAAAGAGGTCAGCGACGCTGAACAAGCACTCGACAAACTGGAACGGAAAGTGGTCCAACTGCAGCGGGACGCGGCCTTGCCCAAGACTCATCACTACGAGCTGTTGCCACTTTAGTGGCTGACAGGTAATTACTGATCTAGTTCGGATCCAGTGCTCCCCCTCACCCCTGCCCTCTCCCCGCAAGCGGGGAGAGGGTGACGCGAAGCGGCGGGTGAGGGGCGACTGATGGGCCACGGCACTTCACGCCGGACGCCGGCCTGCCCAGTCAGGCAACCTTCACCGGCAACCAGGCAATGGTGATGGGGATCTTCAATGACTTGCGTGTGGCGGCGATATGTCCCGAAGCTGGCCATTGAGCTGCACAGCGGTGGCCAACGAGGGCAGGGGCATTTGCAATTGCACAACGGCCATCCGCCGCAGCAAATGCTATTGAACCTTTCCGTTTGCCGCACTACAATGTAACGCATGAAGACCGAAGTCTACAGTTGGCGTTTGTCCGGCGAAGTCAAGTCGGACCTGGAACGGCAGGCGCGGATCCGCAAGGTGCCAGTTTCGTCTATTCTCGACATGGCAGTGGGGGAGTGGCTGAAGAAAAAGGACGTGGATGCCGGAGATCAGGAAGCGCAACACAGACTTCACGCTGCTGCGGCCCGTTGCCTGGGAGTTCTGGCAGGCGGCAACCCCCGGCGCGCTGAGACCGCGCGTCAAGCAATCCGCGAGCATCTGAGGCGGCGTGATGGCCGCTAACGCGCTCATCGATACGGGGGCGATACTGGCCCTGCTGGACCGCACCGACCGCTGGCACGACCTGTGCGCCAGCGCATTCCGCGAGCTCCGTCTTCCCCTTCTAACCTCCGAGGCTGTTCTGACCGAATTGTTTCATCTCCTCGGCGACGGGCGCACGGAGATGGATGCTGGCTGGAAGTTCGTCCGCTCCGGAGCGCTGGTGCTCGGCGCCATCGAAGACGAAGAACTGGGGCACGTGCATGCCTTGATGTCGCGCTATTGGGACCAGCCCATGGACTTCGCCGATGCCACACTGGTCTATCTTGCCAAGCGGGAATCTCTCCCGGTCATACTCACGGTTGACCATGCTGACTTTTTAACTTACCGGATTGAGGGGAAGCGCCGGTTCCGCATCCTCCCGGCCAACCAACCGTAGCCGGCAGAATTCCCATTCTCAGGAACTCTGCGATTTTTGGGCGGCGCCGGACAAGAGCCGCAGATTTCGAAAGGCGTGAAGTCTGCGCTACTCGCTTTCGTGTGGGCGACGATATGTCCCGAAGCTGGCCATTGAGCTGCACAGCGCCACCCGCCCGCTCAGACCAGTGCGGTTATGGTGCCAAACGCACATGGAACACCCGTTGGCATAGCCTCCGGCCATGGAATGGCCCCACAGAGGGGGGCAAGATAGGCTTGCCACGCGCGTCGAAAGCGAGTACCTTCTTGACTGTCCCGGCAACAAAGGTTTTCCAAGGGGGAAGCCATGAAGAAGCTGTTGAAGTGGGTCATCTCGGCGCTCTATGGCCTGGTCATGATCGAGGTCATCATCATGATCAGCCCGTTTGCGTTTTACTGGTATTCTCTGTACGCGCCGGCGCTTCAAGGCCTGCACCGATGGCGGGCGACGGCGTGGCTCGAGGCCTTCTTCCTTCCTCACGCGGTGATCTCCACCAGCCGCTTTCTGGAATTCCTGCGGTGGGACGTGGGCACTTATTGCTTCACGCTCGGCCTCGTGGCGTTTCTTTTTTGCGCCGTTCAACTTTACGGCGCCAAGCTTCTCCACCGGCCCGTTGTCTGCTCGTGGCTCTACTCGCGCATCCGGCATCCGCAATACCTGAGCCTCGCCATTGCCGCTTTCGGGCTGCTCACCATCTGGCCACGCACGATCATCCTCATCCTCTACCTCGGCATGCTTTTTGGCTATTATTGGTTGGCGCGGTTCGAGGAAAAGAATGAGGAAGCAAAGCATCCCGAGTACGCGGAGTACCGCCGGCGAACCGCCATGTTCATTCCAGGCAATCCGGGAGGAAGGCTTTTCCGGTTCTTCTTTGGCTGGATTCCCAATCAGCGGCTGGCGATGACGGTTTCGAGCCTGGTCATGGTTGGGTTAGTCGTAGGCGGCGGGTTGTTGTTGCGCCGTTACACAATCGAGCATGCCGCCAAAGCCATCCTCCCGGGCGAGCCCATCATGGCCATCTCGATCTGGCCGATGCCCGGCCAGGAAATCCGGCAAATCGTATCAACCGCCATCGAGGATCGTCGCGTTCAATCGGCGCTCGCCAAAGAAAATGACGCGGTGTTTACGGCCCACGTGCTCCCCGCCAATTATGGCATGACCGACATGTTTCGAGACCCGGGTGGCAATCACCGGATGTTCACGCGCCTGTCGCCAGGGCGATTGAAGGCTGTGCTGGGCTTCCTCTTTGCATGTGCGGTTCCCCACCTGCGGACCCGGGTGATGGGAAGCCCGGAGGACCATTACACAGTCATCTTCTCTCGCGTCGATGAACCCGGCCATCCGCTCATGACGGTCTCGCGGATCACCGACGCAGACGCCAAGATGACGCCGATCGTGATTGCCGATGTCAGCGGCTCGCCGCCCAAGCTTGAAAGCGTGATGATCCCGCCGCACCGCAGTTTCTGGGGTGACATCACCATGCCGATGTTTTGACCGGGATACGGCTGGCGGTCCTGAAAGCGCCGCCGCAATGTGGAAACCTATACCTCGATAATTCCCGCGGGTGGCGCATACATTGGGTTTGATGTATGCGCCCCACGAACGCTCGCAATGTCTCTGCAGTTGCGTCCTATCCATGGCCTGTCCTGGCCCTTTAACGGTCGCCGACGTAAAAGGCGATGTCGGCGCCACCCGGTGTGCCGAGCATCAGCTCCTCCAGGTCCACCGCCCTTAATTTGGGGCTCGGAGGAATAGCCGCAGGCCTCAAGAGCGAGGTCTGCGCTACGTACTACGTGGGAATGACGGCGTTGCGAGATTGCCTTCACTCTCCCACGGCGATGCCGAGGGATTTCATTTTGCGGTAGAGGTGGCTGCGTTCGAGGCCCAGGACTTCGGCGGCGCGGCTGACATTGCCCTGGCTTTCCTCCAGCTTGCGGAGAATGTAATCGCGTTCGTAGGCGGCGCGCGCCTCTTGCAAACTGGAGAAGCCGGTGTTGGTGGCGCGTTGCCCCGCGCCGCGGCGGCGGCTGGACTCCTGGTGAATGGAGGGAGGCAGGTGTCGCCGCTCGATGCATTCACCCGCCGCCATAATCACCAACCGCTCCACCAGGTTTTTCAACTCGCGCACATTGCCGGGCCAACGGTAGTGCAGCAAGACCTCCAGGGCGGAGTCGGAAAAATGTTTGGCTTTGCGGCCGTAGGAGCGGGCAAAAGTGATCAGGAAGTGGTTGGAGAGGGCGGGAATATCCTCCGGGTGCTCGCGCAAGGCGGGAACATAGAAGGGAATAACGTTCAAACGGTAAAAGAGGTCCTCGCGGAAATTGCCTTTCTGAATTTCGTCTTCCAGGCTCTTGTTGGTGGCGCAGATAATGCGGACGTCCACCTGCAAATCGTTGCCGGAACCGAGCGGCGCGAAGCGCTGCTCCTCAATCACGCGCAACACTTTGGATTGCGTTCGCAGACTCATGTCGCCCACTTCGTCCAGGAACAGAGTCCCTTTGTGCGCCTGCTCGAATTTCCCAACCTTGTCCTCCACGGCGCCGGTGAAGGAACCTTTCACGTGGCCAAACAACTCGCTTTCGATCAGCTCCTCGGGGATGGCGGCACAATTCACCTCCACGAAAGGTTGAGCGGAACGCGATGACAGTTGGTGCAGGGCGTGGGCGACCAATTCTTTGCCAGTGCCGCTTTCTCCGTAGATCAAAACCCGGCCATTGGTGGGAGCGGCGAGCGCCAGTTGCTGCCGCAGGGCTTTCATGGGAACACTCTCGCCGAGGATGCGGTATTGTCCCTGCAACTCCTCGCGCAGCTTCTGGTTTTGCGAGGTTAGGGCCATGCGCTCCGCGGCGTGTTGAAGAGTGAGCAGGGTCTTGTCGATGGAAAGCGGCTTTTCAATAAAGTCGAAGGCGCCCAGTTTGGTGGCGCGCACCGCGCTCTCAATGGTGCCGTGGCCGGAAATCATAATGACCATCGGCGGATTTTCCATTGCCTGGACCTTTTCGAGCGTTTGCAAACCGTCCAAGCCGGGGAGCCAGATATCCATCAGGATGATTTCCGGGATTCTTTTCTTAAGAGCCTCCAGGCAGGCTTCGCCGCTCCCCACCGACTCAACGCGGTATCCTTCGTCCTCCAGGACATTGGTCAAGGATTCGCGGATACCCTCTTCATCGTCAACAATCAGAACTGAGTATTTCATAATCGACGGCCAGTGGGGTGAGGTCCAGCAGCACGGGCAACATGTAGCCCAGCACGGCAGGACCGCAACCAATAGGCGACAGTCATTCCCGCGAAGGCGGGAATCCCATTGCCAGCCGCGTGAGCCATAATGGATTCCCGCTTTCGCGGGAATGACGTGTTCCCGAACGCTTGCTAAGAAAGCAAGAAATTACGACCTTGCAATACACGGTTTCGATTTTCAGGAACACTGCGGCATTGCGCGAGCGCCTCATCATCAAGACCAGTTTAACGCAATTCCGGGCGGGAGAACCGAAGCGGGTGGAATCTCTGACAGTTCCGAGGTTCAATCCTGCGCCTTCAGCGCCGCAGAGTATTCGGCAGGAAGCTCAATCAGGAACTTGGTGCCGGCGGGATAGTTTTCCTCAACGCGAATCCTGCCATTATGATCGGAAATGATGCGGGAAACGATCGCCAAGCCCAGTCCGGTGCCGCGCTGTTTGGTGGAGAAGAAGGGAAGAAACAACCGCTCTTTGGCTTCGGGAGGAATACCGGGCCCGCTATCCGCCACCACCAGATCCACGAAATCCTGATCGGGGTCCGGCGAAGTGCGAATCCAAATGTCCTTGGCGGGGCACTGTTCCAGGGCCTCGGCGGCGTTGTCAATCAGGTTGACGATGACCCGCTTCATCTGTTCGGGGTCGGCATTGACAACGGGAAGACCGGGAGCCAGGTCAGTGTGAATGCGAACGCCGGAAAGCCGGCCGTCGAACACCTTCAAGGCGTCCTCCACGATGCCGTTCAGGGCGGTGGGAATGGGGCGCGAGGCAGGGAAGCGCGCGAAGCGGGAGAACTCATCCACCAGGGACTTCAGGGTTGAAACTTCGCGGCCGATCAAGGAGGCGCTTTCCGAGATGACGGCGAGCATGTTGGCGGGTGGAGAGGCGTGCTCCGACCGCCCGATGAGCCGCGCGATCCGCTCCGAAGAAAGTTGAATGGGAGTCAAGGGATTCTTGATTTCGTGGGCGATGCGTTGCGCGACTTCACGCCAGGCGGCGCTGCGCTGGGCCATCATCAGCTCGGTGAGGTCTTCCAGCACCATGACGTAACCGATGGCCCCGTGCTGGGCGCGCACCGAAGAAAGGGTGATTCCGATAATGGATCGTTTTTCCTCGAAAGCCAGTTGCATCTGCCGCGTGACCACTCCCTGGCGGTCGGCGCGGCGGAAGAGGCGCGAAATCTCACGAGCCTCTTCGACGGAAAAAAGATGATCCAGCCGCCGGGCGTTCCTGACTTCGCCCTGGCCGAACATGCGCTGCGCGGTTGAATTGATGCGGGTGATTTCCTGCTGAGGGTTGAAGGAAATGACGCCGGTGGGCACATTTTCAAGAATGGCCTCCATGGTATTGCCGCGTTCTTCGAGCTGGCGGTTGGCCTTATGCAAATCGTCCGCGGCGCGCTCGATGGCTTGACGGCTTTCTTGAAGCTGGCCGGTCATCTCATTGAACAGGCGGATCAGGCTGCCGAGTTCGGCGTCGGCGCGAGTGGAAATCCGCCAGGCCATGTTGCCGCGTGAAACCTCATGCGTGGCCTCAGCCAGGGCTTGAATGGGCACCGTGACCTGCTTGGAGAAGAACATGGCCAGCCACGTCGCTGCGAAAAGAATCAACAGTGTAATCAGCAGCAGGATGAGCATGTAGGTGCGCTTCAGGGCCTTGCGTTCGCGGCTCAACCCGTCATACCGCTGCGCTTCGCGCTGGATTTGTTGAGCAATCTCCTGAATATTCAAGGGCAGCGAGCGGACGACGACAATGGAGCCGGCCAGGGCTCCGGAGGCGGTGTCCACGGGTTGGGCCGCCAGGAACAGGCTTGACTCCGGAGAGCGCCAGGTTTCGCTGACTCCTTCCTCCGGAATCTGGCCGTGGGCGATCTCAGGAAACAGGCGGCGAATCTCAGGGAGGGCGGGGCGGCCCCCCCCAACGCGAAGGACCAAGCGCCCGGACCGGTCAAAGCAGGCGATCGATTCAACTCCCATGATATGGAGTCGCCGGGACAGATAGCGGCTGATCCCGGTGTCATCCGCCTCGGAAAGATAACGGACCAAGCGCGGGTTCGAGGCGAGATGCGCGGAGCTATCCAGCGCCTGCTGCGTGGTCTCGAACTCAAGCTGTTGGACCATGGCGTTGGCGTCACGCCGCAAAATGTCAAACGGGATGCCGAACCAACGGTCCACGCTGCGGTTGAGGAGGCCGTAAGCAAAGATATAAAGGAAAAACACGGGCACCAATGAAAGGGTGAGGAACGCCACCACCATCTTGGTCTTGAAGCGCGAGCCGAGCAGGTTCTGCCGCCGCTCGGCATAAAGCTTGAGCAGGATGCGCGTCAGGATCAGGGCAAAGATGACAAAGGCCAGAAAGACGATGGTCGAAAGGGACAGCAGGAGATAGGTTCCCTGTGCCGTCCGCGGATGGATGAACTCGAGGTTGAGGGATGCCTGGCTCCAACCGATGATGAAAAGGATGGAGACCACGATGACCAGGAAAACCAGGAAAGGGCGCCGCGTCTTTGGCTTTTTTTCTTCCATGATTCAAACCCCCGGTGGTCCTGGCATGACCACTCCGGCAGGCTGGGAGGTGCGGAGCGGGAAAGACCGCCGGGAGTGGCCGGCCAAGTCAAATTCGAGCGGGCAGCCGTTACAAACGGTCACGGCGCGATGGCAATGGCGTTTGGCAGTTTCGACGAGCAGCGCATGGAACTCATTGAACAACGCCGGGTCGGGCGGCAAATTGCCATGCAGAAACTCCTGAGTTTCTCCATAACCCACGCCGTCCGCGAGCCAGCCGTGGCGCGCCAGAATGCGCCGCGTATAGGTGTCCGCCACAAAGAAAGGATGGTTCGCGGCGTAGAGCAAGACGGCGTCGGCGGTTTCCGGCCCAATGCCGCGCAGCGCCAGGAGCTCCCGCCGCAACTCCAGCGGCGGCCGCGCTAACGCCCGGCGCAGTGAGCCGGAATAGTTGCGCTGGAGCCAGTCCAAAAAGCCGCGGATGGTTCGGGCCTTGCGGCGGAAGAAACCCGAGGAGCGGATGGCGGCCTCGATCTCCCGTGCGTCGGCATTCATCAGCCGCGCCTTGACCAGCAAGCCCTTGCGCCGCAGTTGGCTGATAGCTATAAAAACATTATTCCATGAGGTATTTTGTGTTAAGATAGCTCCCAGTATCATTTCAAGCCGGGTTTGAGCGGGCCACCAATGCTGTGGTCCGAATTGCCCGAGCAGGGTACGAAAGTAGCCCAGAAGTTCGGCACGAGGAGAAAGGTCGGGGTAGTCCGGCTCCATCATCATACGGGTTAAAGTTATGCTGCGAGAGTGCCGAAGTCAAGAGTGGCGGATGTTTCCGGCCTCTTCCTGTCTGAGCTTCTGCGTCCTGCCCAGGGCGCGCGCCGGGTTGCGGTTGGCCAGGAAGGATCATCATCCCGATCGGGCCGGGATGAACATCTGCTTCTGGCGCACCCCCCAAAAAAAGGAGCGAGTCGGCTGCCTCGTTTGCTGGTCAAGGCATGTTCTGAATCCCGCCCGGGCATGACTGGTGACCGCTGCGCTTCAGCCACTGGGATGGAGTGAACCATTGGCTATTCAAACCACCGTCGCAAGAGTCGGGGAGATCCTGGTTCGTGAGAACAGCATCACTCCAGAACAATTGAACCAGGGTCTGGAGTACCAGAAGAAAAACGGCGGAAAGCTGGGTCACGCGCTGGTGAAGCTGGGCTTTCTGACCGACGACGAAGTTACATCCGCTCTTTCCATCCAGTATGGAATCCCTTCCATCAAGTTAACCGACGTTGAGATTGAATCGGACGTCCTGAAATTGATTCCGGTCGACACGGCGCTAAAGCACAAAGTGCTGCCCCTGGCGCGCATCGGGTCATCCTTGACGCTGGCCATGGCCGACCCTGCCAATGTCTTTGCGCTGGATGACGTGAAGTTTATGACCGGACTGAACGTCGAGCCGGTGTTGGCTGCCGAGTCAGCAATTGAGGCCGCGGTCAAGAAGTTTTACGGAAGCGCGGAAGATCTGGAGCGCAAGCGGGAGATCGAGGACCTGGTTAGCTTCATCGACGAAGGGTCAGCGGGCAGCGTCGAATTGGAAGACGAAGAGGACAGCGCGCTCACCATGGCGGCGCTTGAAAAAGCGGCGGATGAAGCGCCGGTTGTCAAACTGGTGAATTACATCCTGACCGATTCGGTGAAGCGGGGCGCCAGCGACATCCACATGGAGCCTTATGAAAAGGAATACCGGGTGCGCTTCCGCATTGACGGCATCCTGCAAAGCATGATGGCGCCGCCCCTGAAGCTGCGCGACGCCATTACCAGCCGCATCAAGATCATGGCCAAGCTGGACATCGCGGAAAAGCGGCTGCCGCAAGACGGGCGCATCATGCTGCGGATGATGCACCAGGGCAAGAAGAAGCAGCTTGACCTGCGCGTCTCCGTGCTTCCCACCCTGCACGGCGAAAAAGTGGTGATGCGGCTTTTGGACAAGGAAAACCTGCGGCTGGACATGACCAAGCTGGGGTTCGAGCAGGAATCTCTGGACAAATTCCAGAAAGCCATCTTCAAGCCCTACGGCATGGCGCTGGTAACGGGTCCCACCGGAAGCGGTAAGACGAACACGCTATATTCGTCGCTCGCCCAGCTCAATAAGGTGGAAACGAACATCATGACGGCCGAAGACCCGGTGGAATTTCAGCTCCCGGGCATTAATCAGGTACAGATCAGGGAGCAGATCGGGCTGAATTTTGCCGCGGCGCTCCGGTCTTTTTTGCGTCAAGATCCCAATATCATCATGGTGGGCGAAATCCGGGACTTTGAAACGGCGGAAATCGCCGTCAAGGCGGCCCTCACCGGCCACCTGGTTCTCTCCACGCTACACACCAACGACGCTCCCTCCACCATCTCGCGGCTGATGAATATGGGCATTGAGCCTTTCCTGGTGGCCACTTCCGTTCACCTGATCTGTGCACAACGGCTGGTAAGGCGGGTTTGCTCCGAATGCAAGATTCCTGACGTGATTAGCCCTCAGGTTCTCATCGACGCGGGCCTGACGCCCCAGGAAGCCGCCGCCGCCAAGCCCTCTAAGGGCAAGGGTTGTAATACCTGTGGAAATCGCGGCTATAAAGGCCGGGTGGGTCTCTATGAGGTATTTGAAATCTCCGAAACGGTCCGCGAAATGATTCTGGTGGGGGCTTCGGCTTTGGAATTGAAGAGGAAGGCGATTGAAGAAGGCATGATTACCCTGCGGCGCAGCGGCCTGATCAAAATGATGAGCGGCCAGACAACGCTGGAAGAAGTGGTCCGAGAGACGGTGTTGTGACCAGTGCAATACCCCGCTCACACGGTGATGGGGTGGAGTGCCACAGCGGGCCGGGCAACCCTGGATCCGTCAAGCCGCGCATGATTTGAACTGGAAGGACGACCTGAAAACATGGCAAGTCCCACATTAAGCGACCTGCTGAAAAGGATGGTGGACGAGGGCGGCTCTGACCTGCACATTACCGTGAATTCGCCGCCTCGCATTCGCGTCCACGGTGATCTCATGCCGTGCGAAGACCTGCCGGCCCTGAACGCCGCCGAAACCAAGCAATTGGCTTACAGCGTTCTCACTGACTCGCAGAAGCACCGCTTTGAGGAGACTCTGGAACTTGATTTTTCCTTTGGCCTGAAGAACATTGCACGATTTCGCGGCAACCTGTTCAACCAGCGCGGATCGGTGGGCGCAGTGTTCCGCGTCATCCCGTTCGAGATAAAACGGTTTGACGATCTGGGCCTTCCCAACGTCCTGCGCAAGATCTGCGAGAAGCCGCGCGGCTTGGTGCTGGTGACGGGACCGACGGGCAGCGGCAAGTCCACCACGTTAGCAACCATGCTCGATCTTATCAACGAGACGCGCCACGAGCACATGATTACCATTGAAGATCCCATCGAGTTCCTGCATCCCCACAAGCGATGCCTGGTGAACCAGCGCGAAGTTCACTCCGACACCCATTCGTTTGCCAGCGCCTTGCGCGCCGCGCTCCGCGAGGACCCGGACGTGGTCCTGATTGGCGAAATGCGCGACCTGGAGACGATTGAGGCGGCGTTGCGCATTGCCGAGACCGGCCACTTGACGTTTGGAACGCTGCACACCAATTCGGCAGCCTCCACCATCAACCGCATCATTGACGTCTTTCCGGCGCATCAGCAATCGCAAATTCGCGCCCAGCTTTCATTGGTGCTGGAAGGAATCCTTTGCCAATCACTGCTCCAAAAAACAGGCGGCAAGGGCCGGGCCATGGCCATGGAAATACTGATCCCCAATCCCGCCATTCGCAACCTGATCCGCGAGGATAAAATTCACCAAATCTATTCCGCCATGCAGTCCGGACAAGAGAAATATGGGATGCAAACCTTCAACCAATCACTCTGTTCGCTCTACCAGCAGCGGCAGATAACGTTGGAAACTGCGCTCAACCGTTCGAGCAATGCCGACGAGCTGCAGGACATGATCAATCGAGGGGCCACGATGCCTTCAGCGCCGAGGCCAATGAACAACTCTGCCCCAGTCAAGCGGTAGAGGAACTTGCTGCAACCCTTTTTCCGGGCCACATGCTGTTACGAGGCCCGGTGCGATTGCGCGAATTCCACTGGGGAACGGTTTGAGGAGATAAAAAATGGCTACCATTCAACTTCGCCCGGCGACGACGAAAGCGCCCACGTTTCCCAATCCCGCTCCCGGGCGCCAACCCGCAGCCAGGAGTCTCTGGGGCGCGATTTCCACAAAGAAGGCTTCGAACAAAGCGAAGCCGGCGGCCGGCAGCAAAGCGCCCAAGGGGTCGAAGGTGGCCCCCAAACACCTTGCCGTCTTCACCCGGCAATTTTCAGTGATGATTGATGCCGGCTTGCCGCTCGTCCAATGCCTGGAAATCCTCGCTTCGCAACAGGAGGATAAGAAGTTCGGGAGAGCCCTAACCTCGGTCCGTTCGACGGTGGAAAGCGGCGCGACCTTGGCCAACGCCCTCCGCAAACATCCCAAGGTTTTCGATGATCTTTACACCAATATGGTGGAGGCTGGAGAGGCGGGCGGAATTTTAGACGGGATTCTGCAACGGCTCTCGACCTACATTGAAAAAGCGGTCAAGTTAAAGAGGGCGGTGCAATCCGCCATGATTTACCCAGTCGCCGTCCTGGTGATCGCCGGTGGCGTGATCATGCTGCTGCTCTGGAAAGTGGTGCCGATATTCGCCACTCTGTTCGCGGGACTGGGCGCGGCACTTCCTTTGCCTACGCGCATCGTCATTGGTTTAAGCCATGCGGTTGCCAGCTTCGCCTGGATCTTTCTATTAGGAATCGGGGGGATCTTCTTTGGCCTGAAGCAATACTATGCAACTCCCGGCGGAAGGATGATGATCGATAAATTGGTTCTGAAAATTCCGGTGCTCGGAGGATTGATGCGGAAGATCGGCGTGGCGCGCTTCACGCGCACCCTGGGAACGCTCATCACCAGCGGCGTGCCCATGCTGGAGGCGCTGGACATCACCGCCCGGACGGCGGGGAATGCGGTGATCGAAAAAGCCATCCTTGATGTTCGAAAGGCGATCGAAGGCGGCCAGACGATTGTGGATCCTTTGCGCGCCACCGGCGTCTTTCCCAATATGGTAACGCAGATGATCGGTGTGGGAGAGCAAACCGGCGCATTAGACACCATGTTGCAAAAAGTCGCGGACTTCTACGAGGACGAAGTGGATGCAGCCGTGGGCGATCTGCTGACGCTGATGGAGCCCATGATTATTCTGTTCCTGGGCGTGGTGGTGGGAGGCGTCGTGATCTCCATGTACCTGCCACTCTTCAGCCTGGTTGGAAAACTGGCCGGCTAGTTCTCTTGCTGTCGGATTCCACGTTTTTCTGGCCGGACATTCTGAGCCACTGCGGGCCCTCGCCCGGATTGTTCGCGACCTTCCATTTAGTAGACCGTCCGGGCACGTTGTTAACAGTGCCCGGATGGCCCTCGAATAAAATTTCGTAAATAATCCGGGCCAAGGAATATTCCTCCGGCTCCGCGCTGAAACAGAACGGACGGTTTGCCGCGACCAACCCACGCCGGTGAGCCGTCCACTTGATTTGCGCCAAGGCACGGGATGGGATCTTCCAGGCCGGCCGGCCCGGGCCCGTCACCCTCAGCCGATCATCCACTTTCCGTTCTGGCCGGGATCTTCTCCCTATTCTTTTCCTTGACTTTGCCACAGGATTTTCTATCCTAAAGGCCCCATGGTAAACATTGAAGACTTCACGGAACGGCTTGCGGCGGTTCCCACCAGTGAATTCACCCACCAGGCCGTGCTCCACTTCTTGCGCGCCCATCCAGTGAATGTTCAAAGCCTCGCGCCCTATCTGTATTTCAGCACGGAGCACTACACGCGGAATCTGATCCAGCGGACCGATCTTTACGAGCTGATCGCCATCTGCTGGGCGATTGGCCAGAAAAGCCCCATCCACAATCACCGCGACCAGAAGTGCTGGATGGCGATGGCCTACGGCAGAGTCGAGGTTCATAACTTCAGGCTGGTCAAGAAAGATCCTGGCGCTCACTTCTGCGAGTTGCAATCGAGTTCACACTTCTTGATTGAGGCGGGCAAGCCGCAGGAGGTGGACCCGGAGGAGCCGATCCATTTGGTGTCCAACCCCAGCCCCTTCAACTCCCGCGCCGTGACGTTGCACGTCTATTCGTTGCCTTTTGATACGTGCGAGGTGTACGACCTCAAAGCCAAGAAATATGAGGACGTCACTCTTACGAACACCACGGAATTCGGGGTTGTAAAATCGGCCCTGCCGCTCCAGAAAGTTTCACTTTGAAGGGTGAAGAACCATCGCAAGGGCTAGACTCAAAGGTTCGGTATATCCGGCCTGCCGGTTTTCCGAAATCGTTTCAAGGCAAATGAAAACTCCACATCTCTTTGTTTGTGGGTGGAAGTGTGTAGTGGCGCGCCGCACAAATAGATTGGCTCCGGCCACGCGGTTTGGTTCATTCCCAGGAGTTCTATGAAGAGCAATCCCAGATTGTTTTTTTTCACCCTGGCTTTGGCGTTGGGATGGGTTGCGGTTATTCCTGCGCAGACGGCTAAAAAACAACTCAGCGTCGATGACATCGTCAACGCTTATGGAAAACTGATAATTCCCGGGGCAGGCCGGCTCGCCTGGCGGCCCGGCTCGGATGACGTCTCCTACGTCAACATGACGGGCTCGGGCAGGACGAGGGCCCAGGCGCTTTATGAATATGATGCCCAGTCCGGCGCCACGCACATGCTGTGGAGCGCGACCCCGGGGAAACCGGGACCCAGTCTGCTCACCTATCAGTGGTCTCCGAAGGGTGACGCGATTCTTTTTAACGGAGATGATGACCTTTGGCTGCTCGATGCAAACTCCGGCAAAGTGACCCGCCTGACCAATGATTCGGACCCCGAGGAAGAGGCCACTTTTTCGGCGCAAGGTGACCGGGTGGCTTTCGTCAAGCGCAACAACATTTACGTTTTGGACATCAAAACTCGCCACGCTCAGGCAGTCACTCAAGACGGAACTGCGGATGTTCTGGACGGGAAAATGGATTGGGTTTATCAGGAAGAAATCGCAAATCGGACCACCGGCCGGTCCTACCGATGGTCGCCGGACGGGACGAAGATTGCCTATGTCCAGTTGGACGACCGCCCGGTGCCACGCTATCCGATCACGGACTACTTACAGATTCACGTGAAGCTCGATTGGGAGCGGTTCCCGCAAGCGGGCGATGCCAATCCTGCCGCCAGTTTCCACGTGGTCAATGTCGATGGTCAAGTGCCCCACGCCGTGACTTTTCCTCTGCCCTCTTCCGCCGAGTATGTGGACCCGGCCTTCACGTGGTCCCCGGATTCGAAACGCGTGGCCTTCATGACGCTCAATCGCCATCAGACCCGCATGGTCCTGCATTTTTGGAATCCGGAAACCGGCAATGACCGCGTTCTCCTCACCGAGACGGACCCTTACTGGATCAATTCATTGGAGCCGCCCCAGTTTATAGAAGGAGGCAAGCAGTTTCTCTGGCTCTCCGAGCGCGATGGCTGGCTGCATCTCTACCGCTACTCCATTGATGGCCACCTGCTGAACGAGCTGGGCGGCGGAAAGTGGATGATTGATATTCCGATCTTCCAAAACGTCGCGACGGTTCAGGTGGATGGAAAACAGGGTTGGGTTTATTTTATTTCCACGAAGAAGGATGTGCGGGAGCGTCACATCTATCGCATCCGGTTCGACGGCAGCGGCCTTGCCCGCGTTAGCCGTGGCACGGGAACGCACGGATTGAATCTTTCTCCGGACGGCCAGTACATCCTCGATCGCTTTTCAAATATCGATACTCCACCGGAAACGCTTCTTCTAAAGCCGGGCGGCGCGCCGGTCAAAACACTTTCGGCGACGGTCAGCCATCTTGATGAGTACATCCTACCGCCGACGGAGTTTCCGAAGATCAAGGCACACGACGGATCGACGCTTTACGCCCGCATGGTGAAACCCGTAAACTTCGATCCCCACAAGAAATATCCTGTGCTGGTTGACGTTTATGGCGGTCCTCACGTTCAACTGATTCAAAACCGGTTCGGCGACACGTCTTTGCTGGATGAATACCTGGCGGAGCGCGGGTATATCATCTGGTCGTTGGACAACCGTGGCTCCTGGGGACGGGGTCACGCCTGGGAGACTCCCATCTTTGAAAATATGGGCAGTCATGAGCTGGATGATCAGCTCGCCGGGATAGATTATTTGAAATCGCTGTCTTATATCGATATCAACCGCATCGGCATCTTTGGCTGGTCATATGGCGGCTATATGACGCTCTACAGCCTGACCCATGCGCCCGGTGTCTTCAAGTGCGGAATCGCCGGGGCCCCCGTGACGGATTGGAAGTTCTACGATTCGATTTACACCGAGCGTTACATGCGAACACCCCAAGAAAATCCGCAAGGCTACAAGACGTCTTCGCCACTGGATGCGGCAAGCCAGCTTCGCGCCAAACTTTTTCTGATTCATGGGACGTCGGATGACAACGTTCACATGCAGAACTCGATGCAATTTGACGAAGCTCTCATCAAGGCCGGGATTCCGTTTGATCTGTACATTCAGCCCGGCGAGAAGCATGGATTTAGCACCAAAGCTTCCCGCGCTTATTTGGAGAAGCGCCTGGTGTCATTCATTCAAGAAAATCTTTAGGCGCGGGATAACGAAAATTCTGTTCGCGTTGTAGGGGCGGGCCTGGTGCCCGCCCTCGGGCGACCACGAGGGTCGCCCCGACGGGATATATTACCGGAGGAAAACCGATGCTGAAAAGCAACAAATGGCTGTGGCTTGTTTTGACCGGACTACTCTTGCCTGCGATGGCGGCCCAGGAACCGCCTGCCATACAAGGTTATTCAGCGGATTCGGCCCGCGCGGAACAAAATTGGGAGGCGAAATTCAAGGCCATTCCCGATCCTGCCAACATTCGGGCATACAACCAGCACCTTTCCGCCCGGCCTCACCACGTGGGTTCACCTTATGACAAGGCCAATGCCGAATGGATTCTCGCCAAATTCAAATCCTGGGGTCTGGACGCGCACATCGAAACATTCAACGTGTTATTTCCCACACCCAAGATCCGGGTTGTGGAAATGGTATCCCCCACCAAGTTTGTGGCCAAGCTCGAAGAGCCCACCGTCCCGGGCGATTCCACTTCGTCGCAACATGCGGAGCAACTGCCAACTTACAACGCCTATTCTCCGGATGGCGATGTTACTGCGCCGCTGGTCTATGTGAACTATGGAACCCAGGAAGACTACACCCAGCTCAAGCGTCTGGGGATTTCAGTCAAGGGCGCCATCGTGATCGCCCGCTACGGGCATAGCTGGCGCGGCATCAAGCCCAAGTTGGCCCATCAGCACGGCGCCATCGGTTGCTTGATCTATTCGGACCCGGCGGATGATGGGTACCGGGCGGGCGATACTTTCCCGCAGGGCGCCTGGCGGCCACTCGAAGGCGTTCAGCGGGGCAGCGTGATGGAGATGGAGCTTTATCCCGGTGACCCGCTCACGCCCGGCGTGGGCGCAACTGCCAAAGCCAAGCGCCTTCCTCTGAGCCAGGCAAAGACCATTGAGAAGATCCCGGTGCTCCCAATTTCCTATGGAGACGCCAAACCCCTGCTTTCGGCGCTTGCTGGACCCGTCGCTCCCGCCGCCTGGCGCGGCGCGCTGGGCTTCACTTATCATGTCGGCCCCGGACCAGCCAAAGTCCACCTGAAGCTCGCTTTCAATTGGGACATTAAGCCGATCAACGACGTGATTGCGCGGATTCCCGGCTCGACTTTTCCGGAGGAGTGGGTGATCCGGGGCAATCACCACGACGCCTGGGTAAACGGCTCCGCTGATCCGGTGTCCGGCACGTCGCCTTTGATGGAGGAGGCTCGATCCTTCAGTGAGCTCCTGAAACAAGGATGGAAGCCCAAGCGCACCATCATCCTCTGCGCCTGGGACGGCGAGGAGCCGGCGCTGATTGGCTCGACCGAATGGGTGGAGGAGCATGCGGACGAGCTGGCAAAACACGCCGCCATCTATATCAATTCGGATTCCAATGGCCGCGGCTATCTTTTTGCGGAGGGCTCGCATACTCTGCAAAAATTTATTGACGGTGTTGCCCAGGGCATTACGGACCCGGAGAAGAACTTGCCGGTCGAGCAGCGTCTTCGCCTCCGGGAAATTTCGATGGCCAAAACAACGCAGGACCGGCAATATCTTCGCAGCGGGAAAGATCTGAAAATTGGCGCCTTGGGATCGGGATCGGACTATTCTCCGTTTATCGATCACGTTGGCATTGCATCACTGAATCTTGGGTATGGCGGAGAAGACGGAGGCGGCATCTACCACTCGATCTACGACGATTTCTACTGGTACACCCACTTTGGTGATCCAACCTTTGTCTATGGGCGGGCTCTGGCCCAAACCGCGGGCACCGCCGTGATGCGCTTTGCCGATGCCGATCTGCTGCCTTATGATTTCACCGGTTTGGCCAGCACCGTGGCAGAGTACGCGCAACAGGTGGAAAAGCTGTTGAAGACCATGCAGGCCCAGACTCGCGAGCAGAATCAGGAAATCCGCGAAGGCCTGTTCTCCGCCACCACCGACCCGCAAAAACCATTCGTGCCACCATCGATTGAAGCCGTTCCTCCCCATCTCAACTTTGCTCCGCTTGAAAACGCTTTGGACGATCTCAAGCAAAGCGCCGATGCGTATCAGAAAGTGGCGAACAAGGCGGAGCAGAATGGCGGACAGGCTTTGGCCCACGCCCAACTTCAACAGGTCAATGAAATGCTGATGCAAAGTGAGCGCAAGCTGACAACTCCTGGCGGCTTGCCCGGCCGTCCGTGGTACAAGCATGAAATCTATGCACCGGGACTCTATACGGGTTATGGCGTGAAGACGCTTCCCGGCATCCGCGAGGCCATCGAACAGAAACAGTGGCAGCAGGCGAACACGCAGATTGGAGTCGTCTCGAAGGCGCTTGAAGACGAGTCCGCCTTGATTCAATCTGCGGCCTCCGGGCTTGAGAAGGCGATTCATCCGGGGATATAATGAGGCCCTTCGCGGTGTGCCGCGAGATTGCGGCTTGCCGTGCTGGTTCAAGTCCTCATCGAAATTATTGATGAGGACGTAAGTCGGCGACGGGCATTTGCAGTAGGGGCGAAATCCGCCGGTCACAGACGGGCGTTACAGAACCGAGCGCCGCCGGCTTACGACCGTGTGGATAACTCGTATGGGTCAACAAGTTCGGAAATCTACGAGGAGGCAACAATGAAGAGACTGCGTAATACAGGAGTGGTTCTCGCCGTGGTTTTTGGTCTCAGCGCCTGGGCGCAAGCCCAAGGCAATCCACGGGGGAATTCCAAGATCACGTTGGCCGGCCAAACGATCAGCGTGGAATACGGGCGTCCATCTCTGAAGGGACGGACTGTCCAGACGCTTCTGGGCCAGTTGAAGCCGGGTGGTTTCTGGCGGCTGGGCGCGGACAAGTCCACCACATTCACCACAAGCACTGACTTGAACTTTGGTGGCGTCAAGGTGCCCAAAGGAGTTTACAGCCTGTGGGCCCAGCGCCAAGCCGACAACAGTTGGAAACTGGTGTTCAACTCGCAGCACGGCCAATGGGGAACCAGTCATGCTCCTTCGAAGGATGTGGTATTCGTTCCTTTGAAAGAGGAGAAGGAATCGAAGCCGGCGCAGATGGTGACCATCTCGCTGGAAAAGGAACACGGCGGCGGTGCAATCTCAATCAGTTGGGGAGACATGGAGCTGTCCGCCAACTTTACGGTGGAATCGTAATTGCCGATGGTTTTTCGCTTCTGCGGCGGGGCGCTGAGGAGTATCTGTCTTCTGCGTCCTGCCGGTTTTCTGCCGCTGCCCTCCCATGACGCGACCCTTCGATCGCATTGCCCTGATTGTTCTCGATAGTCTTGGCATCGGCGCCATGCCGGACGCGGATGCTTACGGTGACGCGGGGCGCGACACGCTGGGACACATCGCGGAGCGGTACGCTTTGCGAGTTCCCAATTTCCTCCGCCTTGGGCTTGCCAACATCCGGCCTCTCCAAGGACTCGAGCCCGGTGCTTTGCCCGATGGCGCCTATGGCAAAGCCGCGCTCGGCTCGCCCGGAAAAGATACCACCGCCGGGCATTGGGAGATGGCGGGCATTATCCTGGATCAGCCCTTTCCGGTTTATCCCCACGGCTTTCCTCCGGAAATCATCTCGAAATTCGAGCAAGCCATCGGGCGCAAGATCCTCGGCAACTTTCCGGCGTCGGGCACGGAGATCATCAAGCAATTGGGTGAGCGGCATCTCCGCACCGGGTTTCCCATTGTGTATACCTCCGGCGACAGCGTGTTCCAGATCGCCGCGCACGAAGGCGTGATCCCGCCCGATGAACTTTACCGCATGTGCCGGATTGGGCGCGAGCTTTTGCAGGGCAGGCACCGGGTGGGCCGGGTGATCGCCCGGCCGTTTGAAGGAAAACCGGGAGCGTTTCGCCGCACCGAACGCCGTCACGATTACGCGGTCGAGCCGCCGCGCCCCATGCTGCTGGACATGCTCCACAAAGCGAGCCTGGAAGTGGTGGGCGTCGGAAAGATTCCGGACATCTTTCTGAATCGCGGCATCACACGCGCCTTGTCTGGCCACAATAATCAGGAGTCGCTGGAAAGCACGGTTGCTGCGCTGGGAGAGGTCAAGGAAGGATTGATCTTCACGAACCTCGTCGATTTCGACATGCTTTACGGCCACCGGCTTGACGTTCAAGGTTACGCTCGCGCCATCGAAGCGGTGGACGCATTCCTGCCGCAGCTTCTGGCCACATTACGCCCGCGTGACCTTCTGATACTGACCGCCGATCACGGCTGCGACCCGCTGGGACCATCCACCGATCATTCTCGTGAGTACGTCCCCATCCTCGCTGCGGGGCCGGGCGTTCGCCCCGGAGTTGATCTGGGAACTCGCGCCAGTTTGTCAGACATTGGCGCGACGATTGCCCAAAACTTTGGGCTGGCGTTGCCCCACGGCACGAGCTTTCTATCTTTGTTGGTTGCTCAGGATATATCGTAGGGGCGACCCTTGTGGTCGCCCGCGAATGGACCCTTTGGGACGGTCGGGCACAAGGCCCGCCCCTACGGCGCGAGTGGGGTCACCTCGATGAATTGCGTCAGTTCTTGCGGAAGAGGCGAGGTGAATCGCAATAGTTTCCCCGTCGAGGGATGATTGAATTCAATCGCCGCGGCGTGGAGAAAAGTCCTGGCCAGGGTTTTCTGTTCTCTGCCTTCCAACCTGATCTTCGAAGGCGCTCCGTAGACGGTGTCGCCCACCACGGGATGGCCGATGGAAGCCAGGTGCACGCGAATCTGATGAGTGCGGCCGGTACGCGGCGAGACTTCAAGAAGCGTGAAACCCGGAAACGTCCGCATGACTTTGAACTCCGTTTCCGCTTGGCGCGGACGCAGGCCGCCTGCTTTCATGCGCGAGCGTCGCTTGGGATCACGGCCAATACCGCTGCTGATGGCTCCCTCGGTCCGGTCGAGACGGCCATGCACCAGCGCCACATAGGTCTTGCGAACCGTTCTGGCCTTGAAAGCATCCGCCAGCCGCCGGTGGGCCGCGTCATTCTTGGCCACGATGATCAGACCCGAGGTCATCTTGTCCAGGCGGTGGACGATGCCCGGGCGCATTTCGCCACCGCGGGTGGAAAGGCTGCCAATCTGCCCCAGGTGGTGAAGCAGCGCATTGACCAGCGTTCCGGAGCTGATGCCCGCGCCAAGATGCACCACCATGCCTGCCGGCTTGTCAATCACCAGCAGATCCGAATCCTCATGGACGATGTGGAGTGGAAGGTCTTCGGGCGTTGCTCTCAATTCCCGCCGGACGGCGCGAACCTCGACGCTTTCTCCTGGGGCGACTAACTCACCGGCCTTGCTTGCAACGCGCTCGCCAAGCCTCACCGAACCTTGGCGAATCAATTTCTGGATCTGGCTGCGGCTCCAGTCCGGCATCCGCCGGGTCAGGAAAATGTCCAGCCGTTCACCAGCATTTTCCGGCGCGGGACTGAAATCAAGCTGGAGAATCTCGGTCATGCTGGTGCGCCGCCGTCCTCACCGGCGCTAACCTCAATGCCGTTCACTCAGGGTCGGTTCGAGAATAACCGCACATCGTTGAACCCGAGCCCCTCCCCCACCGCTGCGCGGTTCTCCCTCTCCCCGCTTGCGGGGAGAGGGTTGGGGTGAGGGGGAACAGTCCCCGGCGCTGAGGACAGCGCCGCGACAAGGCCGCTCGCCTACTCCGCCGTGAACATGTGGATCACCAGGAATCCCGCGCCCACCACAATGGCGCTATCCGCCAGGTTAAAAGTGAACCAGTGGTAGTTCTTCAGGTAAAAATCCAAAAAGTCCGTGACGTGGCCATAGCGGAGCCGGTCCAGCAGATTGCTCAGCGCCCCGCCCAGAATCAGCGATAGGGCCACACCGGCTTCCCATTGAATTTTGCGGCTCTTCCAAACCACGGAGATGATGCTCACCAGCAGCAGCACTGAAACGGCAATCAGCAGGCCCGTCTTCCAGGGTGCGGGAGCGTCGGAAAAAAGCCCGAACGCCGCGCCCGGATTCTGGGTGCGAGCGAGATTGAAGAAATGGGGAATGACGGGTACCACGGCGTGCAGCGGGATGGCGCTTTCCACCATGGTCTTGGTCGCTTGATCACCGGCGAAGACCACGGCGGCAATGGCAATGTAAACCCAGCGGGAAATGCGATTGACGCGGGCTGTGAGGTCCTCGGCCATATTTTCAGTGTTTGCGGCGGCATCCCGGCAGTCAGCCAATCGATTCATCCTCCTCTTGAAATTACGCCGCGAACCGGCTCTTGAGAAAAGCTCTGCCTGTCATTCAGAGCGCAGCGAAGAATCACTGGATTGGACAGCTTCCCCGGCTGCGAACGAGATGGAGATCCTTCGCTGCGCTCAGGATGACAGGCGAAGGGCTCAGGATAACAGCGAAGAGCCTGGAATCACACGTCCCCACTCATCCATTATCAGATTCCATCTCCCGCACCGCCGCCGAACACCGCTCGCACACCGTAGGATAATCCGCATCCTTGCCGACCTCGACTGAATAATTCCAGCACCGTTCGCACTTGCTTCCCAGGGCTTTCTGAACTTCCACCTGTAATTCCGGAAGCTCGCCGGGAGCATGGGTTGCGTTTGCCACCGGGCCGAGTTCGACTTGCGAGACGATGAAAAGCGCGGGCAGCGCGGAATGATATGCTTCGAGCAAGGCGCCAAGGCCGCCTTGCGCTTCCAGGATCACGCGCGCTTCCAGGCCGCTGCCAATGGTTTTTTCCTGGCGCGCCACCTCCAACGCTTTCAGCACGTCGTTGCGGACGGCGATCAGTTGTTCCCACTTCGGCAACTTCTCCGCCAGGCTTTCCGGCAGTCCCGCTTTCAACTGCGAAGGCCGCACGAACCGCGCCAGATGGACGCTCGGCTCGCGATGGCGGTCCCCAGGCAGATGCGTCCACACCTCATCCGCCGTGAAGCAGAGCAGGGGCGCCACGGCTCTGACCAGCGCATCCGCGATGCGGAATAACACCGTTTGTCCGGAACGGCGTCGCGCCGAACGCGGCGGGGCGGTGTAGAGGCGGTCCTTCAGGATGTCGAAGTAGAAGGCGCTCAAGTCCACCGTGGCGAAATCATAGAGCGCGCGATAGACCTTGTGGAACGAAAAGGACTCGTAGCCCGCTTCCACTTGTTCGATCACTTGCGAGGTGCGGTGCAAAGCCCAAGCGTCAATCTCCTCGAGTTCGCCCGGTTGGACGCTGTCGCGCTCCGGGTTGAAGTCATAAAGATTGGCAAGGCAGTAGCGGAACGTGTTTCGCAGCTTGCGATAAGCTTCGGAGAGTCGCGTCAAAATATCCGGCGAGATCACCACGTCCTCGCGGAAGTCGACCGAAGCCGCCCAAAGACGCAGAATTTCAGCGCCATTCGTCTTGATCACTTCATCCGGGTGCAGACCCGTGCCCAGTGATTTCGACATGGCGCGGCCTTCCGCATCCAGCACCCAGCCGTTGGTCAGCACCTGGCGGTAGGGCGCGGCGCGATGCGTGACCAGCGCCACCAACAGCGAGCTGTGGAACCAGCCGCGATATTGATCGCCGCCTTCCAGGTACACATCGGAAGGCCAGGGCAGGTCGGCGCGATGGCCCAACACTGCGAATTGGCTGGAGCCGGAGTCAAACCACACGTCCAGGATGTCAGTCTCCTTGCGGAATTCCGATCCACCGCAGCCGGGACATTGGGCGCCGGGTGCGATCAGGTCCTCAATCGGGTGCGAGTACCAGGCGTCCGCGCCTTCCTTGCGGAAAAGCTCCACGGCCGGCCGCGCCAGCTTGGCGTCCAGCAGTGGCTTCTTGCAGGCCTCGCAATGGAACACGGTGATGGGCACGCCCCACACGCGCTGGCGGGAGATGCACCAATCCGGGCGCGTGGCGATCATATTCTTGATGCGCTCCTCGCCCCACTCCGGTGACCACTTCACGCCGCGAATGGCTTCAAGAGCCCGCCCGCGCAAATCATCGTGATCGATGCTCACGAACCACTGCTCATTGGCGCGAAAGATCACCGGATTGTGGCAGCGCCAGCAATGCGGATAGGAGTGCGTCAGCCAGCCCGCCGGTCCCATCAGCGCGCCGTTCGCGCGCAGCAGTTCAATGATGGGCTCATTCGCCTGGAAAACCGTCTTGCCAAGATAAGCCGGCAATCCCTCGGTGAATTCGCCGCGGTCGCCCACCGGGCAGTAAATTTCGATGCCGTAGCGGATGCCGGTCTCGTAATCCTCGCGCCCGTGGCCGGGCGCCGTATGCACGCAGCCGGTGCCGTCTTCGGAGGTGACGTAATCGGCCAGCACGCCCAGGATTTTCCGTTCCAGGAACGGATGCTGCATCTCAATGCCTTCGAGCTTGTGGCCGGGAATGCGGGTGATGGTCTCCACCGTCTTCAGTCCGGTCTCCTGGAGGGTGGGGTCATGGCGCCGGCTCTCCACCAGATAAGCGTCACCGTCCTCCCCCTGGGCCGCCACATATTCAAAATCCGGGTGAAATGCCACGGCCATGCTGGCGGGCAAGGTCCACGGTGTGGTGGTCCAGATGATCACCCAAACCTTTCTCCCTGCCAGCTTCGAATCCAGCTTCGCAGGATCGGAAGTCATCCGGTAGCGGACATAGATCGACCGGCTGCGGTGATCTTCGTATTCCACTTCGGCTTCGGCCAACGCCGTCTGATCCGCCAGGCACCAATAGACCGGCTTCTTGCCACGGTAGACGTAGCCCTGGTCGAGGAAGCGCAGGAAGGCTTCCGCGATCATCGCCTCATAGGAATGATCCATGGTCAGGTAAGGCTTTTCCCACTCACCCAGAATGCCCAGACGCTTGAAGTCCGCCCGCTGCAGGTTTACGAACTTTTCCGCGTAGCGGCGGCACTCGCGGCGAATTTCGGTGGTGCTCATCCCGGCCTTGCGCGGCCCCAGTTCCTTATCGACGTTGATTTCGATGGGCAGCCCGTGACAATCCCAACCCGGCAGATAAGGCGAATTGAATCCCGCCAGCGTCCTGGATTTGACGATGAAATCCTTCAGGATTTTGTTCAGAGCCGTGCCCAGATGGATGCGGCCGTTGGCATAGGGAGGCCCATCGTGCAGGATGAAGAGCGGATCACCGCGCCGCGCTTCGCGAATCTGCCCGTAAAGGTCCTCGGCTTCCCATTGGGCGAGCCGCACCGGCTCATTCTGCGGTAGGTTTGCCTTCATGGAAAACTTGGTTCGCGGCAGATTCAGCGTGCTCTTCAGGTCGAGCGTCTTCTCCATTGGACCTCCGGGGAATACGGTAAATTTTCCATTATACCGTGATGTGCGCTGAAACGAGAACAGGGTTGTGACTCTTGTAGCGGCGTGGTACCGTTTGCTGTAGCGGCGGTCTCTGACCGCCGGAAACTGTTGAAGAATAAAGTTCGGCGGTCAGAGACCGCCGCTACAGCCGCCAAAGCGACCACTAACCCTCCACCAAAACTTCTTGACAATACAGTACTTATTGTGTATTATTTCAAGCGTAACTATCGTCCGGTTACCCGCTCTCCCTCGGAGCTTCACCGGCCACAGCCCCTGCCACGACCCGCCCCCGCCCTGTCGTAGCGGACCGCCCCCAACCCTCGCCCCGCCTGCGGGGAGAGACGGAGAATTGAGAGAGCCGGGCGTCCGGTAGTTTTTGCCCTCGCCCCGCCTGCGGGGAGAGACGGAGAATTGAGAGAGCCGGGCGTCCGATCGTTTTTGCCCTCGCCCCGCTCGCGGGGAGAGGGTGCCGCGAAGCGGCGGGTGAGGGGCCCTTAGCCGGGGCGCGGCGACTTGCCATTCCACCAGGAGAAATCATGTCCGAAGACCATTCCCATGACGTCTTAAACCCCCTCGCTGCGGGAGAGTCCGACCCGGCAGCGGAAATCGAGCCGGGCCAGCCCGTCGAAGAGTTGCCCCAAGCCGGTCCATTCAGTTCGGCTCAAGCCGCGCCGCCCGGTGCCTCCGAACCCCAGGGAGCAGTCGAACCGGCGGACCCTGCTGATCCCCCGGCTGACCCCTTTTTCGCCAACGACGCCATCACCGCCCCATCGAGTCCCGCCGAATCCAGCCCCGCTGAGCCGGGCCGGGGCGGACGCAGCCCGAAGCGCCGCGCCCTCACCGCACCCCAGCGCCAGCAGCGCCGCGCCGCCGCCCGCCGGTCCACCGGGCCGCGCTCCGCCCCGGGCAAATCCCATTCCCGCATGAACGCCGCCACGCACGGCCTTTCCGCCCACGCCACCTTCTTCTGGGAATCCATGGTGGCGCTGGGCGAGGACCCCGAGGACTTCAAACAGTTGTTTGCCGGCCTCATCGAGTCGCTCCACCCGGCGGGCACGGTGGAGATGGCCCTGACCGGCGATCTGGCCGTCCTCATGTGGAAAAAGGCGCGTCTGGAGCGGGCCCAGCATGGCGTGTGGGACCGCCATCAGGAATTGCTGGAGCTGGAGCATCGCCGCGCCGCCGCCGACCTGGACTACACCAGCGTTGACACCACTCACGAGGCCATCCTGGCCACCGGACTGCGCGGCGTCCCGGATTCCATCGCCAAGTTTGAGGAGACGCTTTCCGTCCTGGAGCTGCTCTCGACCCAAGCCAAGCAAAAGAATTACCAGGACGACGTTGCTCACTTCCTGCGCTTGCTCTATGGCGAGCATCTCACCTGGCGCGGCGGCCAGATCGAGGGATTTTTCGGCGCCTTGCAGCAGGCCGCCAAGCGCGGGGTGTGGGACGAAGCCCAGGACAGCGCCCAGCGCGCCCTCAAACTGGCGCTGAATGAAGAAGTGCGCGACGTGACGGAACGCTATCAGGTCTTCTTCAAGGAAAAGGTGGAGGTGACGCGCGCCCAGCGCAACGCCGCGCTGGCCCCGGAAGGCCCGCAGTGGGTGCTGATGATCCGCATGGAGAACTCGCTGCACCGCCACATTGAGCGCAAGCTGCGGCTGCTGCTGGAAATGCAAAGGCAGCGGCGCCAGTGGGAAGAACCCGAAGATCCTTCGCCGCGCCGCACCCCGCTCGGAAAAACACCGCCCCGCCGCGTGCCGCATGGTTCGCCCCCGGGCGGCCCTTCGCCGGGCAGCTTCGACCTTGGCCATGCCATCACCGGGTCGAACGGGGTGAACTTTGGATTTTCAGTTGCCGCCCTGAAGGGCGCCTCTACATTTCCATGCCACGCCCGGGCCAGCTTCAGCCGGGTGGACTTTCATTCCCCCAGCGCGCCGATCCCCCAGCCGGTCTCCGCCGTCATTCCCGCGCAGCTTGTCCCCGCGCAAGCGGGGAGCGGGAAGCCGCCGCTCGCCGGTGGCGGCATGGACCCCCGCCGACGCGGGGGTGACGACGAAGTGGGGAATGCCGCAAATGCGCGTATCGTCATTCCCGCGCAAGCGGGAATCCATGCGGGCTCGATTCTTGCCACATGCCTTCCCCGTCACCACGCGCAAAAGATGTTTTTTAACAAAACGAACCGGAGAAGTTATTCAAAACAAAGCATCGGCTCTGGTTCGTTTTGCCGGAAATCATCGAATTCGGAGTCGTTGGGCGGGTCTTCGATGCCCGCGATCAAGGGTCTGGAACTACGGCCAAGCCCGCAGTGGCGGGCGTCATCACGTGGCCCACGGCGCCAGCCGTGGGAAAAGAGGCGAGCGCAGACTTCCAAGCCCCGTCAGGGGCGGCATACGCGGGAACAACGTCGCCCCTAACGGGGCTCAAGACAGGATTTTCACAACTCTACCCACGGCTAATCGCCGTGGGCCACAGGCTATTGCCGCTAGCGCGGCGAACATGCCTTGGCGGCGGCTGACCCACCGTAACACGATTGCACTTGGCACTGGCCAGTCGTTGCTTGTCGCTCGCTTTTAACATGGATCATTCCCGGTTTCCGGTGTTTCTGCACCAGTCAATTAGTTGATTTGATTAGTTTATTTACACGATTGCGCATATTGCGGCTTTTCGCCGCTTGTCGTAGATTGACCCTGTCTTTACCGGATATCCCTTTCAGGATTAAACCAATCGAAGGAGGCTGTGATGCCCAAGTGGTGGAATGCTTGGCGGGTGGTTTGCATTCTGGTCTGTCTATTCGCGGCAAGTGCAGTCGCGCAGACGAATCTCGCTTCCGTCACCGGAGAGGTGACTGATCCAAAAGGGAAAGCCGTGCCCAATGCCAAGCTGATCATTCGTTCGCCGGGCATGGAGTTCACGCGCGCCACCATCTCCAACGGTGACGGGCTTTACGAATTTGTGGGCCTCAAACCGGGCGATTACGAATTGCAGGCGGAGGCGGCTGGATTTGGCGTGCAAGCCCGCAGATTCGCCCTGGAAGTCAGCCAGCGCCTGCGATTGGACGTCGCCATGCCTCTGGGCAAAGTGCAGCAACAAGTCCAGGTGGTGGGCACGGCTCAAGGCATGCAAACCTCCGACGCGAGTTTGGGCACGGTCATTGAACCGGAGATGACTTCGCAGTTGCCGTTGAACGGCCGCCATCTGCTGGACCTGGCGTTGACCATTCCCAACGCTCACCAGGGCTTCGGCGCCCAGAGCGGTACGACCAACCCGCTTTATTTTCGTCCCGGGCAGAACTCGGCGCTGGTTTTGGGCGGCAACCGGCCCAATGCCAATTACTTTCTGCTGGACGGCTCAACGGATACGGACCCCACCTTCAGCACCCTTGCCTTCAGCCCTTCCCCGGATGCAGTCGAAGAGTTCAAAGTGGACACTGGCGGCTATTCCGCAGAGTACGGCGGAGCGGGAGGCGGGCAGATTAATATCATCACCAAGTCCGGGACCGGCCAGTTTCACGGCACCGTCTACGAATTCATTCGCAACGGCGCCTTGGACGCGCGGGCATTTAATGAAAATCAGGTGCCTCCACTGGTTCAGAATCAATTCGGAGCTTCGCTCGGCGGCCCGATCCAGAAAGGCAAGACGTTCTTTTTTGCCAACTACGAAGGGTTTCGCATGAGCACCCTGGCCACCCAGATTGAAACTGTGCCGACCTTGCTCGAACGCCTGGGGAACTTCAGCCAGAGCGGACAGACGATTTATAATCCCGATAGCTCTTACGCCAATCCCAATTTCAATCCCTCGCTGCCGGTCAGCAAAACCAATCCCAAGGTGATCCGCAATCCATTTCCCGGTGATGCGATTCCGGCGGGCATGATGAATTCCGTCTCGCTGGCCGCAGTCCAGCATTTTCCCTTGCCCAACATTCCTCAAACGGTTGGCAAACCGGACTCCAATAACTACCGGGATGTGAGACCGGAGTTGCAGTCTACCAATCAGGCCACATTCCGGCTGGACCATGACTTTGCGCGCGGCGATGCGCTGTTTGCCCGCTATTCGGCGCAGGGTGAGAGCGGATTCACGCCGGAGAATCTGCCCACTTTCGGCGCCTACGATAACAATGTGGCGCAAAACCTGACGGTAGGTTATACCCACATCCTTTCACCCGTGTCGGTGAACAACCTGTGGATCGGAGCTTCGCGCCTTTCTATGCACCGCTACGCTCAGGACAACTATACGAATAATTACATCGCCCAGCTTGGCATCAAGGGCGTGGGCTATGGAGGAAAAGGCGCGTGGGGCATGCCGTGGTTTGCCATCCAGGGCTATAACGGTCTGGGAGACTCATTTGCCGCAACCCCCGTCGGGAGCTGGGACACGCTCCTGAATTTTGGCGACACGTGGAGCCGGCAAATGGGGCGACACTCGCTGAAGGTGGGCGGCGACTATCGGCCTTATTTCTGGCCCATGTGGGGATTCTTCCAGAATCGCGGTTTTTACCAATTCACTTCCGGCTTCACCACCCGGACGGCCTCGAATGACGGCACCGGCTCCGGCCTTGCTGCCTTCCTGCTGGGTGACCCGGTGGTGAAGCAACGCCAGGCCGGAATCCCCATCATGGACCTGCACCAGTGGTACGGCGACGCTTTTATCCAGGACGATTGGCGGATGACGCAGGCTACAACCCTGAACATCGGGCTGCGGTACGAATATATGTCTCCGCTGACCGATGTGCAGAATCCCAATAGCAACCTGGCTTTTATCAATAGCAAACCTTACGCCTTTATCGGCGGACAATTGGGAATGCCGCGTGGATTGATGAACCCCAACACTCTTGACTTTGCGCCCCGGTTCGGCTTGGCCCATGAAGTGAGCAAAGGCCATTTTGTGATTCGCGCCGGTTATGGCATCTTTTTCACCCCGGTGGATATGAACACCTGGTGCGATATGCGCCATCAACCGCCCCTGGTGTTCCCGGAAACGCAGCAAAGCGACAATTTTGTTCCCAGCCTCAACGGATTTAACTTTGGGCCGGCAGTTCTGGGACAGACGGTGATCAGCTACACCGCCATTCCGCCCTATAATCCACCCGAATACATCAGCCAGTGGAATTTCACAGTCCAGAAGGCGCTCCCCGGTGACACGATCATTGAAGTGGGCTATGACGGGGAGCGTGTCTACCACTTGCAGCAGGCGCATTTGATCAACAACGCCCAGCCCGGACCCGGATCGATCAACCCGCGCCGCCCGTTCCAGACCATCAGCTTCCTGCCGGGGACCGCTTTTCCGGCGGGCTTTAACGCCATCAGTGATACATTCCCAGTCTCTGCCATCAATTTGCTGCAAAACAGCGCCAACAGTTGGTATGACGCGGGTTGGGTGAACGTCCGCCGCCGCTTTCAGCATGGGCTGACTTTCCTGGCCAACTACACCTGGTCAAAGAGCTTGACGGATGGGCCGGACTTCCGCTCGGCCATGGATGAATCGACCCTTCCTCAGAACAATTCGAACCTGGCGGCGGAGAAAGGTTTGGCCTGCGACGTTCCCGAGCGGTTGGCGGCGAGCGCCGTCTATGAGATTCCGGGATGGAAAAATCGCGGGCTGGTTTCAGCCATGACCAACGGCTGGAGCACGGCGGGAATTTATACGCTGCAAGCCGGTTATCCCTTCACCATCTCCGTTTTTGGCGACACGGCCAATGCCGGGACGCTGCTGGGGGAGAATCCCATTCGAGGGAACTATACGGGCGCACCCATCTTTCCGGCGGGAACCCAGACGGCCTCGCTTTGGTTCAATCCTCTGGCCTTTGCTACGCCGCCCTCCTACACCTTCGGGAACGCGGGAAGGAATACGCTTCAGGGACCGGGACTGCAAGAGCTGGACCTGGCACTGATGCGGGAGTTCCACGTTGCGGAGAGATACGATCTCCAATTCCGCGCCGAGTTCTTCAACGCTCTGAATAATGTCAATATGGGAACACCCAATCGCTATGTGAATGAGCCGGGATTCGGAACCATTACCACGGCCAATACCCAAGGGCGGGAAGTGCAGTTGAGCGCGCGGTTTTCATTTTGATGTTGAGGCGGGTTGCCGCGGCCACTGTCCGCTTGAGTTTTGTGGCAATATTGGCGGCCGTCATCCCCGCGAAGCTTGTTCCCGCGAAGGCGGGAAGCGGGGATCCATGCCAGAGATGAGCCTTTTTTCCGCGCGAGTTCAGAATGCCACTCCGGTTTGCGGAGTAGTTTCCCGCTTTCGCGGGAATGACGGTAAAGGAACAAACTGATCAAGAATCGCCAAACTGACCCACTACTCAGGAGGTGTCCCGGTCCGATAAATCTTCCGTGCCTGTGCTACAATAATGGAACATATTTTGCCGGCAGCGCCTGGGCGCCGGTTTCCCGGTTCAGGCGTGCAACTTGGTTGCCGGAACTAACATCTGTAAGATAAGGCGAAAGACTTTCTGGTTGAAGCAGGCGACGAAGGCACTGGAGCACAAGGAAGCGGACCCAATCATGCCGTCAACTCCCATTGAGACTGAGGCCGAACGGGCGGCCCGGGCAACGCCGCCCCGCAAGCCTGCCCAACCGGAATACGGTCTCACGTTTGTTGACAGTTCGTTCGTATTCTCGTCCCTGCTTCGCCAGATTCGCGAGCGCCGCCGCGAGCCCAAAGTAACGGTTCCGCCCGAATATTATCAGGGTGAGGTGAACCTGCCTCTCACCGATTTACCCGGCTGGTTCCGGGACTTTCCGCAACAGCTTCGCAGCCTGTTTGAGAAGCCCACAGCGCCACCCATTCCCATTACTTCCCAGCCGGTTGCAGTGCCGGAGATTTGGCAGGACTACCTGCAACAGCCGGCCTCGTGGCTGAACTCATTATTGGTGCACGTCATTTGTTTGGTGGCGCTGCTTTTGCCCTTTTATCTTTTGAGCCTCCACAAGCCCGTCAAGGCCGCGGATCAATTGGTTCCTATTGACATCTCTCCTTATCTTCCGGAATTGCAGGCGAGCGCCAAGAAATCAGGCGGCGGCGGCGGAGGAGGGGTTCGCGCTCCCACGCCCGTGTCCAAGGGGGACCTGCCCAAATTTGCCAAGGTGCAGCTTGCGCCTCCCGTCACCAAAATCTTGATTCCTCAACCCAAGCTGCCGGTTCAGCCCACCCTGGTGGGTCCGCCGCAGTTGAAGCTGCCGGAGATGGCCAGCAACATGAATTGGGGAGATCCGCAAGCGTCCGCCGTCCCGCCCTCGAATGGGCCGGGAACGGGCGGGGGCATTGGGACGGGTAGCGGAACCGGAATTGGTTCCGGCAGCGGTGGAGGACTCGGCCCGGGCAGCGGTGGTGGCTTGGGCGGCGGGGTTTACAGCGTGGGCGGCAACGTGAGCGAGCCGGTGCCCATCTACGAGCCGGACCCGCCCTATTCTGAGCAGGCTCGCAAGGCCAAATTCCAGGGCACGGTGGTGCTGGCCATTGAGATTGACGCGCAAGGCAACGTGCGCGATCCCCAGGTCATCAAGGCCCTGGGCCTGGGCTTGGACGAGGAAGCCTTGAACACCGTCAAGACCTGGAAATTCAAACCCGCCATGCGCAACGGCGTTGCCGTTCCTGTCCGCGTCACCGTGGAGATCAGTTTCCGCCTATTCTAAACGCAAGCCTCCTTGCGTTGGGTGATGCCAAACGCGATGAAGGTTCCATTGGGTATTGGAGCCTCCCCAGCAAAAGACCTTGTAGTGGATTTCCACTTACGCAGGAATGGCGGCATTCATCAGCGTGCAGCGCTGTAGTGGATTGCCTCCCGGCCTTGCGCCGCCCGCGTCAATCCTGAGCCAGTTACGGGCAACCACCAGGGTTGCCCCTACGTCAAGATGCTTGCGTCATTTGCCTGCTGTAGCGGCGGTCTCTGACCGCCGGCTTTTATTTTTCAACAGTTTTCGGCGGACAGAGACCGCCGCTACAGCAAACCAACCCACTACCTACGTCAGCGAAAGGTTGACGAGCTTATACCAGCGGGGAGGGAGCTGAAAGGTCATCTCCGCGCTGGTCCGGGGCGGATCGAGCGGCTGCGGAACAACGCGCTTCTCATCGCCAAAACGGTTGATGGCTTTCAATCCTCGCCAACAGGCGGAGAACCCCTTCCTCAAAACGGTCAGGCGCCGTGAGCAGGCTCACCACCAGGTGCCCGTCTGAAGGAAAGTCGTAGAAGTGGCCGGGGTGAACCAGGACGCTATCCTGCTGAAGCAGCGCGATGGCCCATTCTTCATCGGTGCAAAGCGCAGGCACGCGCAAAATGGCGCACCACCCGCCCTCGGTTTTCAAGCGGCTGACGGACGACGGTGCGGAGAGCATCGTGTCCAGCCGTGCCAGGTTGCCTCGGGTTCGTTCCTGAATTTGCGGTTGGATCGAGTTGCGCGTTTCCAACAGAGTGGGCAGGGCCAGTCCCAGCGGCGTGCTGACGGAGAGATAAGTGTCCGCGATCACCTCAAGGCGGGCGAGGGCTGTTTCCATGAGTTTCCCAGGGCCATTCACGACAATCCAGGCGAGTTTCATCTGGGGCAGAGCGCAAATTTTGGACAACCCGCTCAAGGTAAAAGTGAGGGCAGCGGTTTCCCCCGCCAGGCTTTGCGGCGCGCAGTCCAGCGGCGTTTCCAGCCGGTAATCGAAAAAGACCTCGTCCGCTACCAGCGCTAGTTCCTGCTCATGGCAAAGATTGATCAGAAAGGTGTGATCGTCGGGTGAGACGTAAGAACCGGTTGGGTTGTTGGGATTCACCAGCAGAATCGCGCGGCAATCCGGACGGATTCTCTCCTGAAGAGCGAAGCGGTCCATCTGCCAGCCGTGGCTATAGACCAGAGGATAGACGCTGGTGCTGATGTCATCCAGTTGTGACAGAAATTCAAAAAGCGGATAGCTTGGCTGCGGTACGAGGATGGAGTCACCCGGGTCACCCAGCAGGCGGAAGACATAAGAGTATGCTTCGCTGGTGCTGCTGGTGATGAAGATTTGGCCGGCGTCCAGGGAGACGCCACGCTCCCGGTAATAGTTTGCAATCGCTTCGCGCCCTTCTTGCGGGCCGCGCGGGTCTGGACGGTAGCAAAGCGCGCCTTCATTCCCGAGCGCATTCAGAATCCGCTGGGTTTCGTAAACCAATCCGCAGCGGGTGGGATTTGATTCGGTCAGGTCAATGACAGGCTGGCCGCGGCGTCCCTCAAGAATCCGCGAGAGGCGATTGGGCAAGAGCGTCCAGTGGGTTCGCTTGGAGAACATGGGAAATCGAAGCTCTTCAGCGCGGAGCGAGCCGATCGCACCCCGGTTCCAGACGAACCCGATGCGGCGATTCTCGGCGCGCAACCTCTCATGTTACGACGCCCTCGGCTAATGCTTCAACTGTGGAATTTTCGTTGTTCTATTGGCTCAGGATATCCTGCCAGAAAACTCAAAAGCCCACGGCGGAGGCCCTAGCCCAACTTTCGCAGTTGAAGGGGTGTGCAGCCAGTAAGTGGCTTGTTTTCAGCAAAGCGTTCTTCAAGGTCGGCACTACATTTGCAACTTAACTGCGGTCGCCGAATCGGGTTCCGGCGCCTTAATTCGCGGCGGCGGTTGCGGCGGCAAGGACAGATGGAGCTGGTGCAACATCAGCGATTGCTCGGGTTCCGGCTGCGTGGTGCGAGGCATGATCAGCCAGAGGCCGTCGGTGGTGGGTAGACAGACATCCAACATCTGAATCGTGGCCAGCTTCTCCAGCACCGCACGCGGCGTGACGCCCGGCGCTAAGGCTTCGAGCCTTTGTTTCAGGGTGACGGAAAGGGCGTAGGCCAGAAAGGCCACGAAGATGTGGGCCTCCACGCGCTTCTCCAACTGATGATCGGTCGGACGCAGCCCCAATTCGCTCTTCAGGATTTTGAAGGCCGCCTCAATCTGGGTCAGTTGCACCTAACGTTCCCACAATACCGAGGGGTCTTCACCCATCAGGTTTGAGCGCAGCAGATAATGCCCGTCCCGCCGTTCAGCCTTCTTCAACTTCTCTTGGTCCAAGTGGAAAGTGAACGTCGGGCGCGTGACTTCCTCACCTTCTTCGGGCAAGTGAATCGGCACGAAGCCGAAGGCGCGCCCCGCTTCCTTCTTGGCGGCCCCGATCCGCAGCAGGAGTTGATCACGAGCCGGACCGCCGCCTGGCGATCATTGATCTCTCCCAAAAACAAGACCTGCCGTTGCGCCACGCGCCCCGAACCCACACGGTGATTCTCCACCACGCTGAAATAGCGGTGCGCCTTGGCGTGGGCCACATGCTATCGCCGCGAGCGCGGCTCAGGGGGCCGCAAGCCCCTATTTTAACGCCTATCGTTGGTGGGGAATGATGGGGGAAGCGCGGGCGTGCGAATGCCCTTGACAGGGCGCCGCGGGGGGCGTAGTTAGTATTCGTTTATCTCTTTATCGATGCTTAATAGTATTATAATAGACCTAATGGATACAGCAATTCCGACACGAGTTCTAGTGGTAGATGACGACCCAAGCTCCAGGCAATTCTGTCTTGAAGTTCTGGAATTGTTGGGCGTGGAAGTGGAAGGAGTGGAAACAGCCAACGAGGCTCTGGCCCGGCTGGAGGACGGACAAATCGATATTGTGGTTTCCGATGTGAGGATGCCGGGGGGCAATGGTATCGAGCTGCTCAAATCGATCAAAGCGAACCATCCTGGTGTCGATGTGCTGGTGATGACAGGGTTTGGGACGATTGCCGAAGCGGTGGAAGCGGTGAAGCTCGGCGCCTATGATTACATCACCAAGCCTTTTAAGCTGGACGATTTCAGGCGTCTTTTTACGCGGTTGATGGAGCGGCAACAATTGGAGACGGAAAACCGCGTTCTACGCGAGCAGTTGAAGACGGATCGAGGCTTCGGCAAGCTGATTGGCTCGTCCTCGCAAATGCAGAGGGTTTACCAAGTGATACTGCGGGTTGCAGCCAAGCGTCATCCGGTGCTGATCCTGGGTGAAAGCGGCACGGGCAAGGAATTGGTGGCGCGGTCGATTCATGCTCACAGCCCGGCTCCTGACCATCCGTTTGTCGCGGTGGATTGCGGTTCTCTGACTCCGACGCTGATTGAGAGCGAACTTTTCGGCCACGTGCGCGGGGCGTTCACCGGCGCCAACCAGTCGCGCATGGGATTGCTGGCCGCGGCCGGAGGCGGCACGGTGTTTCTGGATGAGATCGGCGAGCTTCCCGTGGAATTGCAGGCCAAGCTCCTCCGCGCTTTGCAGGAGCGCGAGATTCGTCCCATCGGCGGCAATGAGACCTATCCTCTCCATGCGCGGGTCATCGCCGCCACCAACCGCAACCTGGAGGAGGAAATTGGCGAAGGCCGGTTCCGCGAGGATCTTTACTTCCGCTTGAACGTCGTCTCCATGCTGCTTCCACCGCTGCGCTTGAGGAAGAGTGATATCCCGTCGTTAATCCAGGTATTCATGGGGCGTCACGCGGCGGCGGATGAAGGCATCACCGGCTTTGCTCCGGAGGCGATGGAACGTCTGATGGCTTATAACTGGCCCGGCAACATTCGCGAGCTGGAAAATTGCGTGCAGCATGCCATCGCTTTGGGAACCGGACCGTTGCTGGGTGTTGGCGACCTGCCGGCTGCGATCCTTCGCCACATCGCCGAACCCACTGATGGAGACGCTGCAAACACCATGCAAGAACTGGAGCGTCGCGCCATTATGCGGGCGCTTGAATCCTCGGGCGGTGACCGGATGCGAGCCGCCAAGCTGCTCGGTATTGGCAAGACGACGATTTATAGGAAGCTTAAGGAATATGGGTTGGGTGATGAATCCTTACCGGAAAGTGGATAGGGGCGGGCCTTGTGTCTGCCGGCAGGCGGCCAAGGGGTGCGCGCGACGATCGCCCGCATGCGGACGACCACGACGGGCACCGCACTGATTGCCCGGCGACGGGCGACCACGAGGGTCGCCCCTACCTCTGGTGCTACAATCTTCGTTCGATGGCCACCATTGCGATCGATGCGACTTACACGGTTGATCCCCAGCCTTCCGGGATCTCCGTTTACTCCCGGCGGCTGATCGAGTCGCTGGCGGGCCTTGATTGCCCGCACCACTTCCTGATTTGTTACCGCCTCTCGCGCTTCCGGCAAAGGAAACAATTCCTGCGGCTTCCCGCCCGCTCGCATCCTGGTAGCCCTAGCTTTTCCACAAGGCTCTTCCAGGAGGGATTGACGGTTTGGCTTCCCTGGCAGGCTAAGCTGTTTCACAGCCTTGCGCAGCGCCCTCCGGCCTTCCGCTTTGGTCGGGAAGTGGTGACGGTCCACGACGTGTTCCCCATAACCGGAGCAGATTACTCCACGCCCGGCTTCCTGAAGAAGTTTTCGGACCTGCTGTTGCAGGCGGCCGACCGCGCCAGCCTGATTATTAGCCCTTCCCATTACACGGCGGAACAACTGACGCGGGTGGCCAACACTCCCCGTGAGAAAATCCGGGTGATTCCGGAAGGAGTAGACTTCCCCGACCGGATCCTGATCGGCGCGGACAAACTTGCGGCCCGGGAACGATGGGTGGGGAAGGGAAATCATTTGGTGCTGGTGGTGGGCGTGATTCAAGCTCGCAAGAACACGCTGGGCGCCGTCCGCGCCCTGGAGCGGATGCCCGCAAATTACAGATTGGTGATGGCGGGGGGTGATGGTCACGGCGCTGAGAGAGTTCACGATTACATTCACCGCGCTGGATTGAGCGGGCGGGTGCGGCGGCTGGGCCACGTGAGCCGGCAGGAGCTTTCCAACCTTTATCAGTCGGCGGAAGTGATGTTGTTTCCCTCATTCGAAGAGGGTTTTGGCCTTCCCGTGCTGGAAGCGATGGCTTCCGGACTGCCCGTGGTGGCGGCTAGAACGTCGTCACTGCCCGAGGTGGGCGGAGATGCCGCAGTTTACGTGGACCCTTATGATGAAAAGGACATCTGTGAGCAAGTGGTGCGTGTGGCGGAAGACGATGCCTGGCGCCAGACGCTGGTGCGGCGTGGCCTTGAACGCGCCAGACAGTTTACCTGGCACCGCGCCGCGGTGGAAACATTGAGGGTTTATGAAGAGGCTTTGGCGATGGGTTAGGCAAGGCGGCGGGTGAGGGGATGTGTTTGGTCCGAAATGGAACAGTTATTATCTGAAAGCCCCTTGGAACGAGATCAGCGGACTTTCCTCACATCGTCACTCAGAATGATGGCCTCGGAGATTTCCTTCATGGATTTCCGCCTTTGGCGGCTTTGGCGTTGCAGAGCCAGGTAAGCCTGCTCCTCGCTCAAGCTCATGTCCCGCTGCAGAATACCCTTGGCGCGCTCCACCAGTTTGCGGTTCTCCATCTGTTCCGAGAGCTGGTTGTTCTCGCCTTCGAGCCGGGCCACCTCGATCTCCGCTCCCACCAGAAAACCGATGGTCGAAATGAGCTTAATCTCCCGCTTGGTATGCGCATGAGGGTTGCGGTGCTGGAGATTGATAACGCCCACCAGCCGCCGGCGGCAGAGCACCGGAACGGACAAAAACGCCTCGAAATTGTCTTCCGGCAAATCGCTGAAGAGTTGGAATCGCGGGTCATGCGCAGCGGCGCGGGGCACGGCGACAGGTTCGAGATGCTCGGCCACCCAACCCGTAATTCCTTCGCCCACACGGACGCGCAGCCGGTCCAAGGCTTCGGGATGCGGATTCTTGGAGGCGCGCAGGACCAGCTCGTCGCCTTCCAGCACGTAGACGAAGCAGGAATCGCATTTCACGAGGGCTGTGATGAATTCCACCACGTGGTCTAGGACTTCGTGCAAAGGATCAGCGGCAGCAATCCTGCTTCCGATCTCGTGCAGAAAATCGACTTCCTGGCAGTCTGAGGACATTGTATACCTCCCCACCATGACCATATATAAAATGGTAAACGTTCGGCAAATTCAATGTTTTTATGCGTGCCATAAGAACGCAGGCAAAGTGCAGCGTTTCGTACGTTCGCTCACGTATTCTCCCACCTCCTCACCCGGCACTGCGTGCCACCCTCTCCCCGCTTGCGGGGAGAGGGGCTGGGGTGAGGGGTTGTTGAGGAACGTTGCAAGAATACGTTACCGTAATTGCGAATGGTGGTGCTAAGGGCTTGCGTCACAATAACTTGACTATGTTTGTCGGCTGCGTGTTTAATCAGTTGTGCGTGATGAGCCCGCCATAGAACAGATTGAAGAGAAGTACCGTTCACTGTCTTCGTTGATGGATGAACGG
>Ga0307374_10001160_pt1 | contig 49620 bp, 25 predicted proteins | sample OX3MG_FD_202532 | JGI IMG/M metagenome (GOLD analysis project Ga0307374, IMG submission 202532) | Soil microbial communities from Risofladan, Vaasa, Finland - OX-3 | ecosystem: Environmental > Terrestrial > Soil > Coastal area > Acid sulfate soil | place: Finland: Risofladan, Vaasa | collected...
TGGGTTAATTTTGTTCTCCTATAGTGTATCTACCTTTCCCTTAGCGCATATACGTCACTTAAAATAAAAGACTTACCTGGGAACGAAAAGTGCAAGAAAAGAGTCCGTACAGCGTGAGGATGTGGTGCGGTCTGTCTGCGAAGAGGCTCTCCGAGGAATGGGAGTCACGGGGCGGAAGCATGCCTATAATCAGCCCCGCTACTGTAACAAATCAAGCCTGCGGAGCCCGATAACGGGCGCGGCGAAACGGCACTTCCCATCTTAAAATCTTCTCGCTTCGATCACATGGCGACATTGAAGCCGCGAGCCGTTCGGAACACGATGAGGCAGGAGCGCATTGCGCCGAGATCGCTGATTTCCGTAATCATTTGCACCTACGGACGCGCTACCGCCCTGGAGCAACTCTTGCAATGCCTGGAGAGGCAGACCTATCAAAACTTCGAGGTCTTGCTGATTGACGGCAACGGAGAGTCTTCACCCGCTCGCGGCACGGCGGACAAATTTCCAAATCGTCCGGGCTCTCCCATGAAGCTGGTTTTAATCGACTCCGAGAGAGGATTGACGCGGCAGCGAAACGTCGGCCTCCAGGCCGCACGAGGAGATCTGATCTGTTTTCTGGATGATGACGTAACTTTCGAAAAGGATTTTCTTGCCGGGGTTGCCAGCCGTTTCGAACGCTTTGACTTTGAGGATGTCGGCGGGATAACGCCTTACGACGTCCTCCATTATCCCATTCCCATTACGCAGCGCTGGCGCCTGCGGTCCTCGCTGGGAGTGATGCCGGGGCTCGATCCCGGAAGGGTGGATCATTTGGGACGGGCCGTGCCGCTGAGTTTTCTGAAACCCTTGTCCGAGGACAAAGAAGTGGGCTGGCTTCCAGGGTTCTGCATGATCTACCGCCGCACGGCTGTAGCGGGTCTGCGTTTCGACGAACTGCTACCCACGTATGGAGGAGAGGACCGGGATTTCTCCATGCGCGTTGGCAGGAACTGCCGCCTGATGATCTGCGGCGAGCTGCATGTGAAACACAACTATACGACCGAGGGCCGGGATGACGGTCTCGATCGCCTTCGGCAAAGCAGTTTTGGCGTGGGCCGCCGTTTCGGAAAATATGCCAAGGGCTTTCGCGACTACGTAACCGTAGCTCAAACATTTCTGGGAGATTTGGCCATTGACGCTCTGGCGTTTGTGCGACAGCCGGGAAGAGCCAATCTCTCGGCGCTGTTCGTGAGAGCGCAAGCCTTCTGCGCCGGGCTGCGGTCCGGCAGAGAACCGGAACGACAAACGGAAGCGATACAGGCAAAGAAGTCCCTGGGGCAACCGGGCCCCTGCCGCACCCAATGAACGCGACAACCAATGTTTCGCCCGGCTACGCGCCCTGGTTCAACGTTCGGTCCAGCACGTTCGACCGGAGCGTGCTGATACAACTTTGCGTTTGCGTGATTCCGGCGATGGCCACGATCGATCTGGGCCAGCCGCTGCTCGGGGCGCGCTATCTGGCCGGCTCTTTATTCCTTCTCCTCGGATATCACGTACTGACGCGCAACCGGTACAAATTCATGAGCCTGCTGGTAGGAGCCGGACCCGCCCTGGGTCTGACGCGGGGGCTATTTTTCTACGACAGCATCCTGGTTTTTCTTGCGGTGGGATCGATCTTGTGGGCGATTGTGTGTTGGAAAGAAGTGTATTTTGTCTGGAGAGATCCTCTCTGGAGATGGTTGGCGTGTCTTTGCGGCCTGTACTGGATTCTGTCGTTTGCCTACCTTCACAATCCGGGCGCGAACGTGCGGGCCATCGAATTCGTTCTGGCCACGCTGGCGATTTGTCTATTGTCGAACCGGCGATCATACCTGGCGACGGCCTTTATCGGGGCGGCCATCGCCGCGTCCTCTTATGCCATCGCCATGCTGCCTTATGGCGCGCGTCTGGGTGAAGGAGACCTCGGCGGCGACACCATCGGGAATCCCATCCTGCTCGGGATGCCTGCCGCGCTGATCGTACTCCTGGCGCTGAGCGACCGCGGGCGATACCTATTGCTCGAAAAAAGCGTAATGGGTCGGCTGGCTGTCTGCATCATCTCCGTCGAGTGGCTGATCCTTTCCGGATCGCGCGGAAGCTGGCTTGTCGCGGCCACGTGTCTGGCTCTTGTCTTTTTGCTTTCCAAATGGAGCCGCAAGACGATGCTGCTGGCCATCGGGGTCGGATGCCTGGTGACACTGGTGGTGCTGGCGACCGGACGAGGATCAAAGGTTACGCACGTTTTCGACAAGACCGTCGACTCGGACCGCACGCTGAACAGCCGCACCAGCGGGCGTTACGTGCAATGGGAAGTTCTGCCGGCCATCTTTGCGGCTTCGCCGGTCTGGGGCTGGGGACCTGGATCGGCTCCCTATGTTGACAGCCTTTATCTGCACAGACATCTCGTATTCCATTCTCTTTATTTGCAGGTCCTGGTTGAAACCGGATTGGTGGGATTCATCCCTCTGCTGTGCATTCTCGGCGCCGCACTGCATCGCGCCACAGTCCACTGGAGGCGGTTTGGAGAAGTGACGCCGCTCGTGGGGATCGTCGGCTTCCTCATGGTGGGCGTGTCGGTGACGGCCTTCGACTTCATTTCCGGGGTTTTTCTCGGATTAGCGCTCATGGCTCGCGAGGCTCATCCGAGGTTCGTGGCTCGAGAGATTGTGGTTCACCCTGTCGAAGACGAGGGCGACGTAATCACAATTTGAGTGGCCTGTCCTAAATGAGAAAAGCCGGCCTTAACAAGCCGAACGCACGACCAGCAGCGAAGAATTCAAGCTCAAACGCAAAACCCAAATCATATGAACCAAGCCCTGCTCCGCTTTTATCACGCGCTTCCGCCAGAAGCCCGCTCACTCATCGCTACCGGGCGCGGCGCGTACCTGCGAATGTGGAGATACGACCGGCGCACCGAGAAACAGGCGCAGGAGATTCTCGAAAGAGAACATTGGAGCGCGGCGCGCTGGAAAAGCTGGCAGGAAGAGCGCCTGGCATACGTGCTGCATCGCGCCGCCACGCGGGTTCCCTATTATCGCGCCGCCTGGGAAAAGCGGCGGAGGAATGGGAGCCAGGCCTCGTGGGAATACCTGGAAAATTGGGAGATCCTGGGCAAGGAGACCTTGCGAGAAAATCCCGAAGCCTTTGTGGCGGACGATTGCCGAACCTGGCAAATGTGTCCGGAGCACACGAGCGGCACGACCGGCAAGCCCATCGTATTGTGGCGGACTCGCCAGGTGCAGCGCGAATGGTACGCCTTGCTGGAGGCGCGCACCCGCTATTGGTATGGGATTACCCGGAAAGACCGCTGGGCGATTTTCGGAGGCCAACTGATCGTCCCGGTAAAGCAGCGCACTCCTCCTTTCTGGATCTGGAACGCGGCGCTCCACCAGCTTTATTTGTCGTCGTACCACTTGGCCCCGGACCTGATGCCGGCATATCTGGAGGCCATCCGAAAATACGATGTGAAGTACCTGCTGGGTTATTCCTCGGCTCTTTGCTTTGTGGCGCAACAGGCGCTGCGGCTCGGCGTGCGCGACCTGAAAATGGCGGTCGTGGTGACCAACGCGGAACCGCTTTCCGATCTTCAGCGCCGCGTGATTTCCGAAGCGTTCCAGTGCCCGGTGCGGGAGACCTATGGATCGTCCGAAATCGTGGGAGCGGCCAGCGAATGCGAGCACGGCACGATGCACCTTTGGCCGGAGGTGGGTTATCTGGAGCAGCTCGATGGGCGGAGTCCTGTCGAAAACGGCGTGGCGGGCGAGCTGCTTTGCACGGGACTTCTCAATGCCGACATGCCCTTGATCCGCTACCGCATTGGAGACTGGGCGAAGATCGATGACGGCGCCAGGAGTATGCCCTGCGCATGCGGGCGCACTTTGCCGCGAATGGAGTCCCTGGAAGGCCGCGTCGACGACGTCTTGCTTAGCCGCGACGGCCGGCGAATCGGCCGCATGGACCCGGCCTTCAAAGGCAGCATGCCGATTCACGAAGCACAAATTATTCAGGAAAGCCTGGAGCGCATCCGCGTACGGTACGTTCCGGCCAGCGGATTTGCGAAGAAATCGGGCGATGAAATTGTCCAAGCCATCCGCGAGCGCCTGGGACCCGTCGAGGTCGCCCTGGAGGAAGTTTCGGAGATCCCGCGCGAGCGGAATGGTAAATTCCGGGCGGTCATCTGCAGGCTTCCGCGAAGCGCGACTCAGTCGTTGCACGAAAACCCCGCAAGAGAAGCGAACCTGAGGGCTGGATAGAGCATTTTTGACCTCTTCAACAGGATCGACATCTTCATGAACGCAACGAATCGAATCCGCGTGGTATTGACCGTGCCGCATCTGAACCGTACGGCGAGCCCGTACCGCGAAATGATGGCGATTGCCAAGCACCTGAGCCGGAAAGATTTCGATTTGTCGATCTGCGCGCTGCGGGATGGAGGCCATCGGGAAACGGGGCCGCTTCTCGACCGCCTCGGGGTGCCCTGGTTCGTGGCCGCTTTCCGGCCGCGCAATCGCTCGGCGCGCGAAATTTGGCGCAGCATTCAGGCGCAGAGAGAAATCAAGCGCCACGGCCCGTTTGACATCCAGCACTCGCTGGATTTCACGTCCTCTCCGGCCGAAGCCCTGGGAGCGAGAGCCGGAGGCCGGCGCTACGTCTACAACCAGCGCAACATGAACGAGAATGGGCACCCATCCGTTTTGCGCATCAAATTCCGGCTTTCGAACCGGATCGTATCCATCGCCGACCACGTGCGGCGGTTTCTGGTGGAGCAAGGCGCGGCCGCCTCGAAGATCGTGAACATTCGGAACGGGATCGACCTGGAAGAAACGGATCGCGAGCTGGCAGTCGCAAATGCCGAGCCGCAAAACTGCATTCTGGTGCTGGGGCAGATCGAGCCTCGCAAGCGTCATCAGGACATCATCCGGGCTTTGCCATTTGTTTTGACGGATTATCCGGATATGCGTGTGGCGATTGCCGGGAACGTGTATCACAAGCAGTATTTCGAGGAGCTGAAGCGCCTCGCCCGCGAACTGGGAGTGGAGAGCAAGATCGATTTCCTGGGCGCGCGCGACGATGTGCCGCGATTGCTGCGGCAGTCGAGGGCGCTGGTGTTATGCTCGGAGAGCGAGGGCTTGCCCTGGGTGATTCTGGAGGCCATGGCCGCGCGACTGCCGTTTGTGGGCTCCGATATTGGTGCGCATCGGGAAGTGGTGAAGCACGGGCAAACCGGGCTTCTGGCGCCGCTGGACGATCCGGCGGGTTATGCCGCCGCAATCAAGCGCGTACTGAGCGACCGCGAATTCGCGGGCCGTTTGACGGCGCAGGCAAGAACCGCCGTGGAACGCGAATTCTCCGCCGTTACGATGGTGCGCCAACTGGAATTGACCTACCTGGAAATGATGCACAGCGAGACCAATCCCCATCCGGTGAACGCGGTCCCCCTGGCGCGCACCGCGGAACGCGCGAGAGAGGCGCGGCTTGAGGCAGAGTGAATTTGGCTAGAGTTAACGCGATGAGACCCACCGGAGCGATGCACGTGATCGATACGCTCAGCGCGGCGGGAGCCGAGCGCGTAGCGGTGAATATTGTGAATCACCTGCCGCGCGACAAATATGCACCGTACCTGTGCACCACGCGCAGCGACGGCCCGCTGGACGCGCTGGTGGCTCCCGACGTGGTTCGCGTGCGGTTGCGGCGCACAGCGCGCTTCAATGCGGGGGCAGTCCTTCGCTTGCGGCGCGTCATCCGGTCGAATGGCATCCGGCTGTTGCACGCGCACAGCTCCGCCCTGTTTATCGCGCGCATGGCCGCCGCGGGCACGAACACGCGGATCGTCTGGCACGCGCATTTCGGACGCTATGCGACGGAAGACCGGCGTGCGTATCACTACCGCATGGCAACCGCGGGTATCGGGGGAGTGATTACGGTGAACAGGGAAATGAAGGAGTGGTGCACGCGAAGGCTCAAGCTGCCGTCGAAATTGGTTTGGTATTTGCCGAATCCGGTGTCGCTCAACGACGGCAGCCCGGAAATTCCAGCCGAATCCCTGCCAGGCGGCCTAGGGCAACGGATCATTTGCCTAGCGAACTTCCGGCCTGAAAAAGATCATTTCACGCTCATTCGAGCAATGGCAAGGGTGGCGCGCGAGGCGCCGTCTGCCCACCTGCTTCTCGCGGGTAAAACCAACCATGCGGCATACAAAAAGGCCGTGGAAGAAGAGATCGCAGCGCTGGGATTGACCGCAAGAGTGTCCATTCTGGGGGAACGGCATGACGTTTCCGCAATTCTCCGTGGCTGCGATATCGGCGTGCTGAGTTCGGTTTCCGAAGGGCTGCCAATGTCGTTGCTGGAATACGGTGCGGCCAGGCTTCCGGCGGTGGCGACCGACGTGGGGCAATGCCCGGACGTGCTCGATCATGGCCGCGCAGGCATTCTGGTGCCCAAGGAATCGCCGGAGAAACTTGCATCGGCGCTGCTCTCGCTCTTGCGTTCGACTGAAGAGCGAAAAAAGTTAGGCGATCGTTCTTACGAGTGGGTGAGCAAGACGTTCGGTGCGGAAACGGTGATGCGCCAGCTTTGCGGGATTTACGAAACGGTGCTCGGCGGCGCGATGGATTGCGGAGAACGCACACAAACGGAGCGGGATATTTTAACGAGCCAAACGTGGTCGTGAACTTGTCTTTCGAGCAGCATCTCCCAGGATGGAGAACATCATGAGCAACGGAATGTCGCATTTGCGATCAGCCAGGAAAATGTCCGCCGTGATTCTGGCGGGCGGCAAAGGCACGCGGCTGAAGCCCTTTACCATGACGATTCCCAAGCCGCTGCTCCCGCTGGGAGATACGGCGATACTGGAGATCGTGATCGAGCAGCTCGTGGCCGCTGGCGTGTCGCGCATCGTGCTGACGCTGGGCCACATGGCGCCGCTCATGATGGCGTGCATCGGTGATGGAGCGCGCTGGGGAATCGAGATCGAAACGGTTCTGGAACGGGAACCATTGGGCACGGCGGGCTCGCTGCGAGCGGTGAAAAACCTGGAAGACAACTTCCTGGTGATGAACGCGGATTTGCTGACCACGCTCGATTACGAAGACATGTTCGACTACCACATCCGGAATAAATCGATCGGCACGATCGGACTTTCCAAGAGGGAAGTGCTGATCGACTATGGCGTGGTTCGGATGAGCCCCAGCGGCGTTCTCGATAACTATATTGAAAAGCCGACGATTCCCTACTCCGTCAGCATGGGGATCAACATCCTGTCGAAAAGATGCCTGGAGTTCATTCCGCCAACCGGGAAATTCGACATGCCCGATCTGATGCTGGCCATGCATCGAGCGGGCCACGCAGTTCACTGCTACGAAACCGACTGCTATTGGAAAGATATTGGCCGCTTCGACGACTACCAGCAAGCCAGCGAGGATTTTGTGAAGAACCCGTCGCGGTTTCTCGCCAAGAGGGTGGCTGCCAGGCAATGAAAGCGCTGATCACCGGAGTGGGCGGCTTCTGCGGCGCACACCTCGTATCGAGACTGCGGCAGGAAGCGAATGTCGAAATCGCGGGCGTGGACCGGATGGCTGCGTCGCCCGCGCAGGCGAAGCTCGACCGCTATTTTCAGGCTGATATCACGGATGCGGAGGCGATCGAGCGTGCCATCAGAATATTCGCACCCGACTGGCTATTCCATCTTGCAGGCGTCTCTGGAAGCTTCGTACCTCCAGCTTGCATCTACGCAGTCAATGTAAGCGGAACCGTGAATGTACTCGAAGCAATTCGCCGGAGCAGCCCGAATTGCAGGGTGCTGCTGGCGGGATCGTCCGCAGAGTATGGGGCCGTGGATGCGGCGGCGTTGCCGGCGACAGAGGAAACGGTATGCAAGCCCGTTGGAGCGTACGGTATCAGCAAATACGCAGCCACGCTGACGGGTATCGATTACGCGCGGAGGTTTGGCCTGAATGTGATCGTTGCACGCCCATCCAATGTGATTGGCCCAGGGGTGCCCGCCAGCCTGGTGGTAGGCGCGATCCTGGCGCGCGCCAAGCAGGCGCTCGGCTCCTTGCGCCCCTTGGTGAAGGTCGGGGATTTCGAAAGCGAGCGGGATTTCATCGACGTGGCCGATGTGGTCGATGCGTATGTGAGGCTCGTTCAATCGGACGTCTGCGGCGAAATTTTCAACCTATCTTCGGGACGCGCGCACTCGATCCGTCACGTGGCCGAGACTTTGGTAGCAAATTCTTCTCGCCCAATTGAACTGGAATTTGACCCGAATCTGGTATCGCCGTCGATCGTTCGAACGCTCTACTGCAGCTACCAAAAAGCGGAACGCGCGATCGGATTTCGGCCGTCCACTTCCCTGGAAGAGACCTTGAAGGCTTGCTGGCGCGCGGAAATGCGGGTGGACGTGGCATGCGCATAGCGATGCTGCTAAGCCTGGGCGTGTCGTGGTCGCGAGAAGCGGCCCTGAGGCTCACGGAACTGGGCCATGAGGTGCACGCCATCGATTTCGAATCGGAACTGAATGGAAATTATCTGCAGGGGCGCGACGATCTTCATGCGATGGCTGTCGCCAAGCTCACCCGGGCGGTGGCCGGAGTTCATATGATTCCCGGCAAGGATATTTCGCAATGGCGTTATCTGCGCTACGCGCCGCGGTTGCGGAAGATCTGCAAGGATATCCATGCGGACGTTCTGCTGAGCCTCTGGGGCGGCGGGTTTGCGATGATCTCCTGCGCCAGCGGGATACGGCCCTACGCGGTTTTTCTGGGCGGCGGCGACATTCTGCGCGTTTCGGGCATGCAAAAAATGCTGAGCCGATACGCCTTGAATCAAGCCGCCGTGTCGTTCGCCAACGGGCAGTACTTCGGCGAAAGGGCCAAGGCGTTTGCGCCGAATGCCCTGATTCATCCGATCTACCTGGGAGTCGATACGAATAAGTTCGTTCCTGGCGCGCCACCTGCTTCTCCCGTGGTGATCATCTGCACGCGCGGCTTTTTGCCCGTGTACAACAACAGATACCTCATTGAAGCCTTAGCCCAGTTGCCTGAGTCCCTGCCGGATTTCCGTGTGATTTTTACGTCTGCTGGGCAGTCGTTGAACGAGACGCGCGACCTATCCGACCGGATCCTGACGCCGGCGATGCGGCAGCGAGTGCAATTCCTCAACGGCGTCACCGATGAAGGCATGCTCGCAAACTTGCGCGGCGCGCACATCTATACTTCCTTGTCCAGATACGATGGCACTTCCATTTCCTTGTTGGAAGCGCTCTCCTGCGGCTTGTTCCCGATCTTATCCGACATCCCGCAAAACCGGGAGTGGATCGACCCGCAAATCCGCAATGGAATGCTAGTGCCGCTCGACCAGCCTGCGCGCTACGCCGAGCAGCTTGCGCAAGCGATTCGCAACGAGACTCACCGCAAATCCGTGGCGGCATTCAATCGCGAATTCATTCTTCAGCGGGCGGACGGGCGGAAAACCATGGCGCAAGTGGCAAAACTATTGAAGGAAGCGATTGGCTCGCGAAGCAACAACTAACCCGGCGCAGGAGATGGACGAACTGGCGGCGCTCGCAACGGGCCGGTCGTCCGATTTCTTCGCGGAAGACCTGCGGCGCCACGCACCTGAAATCCGCGAGCGATTTGAAGGCCGCCGGGTGCTTGTTCTGGGCGGGGCCGGCAGCATCGGGGCATCCACGGTCGGTTTGCTATCGGTATTCGGCCCTGGTTCTCTTCACGTTGCCGATCAGAACGAGAATGCGCTGGCCGAACTGGTCCGCGATTTGCGAAGCAGGCCCGCGGGACTGGCCGTTCGAGATTTTCGGGCGCTGCCTATCGATATCGGTTCGCCGGTGATGCGGCGCTTCCTGAAAATGGAACGCTCCTACGATTGGGTGCTCAATTTCGCGGCGCTGAAGCACGTGAGATCCGAGAAAGATGTTTGTTCGATCCTGCAGATGCTCGATACGAACCTGCTGAAGCCGCTCGATTTCTGGGCATGGATGCAAGAGTCGGGAGCGGCGGCCCCTGCCTACTTCAGCGTTTCGACGGACAAAGCCGCCGATCCCGCCAATCTGATGGGCGCCAGCAAGCGAATCATGGAACATCTGATGTTCCGCGAAAAAGGACCGATGGCTTCGGCCCAGCGCTCCACTTCATCCCGGTTTGCGAATGTGGCCTTCTCGAACGGCAGCCTGCTGGAAAGCTTCCTCCGGCGCTTCGAAAAAGGACAGCCGCTCGCGTGCCCGTGCGAGACAAAGCGGTTTTTCATTTCCCTGCGCGAGGCAGGAGAAATCTGCCTCCTGGCCGCGGCGTGCGGCCCGGATCGCCACATTGTGATTCCGAGTCTCGATCCGCAAAAAGATACGCGCCAGCTCGACGAGATTGCCGTCGCCTTCCTGCGCCGGAAAGGGCTTGAGCCCGAAATCTACCGGGATGAAGAACCGGCAAGAGTGAACGTTTCCCGGGATCTTCTTCGGAACCGATACCCGCTGCTGCTCACCGACCTGGATACCCAGGGCGAAAAGGATTCGGAAATTTTCGCCGGAAAAGAGGAAGAAGTGGTGGAATTCGGCATGTCCAGCGTTCGGGCTGTCCGCTGCCGCGCCATTTCTCATGAAGCGCTCGAAGAATTCGTGCAGCAGGTCCGAAGCTTCGTCTCGTCTCCCGGTCAGCCCGTGGAGAAGCGCGAGATCGTCGACGCGGTTTCCCTAATCGTTCCGGATTTTCATCATCTCGAGCGGCATCACACGCTCGATCAGCGCGTATAAGGGCGCCCCTGGAGGCGCGTGATCCCGCCTCAAACCATGAAGCCCGAGGCTCTCGAAACATGAACCCCACTCATACATTGAGCGTCACCGCGAAGATGATGGACAGGTTCTCTCCACCGCTGTGCGTGGACTTGGACGGAACCCTGATCCGCACGGATTTGCTCCACGAAGCCGTACTGCTTCTGCTGCGCCGCAACTTTCTGTATCTTTTCTGCCTTCCCTTCTGGCTGCTGGCGGGCAAGGCAGCCCTGAAGCATCGCGTGGCGCAACTTGTGGCGATCGATCCCGCCGGGCTTCCCTACAACAGGCAAGCGCTCGCGTGGATCCACGAACAGAAAGAACGAGGCCGGTACATCGTTCTCGCCACCGCGAGCAACCGCCAATTCGCCGACAAGATTGCCGCTCATTTAGGCTGTTTCGATGAGGTGCTTGCCAGCGACAGCAGCCACAATCTGAGCGCCGAAGCCAAGCGAGCGGCTTTGGTCAAACGGTTTGGCGACAAGGGTTTCGACTACGCGGGAAACTCGCGGGAAGACCTTGCCGTATGGAAACACTGCCATCGCGCGATCGTGGTTCACGCCTCCCCGAGAATATCCGATGCGGCCCAGGAAATGGCTCTCGTAACGAAGGAGTTTCCGAAGCCGGCCACGAAGCTGAAGACCTGGTTCCGCGCGGCGCGAGCGCACCAATGGGTGAAGAATCTGCTGGTCTTCGTCCCGCTGATCACAGCCCATCGTTACCTGGACATTGCCGCGGTGAAGAGCGCATCTTTGCTTTTCTTGGCGTTCAGCGCGGCTGCGTCGACAACGTATGTGATCAACGATTTGCTGGACCTGACCGCCGACCGCCGCCACCCCATCAAGTCCTCTCGACCCTTCGCGTGCGGCGATTTATACCTCTGGCAGGGGCTGATATTGGCTCTCTTCTGTTTGGCCGCCACGGCGGTATTTGCCGCATTCCTGCCGTTGTCCGCTTGCGTGATCCTGGGCTGCTATCTTATTTTGACCCTCGCCTATTCGATTTGGCTCAAGCAGGCGCTGATTCTGGACGTGCTTGTCCTGGCCACCCTTTACACGATTCGGATCATCGCGGGCGGGGCGGCGACGAATATCAAGCTTTCCGAATGGCTGATTTCGTTCTCGCTGTTTCTCTTCTTGAGCCTGGCAATTTGCAAGCGAAGCTCCGAACTGATGGCCTTGTTGACGGCCAATAAGACCCGCTCAGCCGGAAGGTCCTATAAGACGAAAGACCTGGAACCGCTCAATATTTGCGGCATTTCCAGCGGGATGGTGGCATGTCTGCTCATCCTGTTGTACGGCAGCAGCCAGCAAGCAACGTCGCTCTATGCGAGCCCGCGGGTGCTCTATTTGCTATGCCCCATACTCTTTTACTGGATTTCGCGGCTGTGGATTTTGACATTTCGTGGCGTCCTTAAAGAAGACCCCATCCTTTTTGCCGTGCGCGATAGAACGAGCTACATGGTTGTGATCGCCGTCATCGTCGTGGTTATGTTCGCGGCGTTCGTTCAGACCCCGTTGAACCGATTCCTGCAATGAATCAGGATTTCTTCCGCATACGCATGCAACTCCGTACAGATGGAAGCAGAACCGGACGTTGCAATCCTCGCAATTCTCTTCTCTACCAGGAGCACGACATACAATGAATTCTCAAACCCAAGAGATCGCCTTGCTCGGCTCAAGCAAAGCCTGCCGCCTAAATCTGGACAAATTCGACTGGATTTGCATCCTGGCGCTCCTGGTTTCTTTTATCGTGGTCGGGCATCTTCCCGCCGCTCCCTCGAAGTACGGGGACCTGTATTTCCACGAGGAAGCAAAAACACTCGCGAGCGTGCTGCAAGGAAACGCTTCGTGGAAGGAAATTGCGATTGCAAGGGCTCCGGGCCCCGTTTTGTACTACGCCTTGCCATATACCTTGGTCCCGCACGATGCTCCCGATGCGGTGTTTTGGGATGCAGCGCTGGCCTGGAACATTTTGTGGATGGCCATCGCTATCCTGCTGATCCGGCGAACGGGAGTCCTGCTAGGTGGTGCGGCCGCGGGAAAGGCCGCGGCGGCTTTATCTCTGGTTATGCCCTTCGCGGTCTACTACAGCTTTGGCATCGCGGCCGAGACGCCCGCTTACATCGCCGCGGTCTTTTTCGGCTACGGATGGGCTCTGTGGCGCAACGACAGAACGCAGACCTTCTTTTCGAGCGGCGTTCTCCTTGCTCTGCTTGGCCTGGGCGCTCTGATCCTGTGCCGCCCAAACGCTCTCGTGATTGTCGGCGTAGCCGCCGCCTGCGGCATGGCCGCGTGGTTGCACCGCTCGGAGCGAGGCACCGCGGACGCGGCATTCGCCATGCTATGCATCGCGGCCAGCCTGGCAACCGTGGCGATCGAATCCGTCTCGTTGAAGCATCTGCCGCAGAATGGAGGCGTGGAGATGCAGTCTTCAAATTTTTCGGATGTTGTATTCGAAGGTAGCTTCCAATTCCGCTCGGAGCCCTGGGATTGGCGTTTCTGGGGCAAGGCCACGCGATCGGGCAGCGTCGATTATCGGAACTGGGTGGAAGCGCGACGGGAACTGCTTGAACAATCCGCGTCGACCGGGAAAAGCATGGCCGAATTGGAAATGCAGTGGACTCTTCGGGATATCGTGCAGCATCCCCTGGAGCGGCTGAAGATGTTTGCGGTCCGCGCCCTGCAACTCAATATCTGGATTGAAAACTCGAAGAACCCAAGCGCTTTTCAGATAGGCCCCTTCCGGGGATGGTCCGTTTATCTTGTCTTCCACGTTCTCTTGAACGCGATTGCCGTGCTGTCGGTGTTCGCTTCGATCTGGTTCCTCGCGTTCCACCGGGACCAATTCCTCGCCTACTGGCCGGTTTGGGGACTCTGGGCGGGGCTTCTGCTGTTCCACGCCTTCACGTATGCCGAACCGAGATACATGCTTCCTGGAGAGCCAGGCATGGCAATCCTAGCGGGGTGCGCGCTGGGCGGAAGAATCAAGAGCAAGAATGGAAGAATCCCACAGAAGTGAGGCTGGCACGAGTGAAGGCTCTCGCTCTCCTCCCGTTGCCCGCCGCCACTCCCGGCTACTTTCCGACCTGCGTCGTCGAGCCGAAGTAAGAACTTCTCGAGGTAACCCGAAATGAGCAACTGCCGTATTGCACTGGACGAAAATGCCGACTAGGCTCCGCCGGAAGCCTTCCCTGCGATGACATCCATTCGACTTTTTCTGCTTGCACTGGCTTTCCTCTCATTTGCCATCCTCACCGGTGCCGCCGATCACTATGTTGCGACCAGCGGCAGCGCCCAAGGGAACGGTAGCCTGGAACATCCCTGGGATCTGCAGACGGCCTTGGATCAACCCGCGTCGGTGAAGCCCGGAGATACGATCTGGGTTCGCGGCGGGACGTATCACACTTCGACAATCGCAGGCTTTGTCAACAAGCTGAACGGAACCGCAAGCAAGCCGATTATCGTTCGCAACTACAATGGAGAACGAGCCAGCATCGACGGCCACGGAACCGATTTTGGATTGGCGATTTACGGCTCCTACACCTGGTTCTGGGGACTCGAGGTGCTCGATTCCACGACTCTGCGCATCAGCACAGGCACGGCGCGAACCAATGCGGTGGGCGTCGGCGTATACGGGCCGGGGATCAAGTGCATCAACATGGTCGTACACGACACGACCCAGGGCTTCAGCGGCTATAACGCCTCACCCGACTCGGAATATTACGGGAACCTGAGCTACTACAATGGCTTCGTGGGAACCGACCGGAATCATGGGCATGGAATGTACTTCCAGAACAATACGGGCACGAAGGTCGTTGCCGACAATTTCGTGGGAGATAACGCGGACGAAGGGATTCAAATCTACGGAAGCGGCAACGCCAATCTGAACGGGTTCCGCATCACGGGAAATACCGTGTACAACAACGACTCCTGGCCGACGCCGCACTACCAGTACAACGTGGTGATCGGCGGCGGGCGGACGCGCCGGGATATCGAGTACATGGAGAATTACAGCTACTTGCCTCCGGCGGCCGCCAGCGGACTTGTGATGCTGGGCGCCTATAGTCCCGGGGAAGATATAAAGATACAAGACAACGTGTTTGTCGGAGGCGAACAGCCGGTCGTCGTTTCGGAACAGGCCGGCCCGGTCTCGTTTACCGGGAATACCGTCTATGGCGGAAAAACGGCATTGCGGCTCTTAAGCTTGATTCTCGACACAGGGGAAAGCTTGTCGAGCTACGCATGGGATAACAACACGTACTACGATTTGAGTTCGTATCATTTTTACGAGGGCACGTTGAAAAATGGCAGCCCAAGCGGAATCAACCAGCCCTTTGCCGACTGGCAGGCATCGACGCACTTCGATGCGCATAGCAAGTACAATGCGACCGCTCCGAAAGGAACCTGGGTTTACGTGCGGCGGAATCGCTACGAAGCGAAGCGAGCGAATATCACAATCTATAACTGGAGCCTCAGTGCGAAGGTGCCTGTGGACCTCTCTAGCGTGCTGCGCGCCGGAGATAATTTCGTCATTCAGGATGCGCAGAACTTTTATGGTCCTCCCGTGGCAAGAGGCACCTACACCGGCACACCAGTGATCGTGCCGATGATCGGCCTTGTGAAGGCTACTCCCGTGGGGTTTGCGGCGCCGGCCCACACGGCGCCGGAGTTCGGTACGTTCGTCGTGCTTCCAGCAGGCCCGCCTCGCACTTCCCCCCGCAAATCTCCCCAGTAATCTCCGCAACAGCTATTTCGCGCTTCTATATTTCCACGGCTCCTCCTTGTAGGGTCGCAGTCCGCGAATAACCTGCTTAACCAATCCAGGCCAAGCCGCCAGATACTCAAGTGCTTTTGTTAAGGCGCGCTGCCGCGCCTGGAATTCCGCAATGTATTTCTCTGTAGCACACGAACGGCGAGGATCGGAGTTACGGTTGCATCCGGCACGGCCGAACGGCAGGCGGCCTTGTATGTTAACAGGGAGAGAACTCATGCAAGGATGGCTAAGCGCGCGGCAGAGGAGATAAAACTAACCGAAGGGATTCAGAACAAAAAGGGGAAGACCGAGATGGCGCGAGAGAGGGCCGCCTTCTGGCCGTCGGCCCCGCGATTTACAAACGGCTTCGTGAATTATTTGAAGAATGCGCCGCTAATCGCGGAGTTCGCACCGCTGTTGACGGTGACGTTGATGGTAACGTGCCCGGAAAGAGTCCAAATGACGTAGATACCGTTCGTGAAATTGGAAATGGCTTCCGTATCCAGCACAGCCCCGGTTCTCGCATCCAGAATTTGGATGGTTTCCGAACGTCCCTGGCTATCCCAGTCCAAGGCGTACAGCGCAAATTGATGCGCTTGGCCATCGGTGAAATTCACGTCAAAGTAGAAACTCTCGTGGTTCTTGTACCAGCATGCCGCAATGCCGCCTGAATCGTTGCCGGTCTGCAAAGCGCGCGGATCTGAGGTGCTGCCAGCCCAAATCCAAGTTCCATTGGGAATCTGAACGGAGAACGTGGCGTAGCTGGGGAGACTCTGCGAATCGCCGGCAATGGAATATCCCTGGCTTCCGTAATGCCCGTGCCAGGCTCCTTGAGTGCTGGAATCGAAGGTCGCGCGGGTAGCCGTGGCATTCGGAAGCAAGGTAATGGTAGCCGTACCGGTGGCTCCATTGCTCAAGCTTGTGGCTGCAATGGTAACCGTAGTGGCGGTCGTGATCGTCACTGGGGCGGTATAAAGACCAGGTGTCGATGCCGAGAAGCCTCCCGCACTTGCACCCGAGGGACTCACCGACGTCACCGACCACGTGACACCTTGAATGGTTCCGCTCCCCGACGCCGTAAACAGCTGTGTTTCTCCGGCCGCGAGGCCTGCCGTGGGAGGCGCCACGCTGACGTTGGCGGAGGTGCCTCCTCCAAAAAAGATCCCACTGATTACGGCATTGGGACCGGCCGTGGCGGTGACATGAATCGTGATGTGGCCGGCAATTTTCCAGACGAGGTACATTCCCTGGCTGAAATTAGAAATACTTCTCGTGTCCACAACATTCCCGGTTGTAGCGTCGAGGACCTGGATAGTTTCAGCCCTCCCCTGTCCATCCCAGTCCAAGGCGTAGAGGGCAAATTGATGCAGCTTCCCGTCTGTTACATTGACGTCGACGCTGAATGTGGGACTGTTGTACCAAGTGGCGGCAATCCTTCCGCCGCTGCTTGCCTGAAGAGCCCTTGAATCCGGCGTATTTGAATTCCACGTGTAGAGAAAATCATTCAGAACGTCCTGTGTGCCATACGCCGGGGGAGCCGTTTGGGGGTCGCCCGCGACCGAGTGTCCATCGGCTCCATAAACGCCTTGCCAACTTCCCTGGGTCACCGTATCGGTGACGAGGAAATTGGCAATCCCACCCGTAGTTACAGTCACCATGGCATTGCCGGTCTTGCTCGAATCGGCGGCGCTGGCGGCCGTGACAGTCAGGGTTTGAGGGCTGGTGATTTGCGCGGGGGCGGTGTAGTTACCAGTCGTGGCGCCGATGGAGCCCACATTGCTTGGGGTGGTGGTCCAGCTGACTCCAGTATTGGAAGTACCCGTGACCGTGGCCGTGAATTGCTGCGATTGTCCTGGAGGCAGGCCGACAGTTGGCGGCGCAACACTGACATTGATCGCGCTTGAGGCGCTACCCCCGAAAAATGCACCGCTGATCACGCAATTGGTGCCGACGGTCTCGGTGACGTTGATCGTGACGTGCCCGGAAATCGTCCAAACGATATACGTTCCGCCGACGAAATTGGAAATATTTCGGGTGTCCAGCAGAGCACCCGAATTTGCGTCGTAGACCTGAATCGTTTCGGCGCGTCCTTGGGCGTCCCAATCCAGGGCATAGAGCGCGAACAGGTGGGTCTGATTGTCGGTGAGATTCACATCGAAAGTGAACGTGGGCGGAATGGAGACATGGTTGCTGTACCATGCCGAGGCGATCCTGCCGCCCGCTGGCAATGTCAGGGCTCTCGGGTCGGTGGTGCCGGTGGCCCAGGTGATATTTTCCTGATTTTCAACAACAAACGCAGGGTCATACGTTGGGAGTTGCTCGACCGAATTCGCCAGAGCATATCCATCGATTCCGTACTTACCTTGCCAGTTCCCTTGCGTGGCGGTGTCTAACGCAACGAAGGTGACGTTGGCGCTTCCGACGGACACATTCGGATTCAGAGTGATGGTTGCATTCCCCGCCACTCCGTCCTGATCCGTCGCAACGATCATTACCGTCTCGGCTACCGTGACCGTCGACGGCGCCGTATAGAGGCCCGCCGTAGAGCCTGAAAAGCTGCCGGTCGGCTGATTGGAAGGAGTCACGGAACCGATCGACCATGTGACGGTCTGACTCGGATTTGTGGCATTCGTAATGGTGGCCTGGAATAGCTGCTGGCCGCCGGCGTTTAATGCAATCGTTTGAGGTGATACACTGACCGCTTCTGAAGCGCCGCTCGTGCTCTTGCCGAAAAATGCGCCACTGACGACTCCGTTCGGGCCGCTGGTTCCCATCACGTTGACGATGACGTTTCCGGAAATGTTCCAGGTGACATAAATGCCGTTCGTGAAGCCTGAGATGGATTTCTGAGATAACACAGTGCTCGGGTTATTGGCGTCCAGGATTTGAATCGTTTCCGATCGTCCCTGGCTGTCCCAGTCCACCGCGTAGACGCTAAACGGATGCGTCTGCCCGTCCGTGATATTGACATTGAGACTGAATGGACCGGTGCTGTACCACGCTGCCGCAATCCTTCCCCCGCCATTCGGTAAAGCCAACGCTCGCGGATCGGTCGTAGTCAAACTCCACGTATAGTTCACCTGGTTCTGGGGCGTTAATGCGGCATAACTCGGGGAACTCTGAATGCTGTTCGCCAGATAATATCCGTCACTGCCGTAGAGTGGCTGCCAGTTCCCACGGGTCGTGGTATCCGTGCCGACGAAGCTGGCCGTCGCTCCGGCGTGAGCCGAACCAACCAAGAGTGTGAACTGCAAGCAGCAAGCCAAGGTCAATACGGCTGCAATGTAAACGCGACGGACCATGCGATTTCCTTCTGCCCTGGGCGAGAGGTCAAACTGGCTCTTACAGTCCCAGCGGCTTTTAGAGGGCCAGCATTTGGAATCGTGCGAATACTTTAAAGAAAGGCTAATCGCTCGGTGCAGTTGGAAGAGAGTATGGATCGGGTGCGGGCGTCACTTGACGGATTCGGTTGAACAGAGCCCGCAAACGATGTCACGGCGAACTCACAATCGTCGTAACGCGGCAAGCTCCCGCTCCTTGGCCCCCGAGAAACTTCTCCCCAACTGACACAGATTGATAGCGCGACACTACGCCACTGCACGTTCTTCGCCTAGGATAACCACTGTATTTACAATGACCTGTCAGCGGTCATGGATAAGTCGCTGCACAAAAATCCCCAATGCCTACCGTCGGCACGACAAAAGTTCAGGCAGACAGCCGACAACTGAGACTTAATCTATGTTCAGCGGCCGCTACAAACGACTGGGCGCGAACCCTGGCAAATCCCCCCCTCGTATAAAAAACGAAGGCCGGAACGTCATCCGGCCTTCGAGAAGGAGCGACTGAAATCAGCGTCAGGTTGACGCTTCTTAAATGACAGCTTTATGGCGCAATCCAAAGCCCAACAATGCCAGCGAACCAGCCCCTAACAGAAGCAGAGTCGATGGCTCAGGGGTGCTCACCGGGGAACCAGACGGCAGTGTGAACGTCATGGTAATCGATGCCGAATCGATTTCGAAACTGTCTGGCGACGTCAGGGTGATGGAAAAGTTGTCCAGTGGGTCGTGCGTGGTATTGCAGGCGCCGCCTTCACAGATTGAATCGCTATCCGAATTGAAGACAAAAGGGGTGGAGGTGTTACTCACAAAAGGAGCGGTCGTAGACCCGGTGAACACCTGGGCGCCAAACAAAGAGGCAGTATTGCCTCCATCGACGCAGTTACTTGTGCAAACTAAGCTGACGCTTTCCTGCGTGCCGTCGGTCACCAAAAAGTTGACGGTGTCCGTCGTAGTGAGCGGATTGGTGGAGCTGATTTTGAACCCGTTGTCGAAGCTAGTTACTGAGACGCCTTCAAAGCAGGAAACGGTTGAGCTGGTACAAGTAGTGGTCGGAGACAGGGTGTCCGCCTTCGCGGTCTGCGCGATTCCCAGCCAGAGCAAGCCTACCAAGACCAACGATTTAAATAAAAACCTCTCTTTTGTCATGCGACACCCCTCCTAGAGTTTTGATAACGAGGTTGAGCAGCCCACACCAAACGAATCCATCCCCGAAAAAATAATGGCAACTCAAATGCCAGATTGCCGAGGGTTGCAATATAAGGACTTACAGGCAAGCCTCTTTCGCGATTGTGCAATTGTGTTCACATTTGTGCGACTCACTGTTACTGATTATTGTTGAAACCTAGGACGAGAAACTCTTCGGTTCTCTCGCGGGGACCGTGGATTATCTCAAAGAGGATTTCTGTGCTTGAGGGCGTGCCGGGGAATTCCGGTGCACAAAAGTTGCCAGGCGTTTTCCGTTGGAACAAGATGGCGGAGAAGAAGAACATGCAAGCTACTGATTCCTTTAGGCTTGATATGATGGAATGTGAATTGCTCTAGCAAAGGCAGAAGTAGTGCATCCATCAGAATCGAAAGGGAGTTTTCGTGTATGGGCCATCAGAAAACATGCCTAGTGGGTTCTTTGGTGAGCGGAGAATCTTCTGATGACTAATGCGGTAGCGGATCCAAGGATCACGGCGATGCCCCCGAAAAATGAGCCGACCCGCCTTGCTCTCTCCGTTGTCATGCCTTGTCTGAATGAGAGCCTGACGCTCGGCTCCTGCGTCAAGAAGGCCATGGCCACCATGGGGCGCCTTGGTATCCCGGGAGAAGTGATCGTTGCCGATAATGGCAGCACGGACGGATCGCAGGAGATTGCGGTCGGCCTCGGCGCCCGCGTCGTGCCCGTTTCGACCCGAGGATATGGCAGCGCGCTTCGCGGAGGAATCGCAGCGGCACGCGGCCAGTTTGTCATCATGGGCGACGCCGACGAGAGTTACGACTTTACGCAACTGGAACCATTCCTCAAGAAATTAAACGAAGGCTACGACCTGGTCATGGGGAACCGTTTCCAGGGCGGCATTGCGCCGGGCGCGATGCCCTTCCTGCATCGGTTTTTGGGGAACCCCGGCCTGAGCTGGCTGGGCCGCCTCTTTTTTAAGTGTCCGGTGGGTGATTTTCAGTGTGGCCTGCGCGGGTTTCGCAAGGACGCGATTGATAAGCTGGAACTGCAGACGACCGGCATGGAGTTTTCCACCGAAATGGTGGTAAAGGCTACGCTTCACAAGCTTCGGATCGCCGAAATCCCGACCACGCTTTCGCCAGACGGTCGCGACCGCCCCCCACATTTGCGAACGTGGCGGGATGGATGGCGGTATCTGCGTTTTCTCCTGCTCTACAGCCCGCGCTGGCTCTTCCTGTACCCGGGCATGGTCTTGTTTGCGATCGGCCTGGCGATCAGCGCCTGGCTGCTTCCGGGTCCGCGGACCGTGGCGGGAGCTACGTTCGATTACCACACGCTCCTTTTCGGCGCCATGGCGATCTTGATCGGCTTTCAGTCGATTAATTTTGCCGTGTTCAGCAAGATGTTCGCCACCACGGAACGATTGCTGCCCGAGGATCCGCGATTAACCCGCTGGTACAAATACATAACGCTCGAGGTCGGCTTGATCGTCGGCGCGGTTCTGATCCTGGCCGGTGGGGGTCTGTGGATTTTCGGCCTCAGCTATTGGCGAAGCCACAATTTCGGGCCATTGGACCCGGAGAAAACACTGCGCATCGTGATTCCGGGATTTGTGTCGCTGACTTTGGGAATCCAAATTGTCCTTTCCAGTTTCTTCATGAGCGTTCTTGGCCTGGCGCGAAAATGAGGAGCGAAGCGGCCAACGGTTCCTTGGGATAAGGTGGGATAAGGGAGGTTCTTGGCGTGGCAACGCTGGTCGGAACTCTGCACGGCACTCTCGTGCATACGCGCAGGGTGAGGATATTGGCGGACCGTTTAGCCGCCATGGTCCCTCCCGGAGCCCGAGTCTTGGACGTCGGATGCGGCGATGGAGCTTTGGACCGGCTTATTATGGAACTGCGGCCCGATGTGAACATCGAAGGCATCGACGTCCTTGTGCGGCCGAATCCCAAAATTCACGTCAAGCACTTCGACGGCACGGAAATCCCCTATCCGGACGCGAGCTTCGACGCCGTGATGTTCGTCGATGTCCTGCATCACACGGCAAACCCCGCGGTGCTGCTGCGCGAAGCGAAGCGGGTGGGCAGAATCGTTCTGATCAAAGACCATTGCAAAGAGGGTTTCCTGGCTCACCCGACGCTGCAGATAATGGATTGGGTGGGAAATGCGCATCACGGCGTGTCGCTTCCATACAATTACTGGTCAAGAGCGCAGTGGACCGCAGCCTTCAAGAAGCTGGACTTAAAGGTGACCGCAATCAACGAAAGGCTGGGACTCTATCCGGCGCCGGTATCCTGGGTGCTCGAGCGTGGTCTTCACTTCGCCGCCCGGATCGATCGCGCCGATGCCGCCTAAGAGCGGCCATCACAAGCGCCCGGATCGCAACGCGCATTCCCAGAGCAACGTTTTCGTGCCCACCACGCGACAAGCAGACAGCGCCCGCGCTTCGGCCAACGGTACCTGGTTCGCCCTTACGCTCAGTTCCGCCTTCTTTTTGCTGGAACTCGTCAACATCCTGCACCATGCCATGTGGCGGGACGAAATCCAGGTGTGGAGCTTGTCCCAGCGCTGCCATTCGCTGCTGCAATTTCTGACTCTCAAGAGATACGAGGATCTAGGGCATCCCGACGCATGGCATCTGGTTGTTTATCCGGTTTCGCGGTTTACGTCGAATCCCCTGGCGATGCAGTTGCTGCATCTTGCCATTGCGACGCTGACCGCATTCGTGGTGGCCCGCTATTCGCCTTTCACCAGACTCCAAAAAATCCTGATCGTCTTCGGATATTTTCTGTTCTATGAATACGCGACGATCAGCCGGGGATACGCCCTGGGAGTGCTGGGAATCTTCATCTTTTGCGCTCTCTTCCGGCCGGGCCCCAGGAAAAACTATCTCCTCTTAGCCGTGGTGCTGGGCTTGGCGGCGCAAGCGGATATATACGCCGTGATTCTCGGGATCGCGCTGGTGCTGGCCATGCTGCTGGAAGCCATCCAGGCAGCGGAACCACGGCAGTATCTCTACCCAAGCGCGGCGCGCGTTGGCTTCGCCGCGGCGCTCTTCGTGGCCGCGATTCTCACCTCGGTGTTCCGCATGCGCCCTCCTGCCGACTCGGCTTTTTATCCATCCTGGCATTTCCCTGTAAATCCCACCGGGATAGGGCGAACGCTGGCAATGATGTGGAAGGCTTTCGTTCCGATACCGGAGCTTTCGCGGCATTTCTGGAACACCAATATCGTGGCGAATCAGCCGGCCATTGCGGTGCTGTCGATTGGCGTGCTGTGCGTCTCGGTCCTCTTTTTTGTCCGCAAGCCAATCGCGCTGTGCGCGTACGCGAGCGGCATTGGAGCCATGCTCCTCTTCCGGCATGTGAAGTATGCCGGCGACCTGCGGCACGACGGCCACGCATGGATTCTCTTCCTGGCGTGCCTTTGGCTGGCTCATGCGTACCCGCAAGAGTCTTTTCCGTTACCGGCGCTTGACCGGATGGCGGGATGGTTTGCGCGGTACGAAAAGCGCACTTTCCTCGGGTTGCTTGTGGTACAGGTTGTCGCCGCCGTTATCGCCAGCGCCATCGCTTTCGAGGTGCCTTTTTCGCAAGCCAGGGCCACCGCGAATTTCCTCCGCTCAAGTCATATGGACCGGATGTTCATCGTAGGCGATCCGGATGCTCCCCTGGCTACGCTGGCGGGATATCTGAACCGGGAGATTTATTATCCGCGAGGCGACCGAATGGGAACCTACATTGTCTGGGATACCAAGCGGCTTGCCGCACCGCAAAAACCAATTCTCGATCTGGGCGAGCAAAAGGCGGAGCAGCTGCACCAGAACGTCCTCGTCATCCTGAATCATCCCGCCAAGCCCGCGGACGTCGTTCACAGCGAAATTGCATCGTTTCGAGGCAGCGTGGTCGGGAGCGAAGACTACTACATCTATCTCGTCCCGTATGAGGCCGGCGCGACAAACACACCGGCACGGAACTAACCCGCTTTACGCCGCCCGGCCACAAAATTCCACGCAAAAATCCGCCTTGACACCAGTGAATGCCGTGGACTAAGTTTGCGGCCATAGTTTCCATCTTCTCCGCAGCTATTTCCTACAGTGGGCCGTTGGGTCTGAGAAGGAGCAAGCTTGGTTCAACCGTGGTAATGCCCTGCTGCGCGCCCACCTGGGTATCGATCGAGATCGCTGAAATAAACGGCAGTCTTGAGCAGTTCACAAGGGGAATCCCTCATGCGCTTTATCCGTCTGGCTCTGCTGGCCGCAGCTTCGCTTATTTACTTAGGCTTTGCATCGGGAGCGAGCGCGCAACTGATCGAAAGCGTTGCGAGCGGGCTCGCCAACCCATTTGGCGTGGCCGTGGATGGCAGCGGCAACGTATATATCGCCGACACGGACAACCAGCGCATCCAGGTTGTCAATAGGGGGACCAGCCCGATCACAGCGGCGAACGTAACGATTCCACCGGGAAATATAGCGACCGTCGCTGGCAACGGCACCGCCGGCTATACCGGAGACGGCGGCCCAGCAACGAACGCGGAGCTTTATGACCCTTTTGGCGTGGCGGTCGATGCCGCCGGAAACATCTATATTGCCGACCTATATAACTTCCGCGTCCGCAAAGTGAACGCGAGCGGGATCATCAGCACGATCGCAGGCAATGGCATCGAGACCTACAGCGGCGACAATGGCCCGGCGACAAGCGCCGGTGTCCAACCTTACGCCTTGGCCGTGGATGCCAAAGGCATCCTCTACATCGCGGACGCCACGAATGCGCGGATACGCGCGGTGAATACCGGCTCAAGCGCGGTTACGGTGGCGAACGTCACAATTCAGCCGGGCAATATCGCCACGATCGCGGGCGATGGTAATTACGGTGTGAGCACCAACGGGATCGCAGCCGGCGCGGAATTTGCCGATCCCTACGGGATTGCCGTGGACAGCAATGGGAACGTCTACGTCTGCGATACATACAACCGGAGTATCCGCGTCGTGAATACCGGCACGAGCCCGATTACCGTGGCTGATGTAACGATTCAGCCCGGCAATATCGCTACGGTGGCGGGGAATGGCAATTACGGTTTCCGGGGCGATGGAAACCCGGCTACCAGCGCCGAATTTGCCGATCCCGACGGAGTGGCGGTGGATAGAGCGGGGAATATTTATGTTTCCGATACTGAAAACGAGCGCATCCGCATGGTGAACAACGCCACGGGACTGATCCATACGCTCGCGGGCACCGGCGTCTACGGCTATAACGGCGACGGCATTCTCGCTGCGTCCGCCCAGATCTCCTATCCTCGCGCAATCGCGGCAGACAAGCTGGGCAACGTGTTCTTCGCCGATGAGCCGAACCTGCGGGTTCGCGAAATTGCGGTGAACCCCGGCGTGCCGGCGATTACCAGCAGGAATAACACCACATTCATGGTGGGCGTCCCGGGAACATTCACGGTAACGACAGCGGATTCGCCGCTGTCGTCGCTCTCCGAATCGGGAGCCCTGCCGGACGGGGTTACGTTTACCGACAACGGAAACGGCACCGGCACGCTCAGCGGCACACCGACAACAGCCACCGGCAGCCCCTTCGCCATTGCATTCACGGCGAGCAACGGCGTTTTGCCCAACGCGACGCAAAATTTCACCCTCACAATCTATCCCCCGGGTGCGGCGCCCTCCGCCACATTCGTTGCCGAAGACGCGACAACGCAGGGGAGCTGGCAAGGAAAGTACGGCACGGATGGCTATGTGCTGGCGAACGTCACAGCACAGAGCATACCCGCATACGCCTCCTTCTCCGTTCAGAACCAGATCAATTACACCTGGGACGGAGAGCCGAGCAGTCCACGCGCGCTCCGGATTCCCGGCAGCGCCGGTGCGATCGCCGCCGCGTGGTACAGCAATTCAAGTTTCTATTTTGATTTGAACGAGGGCGCCGCCCCGCGCCAATTCGCGATGTATGCCGTCGATTGGGATTACGAAGAAAGAGCGGAAACCATTCAGATTTTCGATGCAAACAGCGGCGTCCTGCTGGACTCCGAAGCCATCTCCAACTTCAGCGGCGGAGTTTACCTGGTCTGGAATATTGCCGGGCACGTTCAGATCGTCGTCACTCCCACCACCGCTGCGAATGCCGTGATCAGCGGTGTGTTTTTTGGCGGAGAAGGAACTTTATCCACGCCAGATTTGGGCATCACGAAGTCGCACACGGGGAACTTCAGTCAGGGGCAGCTCAATGCGATGTACACGGTGAGGGTGTCGAACTTGGCGAATGCGGCTCCGACGAATGGGCCTGTGACGGTCACCGAAACGCTTCCTTCGGGGCTGGCTCTCGTGTCGATGACCGGAACGGGATGGAACTGCGCGGCGAACAGTTGTACTCGCAGCGACGCGCTGCAAGGCGGAGCAAGTTATCCGGCGATTACGGTGAATGTCAACGTGGCGGTCAACGCTATCTCGCCGCAAGTAAACCAGGTAAGCGTGTCGACCAACGGATCGGCAACGGCCAACGCGGTCGACTCCACCATAATCACGGCCGTTTCAGGCCCGGCGGCTGCTACGTTCCTCGCTGAAGACACAGCAACGGGAGGCAGCTGGGAAGCTGCGTATGGAGCGGATGGCTACGCCCTGGCCAACGTGGCCACGCAAGCGATTCCGTCCTATGCGTCGTTTGCCGTCCAGAATCAAATGAACTATACCTGGGCTGCCAGCACCGCCGATCCTCGTGCGCTGCAAGTACCGGGTAACTCGGGAGGGTTCGCGGCCGCCTGGTACAGTCATTCCAGCTTCAGTTTCGCTCTCAATGTGGGCGCGAGCTCACATCAATTCGCGATGTATGCCGTGGATTGGGACAACCAGGGAAGAGCGGAAACGATTCAGATCAGGGATGCGGCTTCCGGTTCCCTGCTGAGCAGTCGAGCCATTTCAAATTTCCATGGCGGAGCATACCTCGTCTGGACAATTTCAGGAGACGTCATCATCAGCGTGACCGCGAATAGCGGTCCGAACGCAGTGGTCAGCGGAGTGTTCTTCGGAGGCGGCTCGTCAAGCGTGGCCGCAATCGCTGCAACAGCGGGAACGCCCCAGAGCGCCAATATAGGAACTCCATTTGCGACGCCCTTGCAGGCGACGATTTTGAACAATGGAAATCCGGTGAGTGGCGTGACGGTGACGTTCACGGCTCCCGGCAGCGGGCCGAGCGGGACGTTCACCGGTGGCACAGCCACGGCAACCGCTACAACCAACTCCTCCGGCGTGGCAATGGCGCCGGCCTTCACTGCGAACAGCACGGTGGGAGGACCCTACGCGGTGACTGCCACCGCCTCGGACGTCTCGGGAACAGCGGCTTTTGCACTCACGAACATCCAGCCGAATGGCGCCGGCGCTTGCAGCAGTTCACCCTGCGCCAGCTTTGTGGCCTACGATTCGGTAACGCAGGGGAATTGGCAAGGAGTCTATGGCGCCGAAGGGTATTCTCTGGCCAATGCCGCGGCTCAAAAAATCTCCGCCTATGCGACATTCGCCGTTCAGAATCAGCTGAACTATACATGGGCTCCCAGCACGACCGATCCAAGAGCGCTGCAAATACCGGGAACCTCCAGCGGCATCGCCTCCGCGTGGTACAGCCCCGGTGCGTTTATCCTTGACGTCGATTTCACGGACGGCAACTCGCATCTGTTTTCGCTGTATGCCTTGGATTGGGACAACCAGGGAAGAGTAGAAACCGTTCAGGTTTTGGATCCAAGCACAGGCGCGGTGCTGGACGTCCGAAGCATTTCCAACTTTGGCAATGGTATGTATCTGACTTGGAATATTTCGGGACACGTGAAAATCAGCATCGCCTCCGTCATCGGCCCCAATGGCGTGGTCAACGGCGTGTTTTTCGGAGGCGGCGGCAGTTCGATCAGCGTTCTCGTAAACCCTCGGAGCATCAACTTGAGTTCAACCGGAACGCAACAATTCACGGCCACGGTGAACGGGACTGCCAACCAGGACGTGACGTGGACAATTAGCCCAGCGGTGGGCGGCATCTCGCCAACCGGCCTTTATACGCCGCCCGCGACGATTGCTGCCTCCCGGGTCGTGGGCATAATCGCGACAAGCAAAGCAAATGGAAGCTCCTATGGCACGGCCGTCGTCAACCTTACGGCCGGGGCGGTTGCAAACTTTGTTGCTTACGATTCGGTGACGGAGGGAAGCTGGCAGGGAGTTTACGGTGCCGACGGATATTCTCTGGCCAATGTTAGCGCCCAGAAAATCCCGTCCTATGCAACAGTCGTCGTTCAAGGGCAAGTTAACTACACATGGAATCCAAGCACCGGCGATCCGAGGGCGCTGCAACTGCCGGGAGAGACAGGCGGGATCGCTGCCGCCTGGTTTAGCCCCGGCTCATTCAGTTTCGATCTCAACTTCACGGATGGGAATTCACATCCGGTTGCGCTCTATGCTTTGGATTGGGACAACCAGGGGAGAGCCGAGACGATTCAGATTCAGGATGCGAATACAAACGCGGTGCTGGACATCCGAAACGTTTCCGCTTCGCCAACGGGATTTATCTGATCTGGAACGTCTCCGCGCACGTGAAGGTCAGCGTCACCTCCACTGCCGGCCCCAACGCCGTGATCAGCGGGCTGTTCTTCAAATAATGGTGGCCTTTAAAAAACGAAGACGATTGAGCTACAGGCGGGATGCAGCGGGTCTAGCAGGCGATTGCGGAAATCCAAGATGGGAATTCCGTGGTGGAAGCTCATGCCGAACGACCTACGAAGTGAATGCGGATATGCCGAAGGATGGATACTACGAGTACAACACTCTTATCGTAACTTCCGGTTGCAATTAATAACTCTACCCTCCTCCAAGCATGGACTCGCCAGTGCTGAAAAGGTGGCTTTCCTTATTTGAAAAATACTCCGTTGATTAGCGCATTGCTGCTCCCGGTCTTGGTGACGTTGATCTTCACGTGCCCCGAGATCTTCCACACCAGGTACACCCCATTCGTGAAGTTCGATAACGTCTCCACGTCCAGCTGATTGTTCGTCGCCGCATCCACCACCTGGATCGTCTCCGTCCGGTTGCTGCTGTCCCAATCCACCGCATACAGCGCGAACTGGTGCGTCCCTCCGTCCGTGAAGTTTACATCCAGGCTGAACGTCGCCGGGTTGTACCATGCCGCTGCGATCCTTCCCGTCCCTACTCCCGTCTGCAGCGCCCGCGGGTCCGTCGTTGTCGATGCCCACGTGTAGGTGATTTGATTCTGTAGTGCAAACGTCGCATAGCTCGGCACGTTCTGTGGCGTCACTCCCGCCAGCGCTGTCCCGTCGCTCCCATATACGCCCTCCCAGCTTCCTCCCGTCGTCGTGTCTGGCGGTGGCACAAACGTCGCCGTCGCTCCTCCTCCCGTCGTCCCCGTGCTCAAATTCACTGTCGCCGTTCCCGACGTCCCGTCCGCCAGCGTCGCCTTCACCGTTACCGTCTCCGCTCCCGTCAGCGTTGCCGGCGCCGTGTACAGACCCGCCGTCGTTCCCGAAAAGCTTCCCGTCGCTCCGTTCGCAGGATTCACCGCGCTCACCGTCCACGTCACCGCCTGATTCGCCCCGTTGTGTATCGTCGCCGTGAACTGCTGCGTCCCTCCCGCTCCCAGGTTCACGCTTCCAGGGCTCACGCTCACGCTTTCCGTCGTGCTGCTCCCTCCCCCGAAAAATACCCCGTTCACCAGCGCGTTCGACCCTGTAACCGCCGTCACGTTGATCTTCACGTGCCCCGAGATATTCCACACCAGGTACACCCCGTTCGTGAAGTTCGACAATGTCTCCACGTCCAGCTGATTGTTCGTCGCCGCATCCACCACCTGGATCGTCTCCGTTCGGCCGCCGCTGTCCCAATCCACCGCATACAGCGCGAACTGGTGCGTCCCTCCATCCGTGAAGTTCACATCCAGGCTGAACCCGTTGCTGTACCACACCGACGCGATCCTTCCCGTCCCTATTCCCGTCTGCGGCGCTCGCGGGTCCGTTGTTGTTGACGCCCACGTATAGTTCGCCGCGTTTTGGACCGCAAACGTCGCGTAGCTCGGCACGTTCTGCGGCGTCACTCCCGCTAGCGCCGTCCCGTCGCTCCCATATACGCCCTCCCAGCTTCCTCCCGTCGTCGTGTCTGGCGGTGGCACGAAGATAGCTGAGGTTCCTCCGCCCGTCGTACCTGTGCTCAAATTCACCGTCGCCGTTCCCGACGTCCCGTCCGCCAGCGTCGCCTTCACCGTCACCGTTTCCGCTCCCGTCAGCGTTGCCGGCGCCGTGTACAGCCCCGCCGTCGTTCCCGAGAAGCTTCCCGTCGCTCCATTCGTCGGACTCACCGCGCTGATGGTCCACGTCACCGCCTGATTCGTCCCATTGTGAATCGTCGCCGTGAACTGCTGCGTCCCTCCCGCTCCCAGGTTCGCACTCGATGGGCTTACGCTCACGCTCTCCGTACCGCTGCTGCCGCCAAAGAAGACGCCACTGATCACCGCATTGCCGCTGGTTTCGGTCACGTTGATCTTCACGTGCCCCGACATATTCCAGACCAGGTAAACTCCATTGCTGAAGTTTGAGATGCTTTCGCTGTCGAGCACAGCATTGGTTACGGCGTCGACAATCTGAATGGTTTCCGCCCTACCGATACCATCCCAGTCGACGGCATACAGCGCGACCTGATGTGAATGCCCATCGGTGATATTGACGTCAAGATTGAACATGGAAAGGCTGTACCACGTGGCCGCAATCCCGCCTGTTCCGCCTGGGATTGCCAATGCTCGTGGATCGCTCGTGCTTGGATTCCACGTATAGTTCGTCTGGTTTTGGACGGAGAATGTTGCATAGCTCGGGAGATTTTGAGACGACTGGGCAAGCGAATATCCGTCGCCGCCATATACTCCCTGCCACTTCCCCTCGGTTGTCGTGTTCAGTGGCGGAACAAACAGAGCCTGCGCCTGATTGACCTGCAAGTTGACCGTGGCCGTCGCCGTCGTGTAGTCCGTGGAGTCCCCCGGGGTGAGCGTGACGGAGAGCACCTGGCTGCCAACATTCAGGACCGTACCGGCGGGAGGAGAATACACCCACGCGCTGCCAGCGCCAGCCGCCGATGAAGTCGCGTTCAATTGCGCGGCGCCGAGCGCGGTGCCGTAGGCGATGGGAGCGAGCGGCCCCCACTTGATCGTGGGCGTGGCTTTTGTCACCGTTAAAGTAGCGGGCACAAACGTGAATGTGTAATTGGAAGCTGCGAGCGTTCCTTGCGCCACCGTGATCGGGTAGGTTCCGGCAGAGCTCGTAGTTGTGGCCGTGGTTGTAACAACCGGCGAGCCCGTCAAGACCGAAGAAGTATCTCCGTTGACAAAGCCGGCATAAATTGCAGTGAACTGCGGATTCTGCTGGCCGAATTGCCGCGTAGCATTGTTGGCGGTTACCGTCAGGTTCGCCGGGAGCACGCCGATCTGAACTGTCTTGGTGGCGCCTGCGTAATCGTTTGTGTCCTGCGGCGTAAACGTGACCGAAAGAGTCTGGCCATTGCCCACACCCAGAATGGTTCCCAGTGCCGGGGTATATGTAAATGTGCCAGGCAGTGAGGTGCCTTGATAGGAAGCGGTGGCGTTCAACTGCGCGCCACTCAATGGGACGCCGTACGTAATGTTGGCCGGTGCGCTCCATGACACCGTCGGCACCAAATTCCCCGTTCCTGTGCCGGAGAGGTTGACAGTTTGCGTGCTTCCCGCAACACCGTTCGAGTTATCCGTGACCGTTAGAACGGCGCTTCTGGCCTCCGTAGTGGACGGGGTAAAGGTCACGCCGATGGTGCAGGAAGAATTGGCTGCCAATTGCCCCGCGAGAGTGCTGCAAGTATCCGCGCCGGTCGTCTCCGCGAAGTCGCCCGGATTTGTACCCGCGAATGAAACGGCGAACGTCAATGGTTTCGTGCTCGCGTTCAACAAGGTCACGGTCTGCGAGGAACTGGTGATCGTTTTCTGCTGGGGACCAAAATTAATCGTGCTGGGAGAAACACTCGCCCCTCCGCCGCCGGCGGTTTGTCCCACCACCAGGAATCCATAGGCGGTGATGTTGCCGATCAGAGGGCTGTTTTGAAGGCCGGCCACGGTAGTCGTTCCTTCCTGACCATCGGTGGCGTAGGCGTAAAGGATGTGGTAACCGGGCTGCAGCAGAGTGGTGCTGCCTGTAAACGCACCCGCGCCTTGGCTGGTTGCGGGAATCCACGGTCCTTGCCACGTATCGACCTGATACAGAAGATTCTCAATGGGCGCGCCAGTAAAGCTATTGGAAGAGGTGAAATTAAACGCAGGCGTAAAGTTGGTCGTCTGGTTTCCCGTCAGCGGCGTGATGCTTGCCACGATCGGGATCGCTTGCACCTGCTGTTCCGTGAGGACGGTGACATTGCCGCTAAATTGGTTGGCCACGTAAACCTGATTCGTCACCGGATTCACGGCCACGGCCACGGGCTGAGTTCCCGCACTCAAGGTAGTAATGAAATTTGTGGCCCCGTCGATCACCGAAATGCTGTAGCTGCCATTGACGGCCCCCGCGTCTGGGATATAGATCTTGTTGCTCACCGGATTCACAGCCACGGCATAGGGGTTTGCCCCGACGCTCAGCGTGGTCGTGCTGTTGTTAGAACCGTTGATCACAGTGATGTTGTTGCTGTCCTTGTTAGCAACGTAGATCTGGTTCGTTAGGGAATTCACGGCGATGGCGAAGGGTTCCGTGCCGACCGTGACCGTGGTGGGAACGTTGGTGCTGCCGTCGATCACCGTCACGGTCCCCGCCCCGGGATAGACGCCAAGGCTCAAATCGGCCACGTAAATTTTATTGGTCGATGGGTTCACAGCAATGGCAAAGGGAGTATCGCCGGCGGGAATTACGGCGGTGACGGTATTGGTCGTACCGTCGATTACCGATACGGTTCCATCTCCCGAATTGCCCACGTAAATCTTATTGGTTGCCGTGTTCACAGCCAATGCGTCGGGATTCTTTCCGACGGTGATCGTGGCAATCGGCGTGTTGTTATGCGTGCCGTCAATCACCGTGACGCTGTCGTCTACGTAGTTGGCGACATAAATTTGATTTGTAACCGGATCGAGGGCGACGGCATTCGGATCGTTGCCCACAGCGACGGGCGTAGTGGCGTTGGTAGCCCCGTTGATCACGGTGACGTTCCCTTTCACAGTCGAGTTGCCCTGGTTCACCACGTAGATCTGGTTCGTTACGGGGTTCACGGCGATGGCATAAGGAAAGGTCCCCACGGTGATCGATGTCGTAGCGGTGCCGTTAATCGCCGTGACGGTGCCGCCGTTGTAGTTCACCACGTAGACGTTGTTGTTCACCGGATTCACGGCCGCCGCCCAGGGCTGGTCGCCTGCGGCAATCGCAAACGTTGTGTTCGTCGTTCCGTCGACCACGGAAACGTTGTTGCTGGTGTTGTTGGCGATATAAATCTTGTTGGTCACGGGATTCACGGCCACGGCATCGGGCCCGGTTCCCACGCTGACGGTTGTAGGGGTATTGGTGGATCCGTCGATCACCGTGAAGTTGTTCGTTCCCAGATTTGCAACGTAAATCTGATTGGTGACCGGATCGATTGCCACGGCATTGGGATTGGTGCCCGCGGTGATTTGAGCCGTGGCGTTGCCATGGCCCGCGTCGATCACCGTGACGGTGCCGGTGACGTAGTTGGCCACGTAAGCCTTGTTGGTCACAGGATTCACGGCCACTGCCCAGGGACTGGTCCCTACATTCACCGGCGTCACCGCATTGTTGTTCCCCGCATCGATGATCGTCACCGTTTTGCTGTTCAAGTTCGTGACGAAGACCTTGTTGGTCACCGGGTTCACCGCCAAGGTGTAGGGCCCGTTGGCGCTGGGGTCAACGACCGTCGCCGTGACGGAGTTGGTGACTCCGTTGATCACGCTGACGCTGCCGCTGCCGGCAGTGCCATTCCCTTGATTGGCTACGTAGATCTTGTTCGTTACGGGGTTCACGGCCAGCCCGTAGGGGCTCGTTCCCACACTGACCGTGACGGGAGGATTGGTGCCGGTCCCGTCGATCACCGTGACGGTGTTGCTGCCCTGATTGGCCACGTAAATCTTGTTCGTCGCCGGATTCAGTGCCACCACGGCGGGGCTCGCTCCCACATTGATTGTCGTGGGAGAATTGACGCCGCTTCCGTCGATCACCGTGACCGTGCCATCCGCAAAATTAGCCACGTAAACCCGGTTCGTGAGCGGATCGACAGCCACGGCAGCCGGTTGGTTTCCGACAGCGATGGTGCCGACGGTGTTCGTAGTCCCATCAATTACCGTGACCGTGCCACTTCCGAAGTTGGCGACGTAGGCGGTGTTCGTCACTGGATTAACGCCGATAGCCTTCGGCTTGCTCCCGGCGATCACGGTGCCCGTGACGGTCGCCTGGCTGTTCGCGGGCGCCTGATTCACCACAAGAGTAGCGGTGGCCGTCGTCGTCATATAGTCGATGCTGTCCGTGGGAATAAATTGCGCGGAGAGTGTCTGGCTCCCGGCGCCCAAGACCGTTCCCAATTTGGGCGTGTAGATAAACGTACCGGGGAGTTGCACCTTATTGACAGGATCGGTGGCTGTGGCGTCCAGTTGAGCGCTGCTGAGCGCCGTACCGTAGGTGATCGGAGAGGCCGGGTTCCAGGTAATCACCGGCACGATGGTGACCACCACCTGCGCCGAGACGGTGGCCGTCGCCAGGTTCGCGCTTTGCGGATTGTACGAAAGCCAAATTGTCTGCGTCCCCGGATTCAATACGACGCCGGGCTGCAGCACGGTTCCGGTGACCGTCGATAACGTGTAGGTATAGGTGCCGGTCGTGAGCTGTGAGCCATTGTAACTGGCCGTGGCATTCAACTGCTGCGAGTTGCTGAGCGCCGTGCCGTAGGTGATCGGCGATACGGGATCCCAGGCGATCGCGGGGATGCCCGGAACGATCGTTAAAGTTCCTGGAGCGCTTACAAAAGTATAATTTGCAGCCGATAACGTCCCAAGCGACGCCACGGTGATCGGATACGTCCCCAAGGGGCTCGTTCCCGTAGCGGAGGTTTGCAGCACGGGAGCGCCTGACACAACCGCCGAGGTATCGCCATTCACGAATCCCGTATAGGTGGCGGTGAGCGGAGCAGTCTTCTGGTATTGCCAGGTGGTATTCGTCGGCGTGACAGTCAATACAGCCGGGTTCACGCTGATTTGCACGTTCTTGGAGACGATCTGGTAATCGTTCGTGTCTTGAGGCGTAAAGGTGACTGTCAGTGTCTGCGAGCCTGCAGGCAACACCGTGCTTGCCGCGGGCGAATACGCGAACGTCCCACTCATCGAGTTGTTGTTGATATCCAGAGCCGTGGCGTTCAATTGCGTTCCGCTGAGCGGCGTTCCGTAAGTGATGGGCTGTGGCACGGACCATACGATGTTCGGCTTGAGATTGCCTGTCACCGTGCCGGACAAGCTGACAGTCTGAGTGCTGCCCGGAAAACCGTTCGAATTGTCCGTGACCACCATGGTCGCGCTTTCGGTATGAGTCGGCAGTGAAGGTGTGAACACCACGCCTATGGTGCAGGAGGCTCCGGCAGCGAGCGTTCCACCGAGAGTGCTGCACGTGCCACTGTTGTTGGTGCTGAAATCTCCTCCATCCCCTCCGGTGAAGGAGGTCTGGAAAGTCAACGGGGCGCCTCCTCCATTTGCCAAGGTCACAAATTGCGGAGAACTGGCCACCGTCACCGTCTGGTTCACATAGTTGAGGCTGTTTGGCGCAACACTCGCTCCGCTGGGTGACACAAGAAATCCATAGGCGGCAATGCTGCCAATCAGCGGGCTATTCTGATTTCCTGTGTCGGTGGTGGTTCCATCTTCACCATCGGTGGCATAGGCGTAGAGAATGTGGAAGCCCGGCTGCAGGTTCGTCGCGGCTCCGGTGAACGCCCCGGCGCCAGCACTTGCGGCTGCCGTCCACGGTCCCTGCCAGGTGTCGAATTGATAGAAGAGGTTATCCACGGGAGCGCCCGAGAATGTGTTCGAGCCGGAGAAGTTGAACGTGGGAGACAAGATCGAGGTCTGATTCCCCACAAGAGGGGCGACGCTTGCAGTAATCGGAACCAACTGCCCCTGTTGCTCGGTGATCACAGAGACATCGTTCCCGAATTGATCGGCGACGTAGACCTGGTTGGTTACCGGATTCACGGCAACCGCGACAGGCTGTTCCTGGTTCAGCGTGGTAATCGTGCTGGTGCTATTGGTGTCTCCGTCGATGATCGTGATGGTTGAATTGTACTGGTTGAGGATGGCTGCATTGGCGACGTAGATCTTATTCGTTACCGGATTGACGGCCACGGCCCACGGGGCGGTGCCAGCCGTGACGGAAGTGGTGGCATTATTGTTGTTGGCGTCAATCACCGTCACTGTGCCGCCGCCTGAATTGGCGACATAAACTTTGTTGGTCACCGGATTGACGGCCACCGATAGCGGATTAGAACCCACCGTGACGGTCGCCGAAAGAGTATTTGTGTCTCCGTTGATTACCGAGACCGTGCCATCTCCGAAATTGGCGGAGTAGATCGTGTTCGTGACCGGATTCACCGCAACCGCTTGAGGATTGGTCCCCGTCTTAATTCCGACGACGTTGTTGATTCCATCGATTACCACCACATTGCCGCTCTTGTAGTTGGCGACGTAGACTTTATTGGTGACCGGGTTCACGGCAATTGCGTCTGGGTTGACTCCCACGCCGGGCGTGGCAATGACCGTATTGGAGGACCCGTCTATCACCGACACAGTGCTGTCCGTGTAATTGGTCACATAGATTCTGTTGGTGACCGGGTTCACAGCCACCGCTCCGGGAAAAGTTCCGACGCTCACCGTGGTGGTCGCATTGCCATGATTCGCGTCAATCACCGTGACGGTGTGGCTGCTCTGATTTACCGCATAAATTTGATTGGTCACGGGATTCACGGCCACGGCAACCGGAGCGTTTCCGACGGTTACGGAGGTCGGAGAATTGATGTTCATCCCATCGATGACGGTAACGGTGCTGCCGCCCGAATTGGCCACATAAATCTTGTTCGTCACCGGATTTACCGCCACGGCAAAGGGCTGCGACCCGGCATTGGCGATTGCGGCGGAATTCGTGGCGCCGTCAATCACCGTGACGGTACTGTTAGCATTCGCAATGCCCTGATTGACCACATAGATCTTGTCCGTCACCGGATTCACCGCCACGGCTCGCGGCATGGTTCCAGCGCTGAGCGTGGAGGTCGTATTGGTGGGCCCGTTGATTACCATGACGGTGTTCGTACCCTGAACCGCCACATAGATTTGGTCCGTGGCGGGGTTCAAGGCCACCGCAAACGCGACAGAACCGCTTCCCGTATTGACATTCACCGGGCTGTTGCTGATTCCGTCGATCACCGTGACGTTGGGACTCCCTGCATTGGCCACATAAATTTTGTTCGAAACGGCGTCGACCGCGACCGCATTGGGATTCGTCCCTGCGTTGACCGTGGTAGCGGCTGCATTAGTGGAACCGTTGATGACCGTGACGTTGCCGCTTCCATAATTCGCCACGTAAATCTCATTCGTCACCGGGTTCACCGCTAACGCCGCCGGATTCGTTCCGGTGCCGATCGGGCTGCTCGTGGAATTCGTGGCGCCGTTAATTGCCGTAACCGAGGCGGCGTTGTAATTCGCCACGTAAATTTCGTTCGTCACCGGATTCACGGCCACCGCGATGGGCTGAGAGCCGACCGTCACAGTCACAGTCGAATTTGCATTATTGCCGTCGATGACGGTGACGGTGCCGCTGGTTCGGTTGGTAACGTAAATCTGGTTCGTCACCGGATTCACCGCCACGGCGGAAGGCCCGTTGCCCACGGGGATGGAGGATGGAGTGTTCGTCAGCCCATCGATCACAGTCACGTTGTTGCTGCCCTGGTTGGCCACGTAAATTTTATTGGTTATCGGATTCACGGCCACGGCGATCGGATCGGTCCCGGCGCTAACCGTCAGGGTCTTGTTGGTTGCTCCGTCGATCACGGTGACGTTGTTCGTCCCGGAGTTCGCCACGTAAATCTTGTTGGTCGCTGGATTCAACGCAGCGGCGTAGGGCAACGTTCCGACGTTGACGGAGGCCGTCGTGGCTTGCCCTTGTGCGGACGCACCGGCAAACAGCAGGCAGAACATTGCCGCGATGAATGTAACCAGCCGCGCATGGCAAGCGTGAGGGACGCGCCAAACTCGAGGCGCCCTTCGGCGCTGCGCTTTCGGAGCGTGAATCGTGGTTCGTGCCTGGGCTGCACTCATTGTTTCTCCCTTAGGAAATCGGCCATTACTTTTTACGAGTCTCGAAGGCCCCTGCTGAGCATCCGGGCTGCAATTTCGTCGGTAGCGCTTTCTGCCGCGCTCGAATCCGCAAATCGGCCCTTCCAGAACCGCAAGGTTCCTGGAAGCAATGCCTCTAAAATGTGTGGTGATGAACATTCAGGCGTGAGAACTGGCTCACGAGCAAACGGCCAGCGCGCTCACGATGCAATGGAAATTGCAGCCACGATGCAAAGGTGCTTTTCGATGGAGACGACGCAGCGGACGTTGCCCGTTTCCCGCGAACCTGTGAGCAGCCCGGATAGACGCGCTCCCGCCCTTTCAGTCCCTTCGTTATAGGGGGCAACTGCAAACGAGCGCGCCAATCCCATCTGCCGGGCTCGTGCATACGCTGCTGAGCGGCCTGACTCGCTCAGCCGGGATCGAACTGGCGGTCAAGTACGCATCTTCGGGACCAGTGTCAAAGGATTGAAAGGAAAAGGAATGCGGGAGATTGGTGGCATTCAGAGTGCAACACTTTGCTTACCCGTGGAAGCGAGGTTCCCTTTGAATTTCCTATCTGGAGTCAGGTAGCACCCGTCTATAGTCTCCTGCTCCCTGACCCGGGGGGGTTATCGCGTGGATAGGTTTCGCAGGGGATATTCGAAATAACCCGTTTTGCCGAGGGGAATCCATCCATTCGCGGAAAATCGTGTTGGCATTTTGGTAACCACTAAAGCCGCTGCGCCCGTATGGGCAAGAGCGTCGAAAACTTCCGCCTGCTCGCTCGCGCTCGCCGTCCAAAACGCGTCAGCGTCCGTTGCGGGAATTTCGGCGACAATCTGGACTCGCGCTAATCGCGCCCAGGAATAGTTCTGCATCCTGTCATCGAAGACATTGGGTCGAATCCAGGCCACCGTGTCGCCCGGCTGAATACCGGAACGGTTGAGTTCTTTCACCACCTGCCACTGCGGCAACGCGTCCGTATTGTTCCAAGCCGTCAGTTCGGCCCGGCTGTGGGATAGCAGGTCGCCGAGCATCGATAGGCTCAGCGTGAAGATCGTGAATAGCACGATCACGATCACACCGGATGCGGCGCTTTTTCGCAGGCCGGGAGTATTTTCGACTCGGATCGTCGCGAACAATGCCATCCACAATAGAACGATGTAGGCTCCAATCATCCGGGTTTCCACGTGCACCAGGACGTACATTCCCAGCGCGGCCGCCACCGGCACGAGCAGCATCCAGTATCCGGCCATGTCGTTCCAGGCAAGTTTGCCTCGGCCCCCGATGAGGAACAACAGCGCGCAGGCGACCACCAGGTAGGATTGCTGGGCAAAAATAACGTCATAGTAAACTGCCACATTCAAACGGATCTGTTGAAGGATCGACTTCCAGTCGAAGACCAGATGGACGCCATCGTTCCAATAAGCGGGATCGTACCAAACCGGATAGGTCGCCGATTTCGGTCCCTCGAATTCATAAACGGCGGGTTCCGCGTGGATTTTCCGCGTGGGGTGGACCGGCGTGCCGAGGCCTCGAAGATTTCCCTGCCAGTGGTAACGCGGCACATGGTTGATGTACCAGGCATAATTCAGCTTCGCGCTATCGCCCCAGGTGAGATGTCTCTCCGCATGCGAGAGCGCCGCGATGAAGGGCCCAGCCACGATCAGGAACGCCAGTGCCGCAAGCGGCAGCCCCATCGCCGCCGCCCTGCCAATATCGCGAGTGACAAGGGCCGCCATCACAAGAAAGATCACGCCCATGGGTAGCATAGGCGCCTTCGCCAGATAACCGAAACCCAGCACCGCTCCCAACGCCAGGAAGCTCATGGCGCCTGCCGGGCGGCCCCGCATATCGAGCACCATCCCGGCGGCCAGATACACGAAGAGCGCCACGAGCATGTCGGGGCTGATATCGGAAACTGTGATCATCTCGAGCGAAGACCATAGGAACAGCGCGTACCCGAGAGCTAACATTGCCCAATCGGGCAGAAATGCCCATGTGCCGCCCGGAGCGGAAAGGAAACACTGGCGGCGGTCGCGCAATAATCGCGAGAGAAAAAATTCAAACGCGCCCGCGGCACCTAGAAAAATCAGAAAATTGACGGCGTGGACCACGGAAACTTCCTTATAAACCGTTGGCTTCAGATATCTCAGGGCGAGGCCCAAAGTGAAGGGATAGAGCGGGCTCCAGTAAGCGTTGATTCCGGCGGGCCATGCATGTCTGCTGAACGCGCTGGCCAGGTCCATGTAGCTGATGCCGTCCGTGTTTGTTGAATTGCGGCCAATCCAGCAGGCGACCGCACCCGACGCCACTGCCACGATCCAAAACGCGAGCGACCAATACCCGCACAGCCGCGCTTCCTCTGATGGAACCGCAACGGTAGCCGGCGCTGCGTGGTTTCCTATTCTCTGTGTGCTGGATGTCAAAATGGCTGACGCCTCATGCAGGTTTCCCGTCGCGCCAATCAGTCGAACAGGTTATACCGGAAGATGCACCAAAGCGCGGATACTCCGTCGCGCCAGGTGATCTTCTTCCCTTCCGTGTAGGTGCGGCCCGAATACGAAATGGGCACCTCGTAGATGCGCCAGTTTCCCTTAGCGATCTTTGCCGTAATTTCCGGCTCAAAACCGAACCGGTCAGACTTCAGCCGGATGCCCTGCAATACTTCCCGGCGGAAAACCTTGTAGCAGGTTTCCATATCGCTGAGCTTCAGGTTCGTAAGAATGTCCGAGAGCAGGGTGAGGAACTTGTTGCCGGCATAATGCCAGAAGTAGTGGACGCGTTGCGGGCCACCCAAGAATCGTGAACCGAACACAACGTCGGCGCGGCCGTTCAGAATCGGCCCCAAAAGCTTATCGTAATCCTGAGGGTCGTACTCGAGATCGGCATCCTGCACCAGGATCACCTCGCCGGCGGCCTCGGCAAAACCTCGCCGCAGCGCCGCGCCTTTGCCCTGATTTTGTTCCTGCAGGAAGATGCGGATGTTGTCGGTGCGAAGGTGCGCGCCCGTGAAGGGCAAAACGGAAGAGGAAGCGCCCGAGCGGCTTCCATTCGCGAGTTGGCTCAGAAAATCGCGCGTTCCGTCGGTTGAGCCGTCGTCCACCACAATGAGTTCCTTGCTTTTCCCGATGTCCACGGCCTGTACCCGGTCGAGAATCTCCTCGATGGTCTGTCTCTCGTTATAAACAGGAATTACTACAGACAACCAAGGTCGATGCGAGCTAGAATCCACTGCGCTTAGTCTCCTTATCGGATGCTGGGACGGACAACCCTGTCCCATTTTCTATTTTTTGCCGGCGAACACATCATATTTCTCGCCTAAAGTTTCCTGGGCGAAAGGTCGAAAAGGAAAGTTGAAAGCCGCCGTGGAAGTGCTTTTAGCGTCCGGGCGATATAGGCGGATCCGGGACCGCGGGGCCGCGTGACAATTTTTTTAGTATCCTGTTAAAGACCAACAGGGTCAGCTGTACCGAAACTGTATCTTGAGTCAGTTATGTCCCAAATGGTACAAATGCCAAAGTCCGTGGTTACATATAGGTTAATCCGCCGGGTGAAAAGGGGCAGAATGCGCGACGCAATAGGCAAGGCTCGGGTTGGCGCGGTTTTGCTCGCATGCTTATTGTTCGCGGGTATCGCTCAGGCGACCGATTACCATGTCGCTACCAACGGCAATTCCAGCGGAAATGGCAGCCTGAGCAGCCCCTGGGATCTGCAAACGGCCTTGAATCAACCCGCTTCGGTGCATCCCGGCGACACAATATGGGTTCAAGGCGGCACTTACCACTCGGCCAGTTCAGACGGTTTCACGAACCTCCTCAATGGAACTGCCAGCAATCCAATTATCGTCCGAAACTATAACGGGGAGCGCGCAACCATCGACGCTCACGGAACGAGCATGGGATTGGCGATTTACGGCTCCTATACCTGGTTCTGGGGGCTTGAGGTTCTCGATTCCACGACTCAGAGGGTCAGTTCGAGTCCATCGCCAACCAATACTGCCGGGGTTGGTATCTATGGACCGGGCATCAAGTGCATCAACATGGTTGTGCACGATACCGAGGAAGGATTCAGCGGCTACAACGCCTCGCCCGACTCGGAATATTACGGCAACCTGAGTTACTACAATGGCTACGTCGGAACCGATCGCAACCATGGGCACGGGATGTACTTCCAGAACGACACAGGGACCAAGATCGTCTCCGACAACTTCGTGGGAGACAACGCAAACGAGGGGATTCAAATCTACGGCAGCGGCAATGCCACCGTGAATGGATTCAGCATCACGGGAAACACTCTGTACAACAACGAGTCTTGGCCGGCGCCGATTTATCAATACAACCTGCTGATCGCCGGTGGGGGCACCAGGAAAAATATCCAGGTTCAGAACAACTATAGCTACTTCCCTCTGACAGCGGGCGGAGGATACTTCATGCTTGGCGGGTACGATCCCGGCCAGGACATGGCCATTCAGAACAATGTGCTGGCCGGCGGTTATGAATCCATGATTGTCGAGCAGGAAGACGGCCCCGTGTCGTTCACGGGGAACACGATCGTAGCGTCCTCGGCGGGGATTCGGGCCGTCGGTTTAATCATGGACCCCGGCATAGGTTTGTCGAGCTACACGTGGGACAACAACACCTATTACGATTTGAGTCCCTATCACTTTTTCTTCGGGACAGTCAGCGGATCGGACACCAGTGGCACGAATACCGGCTTTTCGGCTTGGCAGGCGAACACAGGCTTGGACGCTCACAGCACGTATTCTCAGAGTGCGCCCACCGGAACCTGGACCTACGTGCGACCCAACAAGTACGAAGCAAAACGCGCCAACATCACAATCTATAATTGGAATCTGCTTCCCAAGGTCAGCGTGGACCTGTCGAGCGTACTGAGCCCCGGCGACCAATATGTGATTCAGGATGCGCAGAATTTCTATGGACCGCCCGTTGTAAGTGGCACATATTCCGGAAGCCCCGTGGCAATCCCAATGACCGGCTTGACCAAAGCCGCGCCGATCGGATTTGCAACGCCGGCCCATACCGCGCCCCAGTTCGGAACCTTCATCGTTTTGCCGGTTGGCGCATCGTCCGGCGCGCCGCCACGGTCTTCCGATACAACTCCTCCGAGCGTGTCGATTTTGTCTCCGCTCTCGGGGGCGAGTGTATCGGGCAGTCTTACGGTGTCGACCTCTGCCTCGGATAATGTCGGAGTGGCCGGTGTTCAGTTCCTATTGGATGGCAGCGACCTTGGTTCCCAGATCACCACGGCGCCGTATTCCATCGTCTGGGACACCACAAAAGCCGCTGCCGGCTCCCATACCTTGGAAGCCGTTGCGCGAGACGCAGCCGGGAATACCTCATCGGCCAGCATCACGGTCAACGTCAGCAATGGAAGCTCGACTCCGAGTAGCCAGGCGGTTGCCAGCTTTGTCCGCTCCGATGTCGCGACGCAGGGAAATTGGAAGGGCGCGTACGGGGCAGACGGTTATTCCCTGGCCGATAATTCCCAGAGCATCCCAGCCTACGTAACGTTCGCCGTGCAGAATCAGTCCACTTGGATATGGAGCGCCAGCATGACGGACCCGAGGGGACTTGAGAAAGCCAGCGGGGCTGGAAATCTCGCGGCGGCCTGGTACCAGCCTTCCACTTTCAATTTTGACGTGAATTTCACCGATGGGAATTCGCATCCTTTCGCTCTTTACAGCGTGGACTGGGACAGTAAAGGAAGATCCGAGACCATTCAAATCGTGGATGCCTCCACGAATGCCGTGCTCGACAGCCAAAATATCTCGAGCTTCGTGAACGGAGTCTATCTCGTCTGGAATATTTCGGGGCACGTCAAGATCAGTGTCACCTCGACCGGAGGCCCCAACGGCGTCGTTAGCGGAGTCTTTTTCGGACCAGTGAACACGAGTGGAGCCGGAGGGCCGGCCGCCAGTTTCATCGCTTCCGACACGACCACGCAGGGAAATTGGCAAACGAAGTATGGCGCCGATGGATATGCGCTGGCGGGCGTCAGCGCTCAAACCACTCCCATCTATTCTTCATTCGCCCTGGGGAATCAGTATAACTGGACGTGGGCCGCCAGCACCGCCGATCCGCGGGCGCTCAAAACCGCGACCGGTTCAGGCAGGCTTGCCGAGGCTTGGTATGGCCTCCCGAGCTTCTACATTGATGTGAATCTCACGGACGGAACGTCACATCAAGTTGCACTCTATGCAATCGACTGGGACGGCAAAGGAAGAGCGGAAACCATTCAAATCGTCGATGCGGCCACGAACGCGGTATTGGATACGCGCAGCATCTCGAACTTCACGAACGGGATCTACCTGGCATGGAACCTTTCCGGCCACGTGAAGATCAACGTCACCGCAACGAGCGGCCCGAACGCGGTGATCAGCGGAATCTTCTTCGGAACGAGCACGCCGAATGTGAACAGCACGTCCGCCAGTTTTCTAGGAACGGACACCACAACGCAGGGAAATTGGAAAGGGGTCTACGGCTTGGATGGATACGATATTCCGGATACGAATACCAATGTCCTCCCGGCCTACGTTGTGTTCACTCCACAGAATCAGGCGAACTACACCTGGACGAGCTCTGGAACCGAGACGCGTGACCTGCAAGTATCGTGGAGCAGCCCTACCAACATTCGGCAAGCGAGTTGCTGGTACACTTTGTCCAGCACTACCTACGATCTCGATGTCAATCTGACGGATGGAAACGCGCACCAGCTCGAACTCTACGCTCTGGATTATGACAATCAGGGCCGGGCGGAAACGATCCAGGTGACGGATGCCGTCAGCGGCGCCGTGCTGGATACTCGAAACGTCACCAACTTTACGCAGGGAATCTATTACATCTGGAAGCTCTCGGGGCACGTGAAGATCAGTGTCACGCTAATCGCCGGCCCCAATGCTGTCATCAGCGGAGCGTTTTTCAAATAGAGGGCGAGAGACCCGCTCAGGATTTCACAGACCCTCTTTTACAACGTGCGCTGCTTGGAGCGTCTACAGCAGTTCTGGCGGGCATTGCTCACCGACAATGGCCAATAATGCTCCGCAAACCTGCCTTCTGGAGCCAATATCGACCAATTTGAGCCATTTTCTGCCATAAATCGGCCTCATCCGCCAACCGCAGTCAATTCCCTTCCCTAACGAAGTCGAAACCATGATTGCCTCCGGTCCTGCCGAGTTACCCTAGATTATAATTTGCAATAAAGTATACGTACATGCGATCGACCGCGGACTGCACCGCGATCGCGCTCGCGGCAGAAAAACTCCTTACATGGTCAGGGGGAAGCGGAAAATAGAAACGATCCTTCTCGGAGTGCGTCCGCGAGCAAATGTTCCCTATTGAACCAAAATTGGCTCTCTTTTCGGCCCGCAACAGCTAGTAGGACATGAAGTTACAGTCAGTGTTCCAGACCGGAGTACATGTACCAAATCTGGTCACTAGTACAGTGACGTCAAACCTCTTACTGGTTATACGCTCGACACGTGAAAAAACGTCTAGCACTCAACTTAAAGCATCGCAAGCTTCTGATCGCGCTCGTGTGCTTGGTACTTGCAATTGTCGTTCCTCCGATCAAGCCTGCCAGCGCTGCCCCGCCCCGCCCGCAACCTTCGCCGACAGCGTCCACAGCGGCGGGAGCGACGGCCAGCTTTATCCGGAGTGATACGTCGACTCGGGGAAACTGGCGCGGCGTCTACGGAACGGATGGATATTGCGTAGCCAACGATTCGCAGATTATCCCGGGATATGCTTCGTTTGCGGTTCTGAACCAGATGAACTGGACCTGGGCGTTCAGTTCCAGCGATCCGCGAGCGCTCGAGACTAGCAGCCGTCCGGGCAGGATTGCGGCTGCCTGGTATAGCGCCTCTAGTTTCAGTCTCGATGTTAATTTCACCGACGGTAATTCCCATCCGGTTGCGCTGTACGCAGTCGACTGGGATGACAACGGAAGGGCTGAAACGATACAGGTCCTGGACGCAAATACAAATGCCGTCCTGAACAGTCAGAATATTTCCAACTTTGCCGGCGGAATTTACCTCATCTGGAATGTTTCCGGGCACGTCAAGATCAATGCGAGTGCGACGGCTGGTCCCAATGCGGTGATCAGCGGGATATTCTTCGGTGGTGCGGCCACCAATGCCGCTGCGGCGGCGACTTTTGTGCGCTCGGACACGGCCACTGCGGGGAATTGGCAAGGTGTATACGGGGCGGACGGGCATTCGTTGACCGGCGATTCTCAAAGCATTCCGGCATATGCCGCATTCGCCATTCAAAGCCAGTACAACTGGACATGGGCATCCAACCCCACCGATCCAAGAGCGCTGGAGACGACGAACCGCACGGGAAGAATTGCGGCCGCCTGGTACAACTCCAGGGGCTTCAGCCTTGATGTCAACTTCACCGACGGTAATTCTCATGAGTTTGCATTGTATTCCGTGGACTGGGATGCTCGACGCAGATCCGAGGCGATTCGGGTGGTGAACGCGACGACCAACGCCGTGTTGGATAGCCGGAGCATTTCCGGTTTCGCGGGTGGAATCTACGTGGTCTGGAACATTTCCGGACACGTCCGAGTAAATATTTCCACCACGGGCGGCCCAAATTCAGTGGCGAGCGGGGTTTTCTTTCAGGGTGCGGGAGCCTCCAGTAGCGATTCCGCAACCGGTACCGGCAGCCCCGCCACCGGTCAGGGTCAGCTCTCGGTTTCTCCCGCGTCTCTGGCTTTTGGAAATGTGAATGTCAGCGGCAGCTCCTCGAAATCGGTTGCCATTTCCAATTCCGGCACGTCGAACGTCACAATTTCGAGCGTCAGTATTTCCGGCGCGGGCCTCAATGCCAGCGGTTTGTCGGGAGTTACCCTGAACCCTGGGCAGACCACAAGTCTAAGCGTGACCTTCGCTCCGGCGGCAAGCGGAAGTGTAACCGGCGGCGTGACGCTGCTCAGCAACGCAAAAAATTCTCCGATCTCGATCGCATTGTCCGGCACAGGCGCCCAGCCAACGCCCGCTTCGCACTCCGTTGGCTTGAATTGGAGCCCCAGCACGTCCGCCAGCGTAATTGGATACAACGTGTACCGCGGCTCCGCATCGGCCGGCCCATTTACGCAGCTCAACGCTACGCCGATTCCCACAATCGGTTACACCGACACTGCCGCGCAGGCAGGACAAACCTATTACTACGTGGTGACCTCGGTGATCTCCGGCGGGGACCAAAGCGCCTTCTCGAATCCTGCATCCGTGACGGTTCCCTAATCCCGTCTGGCGCCCGCAGTTAGCCCATTTTAGCGAAAAAGACCGCTACCGGATGTCCCCGGTCGGAAGTGACGGACAGCCGCTGGTACAGCGGGGCGCGCCGTCATGGAACTTCCGTACTCCCAAAGCTTGTTACTTGATCGCACAGTCCGTCTGTAGCATCATTCTAGCCCATCTATATCCGAACGAAAGGAGGGCCAGATGAGGAATCCGCAGAGAGGGCAGGCGCTAATCGAATTTGCTCTTATCCTGCCCGTCTTCTTGCTGCTGATGCTGGGAGGCGCCGATCTGATCATGGCCTTCTCGGCCGCGCAGAATGTCGAGTACGTCGCCGAGGAAACCGCGCGTTGCGTGGCCGTCGGTACCAATCCCAACTGCCCGCTGTCAACGGCCCAGGCGTATGCACAAACCCTAGCCTTGGGCGTGGGCCTGCCGAACCCTCAGACGATCATCCTTGTGCCGCCGCCTCCGAACGGGTGCCCCAATCCTTTACCCGTCGTAGTCACAGTGAATTATCCATTCACTCCGGTGTTCCCGGTATTCTCTTTCCCCAAGTCCATCTCTCTCGTCCGCCAGGCACAGTTCACTTGTCCGTAGTTCACTCCCCCTCCCATGTAGCTACACTTGCGATGAAACCCTGCGACCCCATTGGCAAAGCATCTTACGTAAGGGAATGAGGTTGAAGAGCGGTGAGATATTGAGTGTGGGGCATCCAGCGGGTCGCCTAACGCGGCGGCAAAGCTACAACGCTGAGAGAAAGCCGGTCGCCGCGCGGACAAGATCGACATATTCACGCAGCGCACCCACGAAGTAAGCGAAGGCAAGCTGATCGTCTCCAGACACTGTCATCTACTACTACTACCGCTCACTTTTGAGTTCCCGGCCCCGCCGTCAATGGGCCTCGGCTTACTTATCGACAGACGGAACGAACCGAAAATACAGCATCGCCCGAAGCATAGTGCCGCTTGCAGGGCAACGCCGGTTCGTCTAAAAATCAAGATGGCATGATTACGGACCGGCCCCCACGCAACGCACAGCTCCTGGCTCAGTTTCTCCACAGTGACCGGCGCGGCGATCTGGAAGTTCCCCAGGACAAACGCTTGCGCCTGCGAGCGCAGGCGATCGAGACAGCCATGGCGGGAGGCAAGCAGGCAGCCGTGCTCCACGCATGCACCGAGTTCGTGGCGGTGGCTTCCGAATTCTACCTGGTTCAAAAGCCCGCTATTCGCGTGCTCGCAGCGCGGCCTCTGCGAATCCGCGAGAGCGGCTGGTCGACCGAACTCTTCGGCGACTATTCCCCGGAAGCCGTGGTGATCCGCATCTGGGCGCGCACGGCCATCCGAAAGCAGGTGACCTCGTTCGGCACATTTCTAAGCACGCTGTGCCACGAGTTCTGCCATCACCTGGACATTCGCCGGTTTGGATTTCGCGATTCCCCGCACACACGGGGTTTTTACGAGCGCACCGCGGCGCTCTATCACCACTCCCGCGGAACGCCCGTGAAAAAACTAATCTGGCTGCAATTGCCTCGCGGACGCTGGCGAATCGATTGGCGGCGGATGAATCGGAACATTTCCGCATGAGCGTTGCCGTGCCACCGCCCGGAACTCTGGCAGCTTTTGAAAAATGCCGGATATTATTCCAGATTCTGAGGGACGTTTTTGGCCCGAAGTACGGCCCTCCATCGCGCGATGCGCGCGCGACGGATATCTACCCTTTTCCCGACATTTTCGCGAAGAGAGATCGATCTCTCAAAAAGCGAGCGAGCGAACCCGCACTTCGCTCCGCCTGCAATGGCGATCAAAGTGGGCTTTTCAACGCGCTGCTAGCCGTTGATCTTTCGCTTCACGGCAACATCCGCGGAGGAGGGCCGCTGGGCCACGATTTCAGCCACCGAACGCTGGTGTGCGACGTCACGAGGTCTGCCTTCATGGTAATGAAGAATTTTCCAACCGAGAAAA
>Ga0307374_10001161_pt1 | contig 49618 bp, 51 predicted proteins | sample OX3MG_FD_202532 | JGI IMG/M metagenome (GOLD analysis project Ga0307374, IMG submission 202532) | Soil microbial communities from Risofladan, Vaasa, Finland - OX-3 | ecosystem: Environmental > Terrestrial > Soil > Coastal area > Acid sulfate soil | place: Finland: Risofladan, Vaasa | collected...
CGCCGGTCAGCTTGCCGGCGGTCGGTGCACCGGACGACCCGCCACTGGTGGTGGTCGTCGAACTCGACGAGCCGGACGAGCAGGCGGCGATGAGTGCCCCGCCCGCCACCGCGCCGGCACCGATGAGAAAGCCTCGGCGGCTGGTGCGGGACCGCTCGGTCCACTCACGGACTGCCTTGTTCATCGCCGGTACGCCGACGTCGTTGTGAATCTGCTCGAGGTCATTGGTCATGACGGTGAGCTCGTGCTCGGAGATGGCCATGACCTCGGGGCTGCGGTTGCGGCGCCTCATGAGAGTGCTCCTTCTGTGGCGGGACGGGCTTGATCGGTGGGGAAGAACGCCATCGCGAAGCCGACCGAGCCCGCGGCGGCGGGCAGATTGGCGACGTTGCCGGGCGCCAGGGTGATGAGTTGGGGGGCGTTGGCGTCGAGCAGCGCCTGCACGGCCAGCAGGACCGAAGCGTGCTGCGCCTCGACGCCCATGATGGATGCCGTGAGCTTCTTGGCGTTGGCGTCGGAGAGCGTCGCCACGTCGACCACGTAGGTCTCGGCTGCGCCCTGCTCCAACTCGAGGGCGAGCGCCACCACCGGTCCCGGCGAGGTGAGCCCGGGGACGGCTGCGGCCACCACCTTGGCCAGCGCCGGATCCGGGCTGGTCTGGGTCTTGCCCCCGAGTCCGGTGATGGCCCCGTTGAATGCGTCGAGGTGCTGTTGGTGCTGCTGCATGGTGGTGGTGGCGAATGTCTTCACCACCGGATTGGCCGATGCCCCGCCGATGAACGGAAGGGTGAGGGCCGTCTTGTACGTGGACACGGCCAGTGTCTCGATGGACGCCGCGGTCTGGAGGATCTGCACGTCGGTCGCCGAGGCAGCGAAGGCGGGCGAGGCGAAGAGCGACTGGAGTGCCCCGCCGATGCCGGCCGCGGCGAGCATCCCGCCGCCGAAGGCCGCCCCGGTCATCAGCCGCGTCCGCCGGGCGGCGGCTTGGCGTGACTCCTCGGGGTCGAGGTCCCCGTGGGCCCGGATCTCCGCGCCGGTCTGGACCAACTCGTCGAGTGCCTCGACGGTGGAGGCCATGGCGTCGCTGTGGATGTCCTGCGACTGCTCGATCAGGACGCCCATGGCCCCGGGATCGATGTCAGGAGCGGTCGGCTCCGTTCCGTCCGGGCCTGCCCTCAGCCAGCTTGTCATGGTCTGCCTCCTGTCGGTTGGTGGTGCGGTAGAGCGTGTTGGTCATCGGCTCCTGCCCCGGGGTGACCTGCGGGAGCGCCAGTCGGTCAGCCCGAAACGGTCAGATGGCCCGTCATGTACTGGTGGATCGAGCAGAAGTACGAGTAGGTGCCGGGGGTGTTCGGGGCGGTGATCGTCTTGGATTGGCCCGGGCCGATGTCACCGGTGGAGAAGCCACCCGACATGGCGGTGAGGGTGTGGGCCACCTGGTCGTCATTGGTCACCGTGACCGCTGTCCCCGCCGCCACGGTGATCGTCTGGGGCGAGAATGCGAAGTTCTTGATGGTGATGGTGTGGGAACTGACCGGGTTGGCGCCCGCGCCGGCGGGTGCCGTCGTGGACGCGCCCGTGGACGAGTCGCTGCCACCCGAGGAACAGGCGGCCAGCACGAGGGCCAGGGTCATCACGGCGCCCAAGGCCGTCCCGCGGGCACCGATGTCCTGTGAGCGCCAACGGGTGCGGGACGGCAGGTGGCGGTCGGTACCGGAGGTCATGCCCCGGTATTCGGAGTAGGGGGCCGGGACGGATGTACCGGATCCGGGCCGACGGCGTCCGGCCGGCCGACGTGTCCCACCCGCCGACGTAGATTGAGGTCATCCAGATGGGCGACGGTGTCGAAGACAGTCCTGTGATCCAAGTCGATCAGGCCAGCGACGCCAATTTGGTGGTGGCCGTCGGCCGTTGGCACCAACCCGCCCTGGCCGAGGTCTACCGGCGCCACGGTGGGGCCGTCCACGCCCTCTCCCGACGGATCCTGCAGAGTGACCCCGCGGCGGAGGAAATCACCCAGGAGGTCTTCCTCGACCTCTGGAAGCACCCCGAGAAGTTCGATGCCCAGAGGGGAACGCTGCGTTCCTTCCTGCTGGCCCGGACTCACGGGAAGTCGGTTGACTTCGTCCGGTCGGAGGTGGCCCGGCGCCGGCGCGAAGAGCGCACCTCCTACGAGACGGCCTATGCCGGTTACGACATCGACCATGAGGTCTGGGACATGGCTGTGGCCGAGCAGGTGAAAGAAGCGCTCGCCGACCTGCCCGACGAGCTGCGCCAGCCGATCGAACTGGCATACTTCGGCGGCCACACCTACCGCGTGGTGGCGGAGATGCTCGATGAGCCGGAGGGAACCATAAAGAGCCGCATCCGGTCGGGCCTGGGCCGCCTCCGCGTCAATCTGACCGAGCGGGGCGTGCAGCCGGCGGGGGCAGAGCTGTGAGCGCGTCAGTACCCGAGCCGAGCCATGGCGAGATCCAGGACCTGCTCGGGGTCTACGCCCTCGACGCCCTGGATGCCGAGACCGCCACCATGGTCGAGCGCCATCTCGAAGGCTGCCCCAGATGCTCGACCGAGGTGGCCCAGCACCACGAGGTGGCCGGGCTCCTGGCCAACTCCGGCGGAGCCTCACCGGCGAAGTTGTGGGACGGCATCGCCAGCCAGCTCGACGGATCGACGCCGCCGTCGTGGGAGAGCTTGTCAGCCCGGCTGGAGACGGGGTCCGATCGCACCGACCTGATGAGCAAGGGCGGGACCGACGTGGTCCCTTTCGCCGACCGCCGCCGGAGAAGGTGGGTGGCCTGGACGGCCGGGGCGGTGGCGGCCGCGGCCGCGGTCGTGGCCGTCGTGCTCGGATTCCAGGTCCGCCATCTGGACCACCAGGTGAACTCGTTGCAGGCCCCCCTGTCCGCGGCCGAACGCTCCGCGCTCGGTTCGCCCACGACCAGACAGGTCGAGTTGGTGGCGGCCCCCGGACCGGCCGGGGCCGCCTCGGAGCGGGCCACGGTGGTCCTCACCGAGTCGGGCACGGGATTCGTCCAGGCCCAGGGCCTGTCGAGGCTGCCGGGCGACGAGACCTATCAGCTCTGGGGTGTCGTCGGCCGCAAGACCATCTCGCTCGGGCTGCTCGGTGCCCGTCCGGAGGTCATCGCCTTCAGCGTGGCCGGGGCCCTGCCGGTGAGTGCGTTCGCCATCACGGCCGAGCAGTCAGGCGGCGTGGTGCGGAGCAACCACCAGCCGGTCGTGGCCGGTGAGGTCCACGCCTGAAGGCGGTCCGCGCCGGGGCTGACCCGGATCGGCGGTCAGATCCGGTGCACCTGGCGGAGTCCCGCCCAGGCGAAGTCGGCCAGGCGGACGGCCAGATGGGAGCCCTCCTCCTCATCCCCCGTCTCCGCGCCCGCTCCGTCCCCGGTGCCCCCCCCTGTCGGGAAGCCGTCCCGCCGGGCGTCCAGCCAGTGACGGCTGGCCCCCTCGGCCATCCCCACCACGGCATGGGCCAGCAGCAGCCGGTGCTCAGGATCGAGCCCGGCGTCGATGAGCGGGTCGATGGCCTGGGCGATGGTGTCCTCCACCCGCCGGAGGGCGGCGCCGAGCTCGGGGTCGTCGGGTGCATCCCGTCCGTACAGGAGGCGGAAGGCCTGCTCGTTGCCCACCATCAGCTCGAAGTAGGCCGCGAATCCCAGCTCGACCTGCTGGCGCGGGCCCTCGGCGTTGGCCGTGGCCTTGACGATCCGGGTGACCAGCTCCCTCGAGAACACGTCCATCAGCTCGAGGTAGAGCGCCCGCTTGGACTCGAAGTGCTGATAGACGAGCGGCTTGGTCACCCCGGCCGCCTCGGCGATGTCGTCCATGGTGGTGGCGGAATATCCGTGCTCGGCGAACAGGGACAGCGCGACCTCGAAGAGCTGGCGGCGCCGGGCGTCGGCGGTGAGTCGCCGTCCGTTCGGCGCCGGTGCCCGCTGTCCCGGGGAACTGCCGTCGGCCTCCGGGCTCGCTCCACCGTCCATCAGATCATGGTAGCCGGGGGCCCGAAACGCGCTCCGATGGCGCACCGGCCGACCGCACCGGCCCGACCCGATCGCACCGTCCGGCTACAGGTCAGGGATCACCGAGGCGATCCTGGCAGGGAGGTCGTCGAGGGAGAAGTGGGCCTCCGCCACCGCCGCATTGCGATCGAGCAGGCCCGGGTCCGGGGCGTCCAGCCACCGCCCGAGCCGGTCCATCTCCCCGAGGGCGAACCACTCGAAGCCGAAGGCGGCCAGCTCACCGGCCACGGGGTACGGGCCGATGGCGAGGGGGCGCCGGTGGACCGCGGACTCGATCGAGGGGTTGCCGAATCCCTCCCAGGTCGAGGGCAGGGCGACGACGTCGCACGCCCGGTAGGCATCGTGGATGCTCAGGTCGCAGCCGCCGGTGCCCAGGATCACGGGGCACGGGGCCGAGGCCACCAGGGCGTCGAGCTCGGGCCCGAACCCGTCCTCGGCCGGCCCGAGCAGCCAGTACACCGCCCCCAGCTCGGCAGCCACCCGCATGCCGCCGGCCACGTTCTTCCTCGGGATGGCCCGGGTGGGCTGGAGGACGAGGCGTCGGTCGTGGTCGACCCCGACGGCGGCGCGCACCCGCGACCGCAGGTCGTCTCCGGTCGGGTCTGGCGCTGGCCCTCCCCCGCGTCGGCCGACGGCGAAGGCGTTGTAGACCGTGGTGGCCGCGATGCCCCGGTCGGCCAGCTGCCGTCGGCTCAACTCGTTGATGGTGACCTGGGTCCACCGACGGTCGACCGGGGGGGCCGGATGGTCCCGGAACCGCCGCCGCTGCCAGGGGAGATCGTGGTGGTGGAGGATGGCCGGCCGCCCGGCCAGGACCCTCGCCGCCGCCGCCGCCGCGCCCGGGTTGAGGGGAAGGGAGCACAGGTTCTCCACGACCACCAGGTCGGCGTCCCTCAGGGCGTCGTCCAGCTCCGATCCGGTCGGGGGCTCCGCGGCCCCGATGGCGAGCCCGGGGAGCAGCCGGTCGGCGTCCCCGCCGCCGGCCACGGTGCGGGTGGCGAATCCGAGCTCGGCCAGTGCTCCCTGCCACTTGGCTGCCTCGACAGCCACGCCGTCGGGGCCTCCGAGGCGGAACGAGAGCACGGCTGCGGTGGGAATGGCGCCACCGTAGTGGGACCGGTCCGCCGGTCCACCGGCCCACCGGGCCGTCGGCCCGGCACCCGGTTCCGCCGTCCGCCGACGACCGGGCCGACGGCACCGGCCGCCGCGGGCTACCGTCGTCTGAGTGCCCGACGCCTCCCAACATGGCCCGTCGGCGGACGGCCCGACCGGCCCGACCACCGATCTCCTGGTCGGACGGCGCGGAGCGGTGCTCACCCTGACGATCAACCGGCCGGCGCGGCGCAACGCCATGACCTGGGAGGTGATCGGGGGTCTCCGGGAGCACCTCGCCCGGGCCAAGGCGGACGCCGGGGTGAAGGTGGTGGTGCTGGCCGGGGCGGGCGACGAGGCGTTCTGTGCCGGTGCAGACCTGTCCGGCATGGTGCCCCGCGACCCCGGGGGGGCCACCGACGACTACGTCGAGCACCACCGGGCCCGCGGTTGGCTGGCCGAGCTGTTCGAGGAGCTGTGGCAGCTGGGCAAGCCCACCATCGCCCGGGTGCAGGGATGGGCCATGGCCGGCGGTTTCGGCCTGGCGCTGGCCTGCGACATGGTCATCGCATCGGACCGCGCCCGCTTTGCCGCGCCCGAGCTCAACGTGGGCCTCTGGCCGTACATGGTCACGGTGCCCATGCTCCGGTCCATGGCCCCGAAGAAGGCCCTCGAACTGATGCTCACCAGCCGGGTGGTGGGGGCGGAGGAGGCGGACCGGATCGGGTTCGTCACCCGGGTGGTGCCGGCGGACCGACTGGACGCCGAGGTGGCGGACCTGGCTCAGGTGCTGGCCTCCAAGCCGCCGGGGGTGATGAGGATGGGCCGCGATTCGTTCTACGCTGTACTGGACTCGGCGGCGACGGAGGCTCTCCCGTACCTGCACGCCATGCTCACGGTCACCAGCCAGACCGCCGAGGCAGCCGAGGGGATCGCCGCCTTCATCGAGAAGCGACCGCCGTCCTGGCAGACAGCCACCGACGGCACCGAGACACGGACCGAAAGCTGAGGAGCACGACCGCATGTCGAAACGAGCATTGATCACCGGTGTCACCGGCCAGGACGGTTCCTATCTGGCGGAGTTCCTGCTGGACAATGGCTACGAGGTCTGCGGAATGGTCCGTCGGTCGAGCACGCTCAACTTCGAGCGGATCGCCCACATCCAGGACCGGTTGACCCTGGTCGCCGGCGACCTCCTGGACGAGGTGTCGATGATCAACATCCTGCGCGACAGCCGCCCCAACGAGGTCTACAACCTGGCGGCCCAGTCCTTCGTCCAGACGTCGTGGAACCAACCCGTCCTCACCGGGGAGACCACCGCACTCGGCGTAACCCGGGTGCTCGATGCCATCCGGACGGTCGACCCGGAGATCCGCTTCTACCAGGCGAGCTCGTCGGAGATGTTCGGCAAGGTGCTCGAAGTGCCCCAACGGGAGTCCACGCCGTTCTATCCACGCAGCCCGTACGGGGTGGCCAAGGTCTACGGCCACTGGATCACCGTGAACTACCGCGAGAGCTACGACCTGCACGCGTCTTCGGGGATCCTCTTCAACCATGAGTCACCCCGGCGCGGTCTCGAGTTCGTGACCCGCAAGGTGACCCACGGGGTGGCCCGCATCAAGGCCGGCATCGACGAGAAGCTGGCGCTCGGGAACCTCGATGCCCAGCGCGACTGGGGGTATGCGGCCGACTACGTGCGGGCCATGTGGCTCATGCTCCAACAGGACCGTCCCGACGACTACGTGGTCGCCACCGGGGAGACCCACTCGGTCAAGGAGCTGGTGGAGCTGGCGTTCTCCGCCGCCGACCTCGATTGGGAGGAGCACGTGGTCATCGACGAGCGCTTCCTCCGACCGGCCGAGGTGGACCTCCTGGTCGGCAATCCGTCCAAGGCCGAGAAGACGCTGGGCTGGCACCGCGAGATCGAGTTCGCGGCACTGGTGCAGATGATGGTGGAGGCCGACATGGCGCTGGTGAACAGCCAGCTGGCGTAGCGGATGGGCGGTCCCGCGGCGATCCACGCCGACCCCCTCGGGATGTTGGTGGCGTTCGGGGCCGGGATGCTCTCGTTCCTCTCACCCTGCGTGCTCCCGCTGGTCCCCGCCTATCTCTCGATGGTGTCGGGTCTCTCGGCCGCGGAGCTGGACGCGCTCCGTCCCGCGCCGGTGACGGCCGGTGTGCCCGTCGGCGTCGGCGGCGTGGATCCCGGAACCGAGGGAGTGCCCCTCGGGCCCCGGCCGTCGGACGGGCCGGCCGGCGGAGCCGCGACGCAATGGGCGGCACCCAGCCCGGCCGGCCTCCGGCGGGAGCGGGCGAGGCTGGTGCGCGGGATCCTCGCCTTCGTCGCCGGCTTCACGGTGGTCTTCACCATCCTCGGGGCGTCGGCGTCGGCCATCGGCAGGCTCTTCCTCACCCACCAGCGCTCGCTCGAGACGGCCTCTGGCCTCCTGATCGTGGCCTTCGGAGGGGTGCTGGTGGTCATGGCCGCCGGCGTGGCAATGCCGGCGGCCCTCGCCGGCGAGCGCCGGTTCATCGTCCGCCCCTCCGTGCTGGGCGCCTGGGCGCCGCCGGTGATGGGCATGGCCTTCGCCTTCGCCTGGACGCCGTGCATCGGACCGGTGCTGGGCAGCGTGCTGTCGCTCGCCGCCGGCACCGGGGGATCGGCCACCGGTGGGATCGCGCTGCTGTTGGCCTACTCGCTCGGGCTCGGCGTCCCGTTCCTCCTGAGCGGCCTGGCCTTCGGCCGGATGACCGACGCGTTGGCCCGGGTGCGGGGCAGGCTCTGGATCATCGACCTGGTGGGGGGAGCGGTGCTGATCGTCTTCGGACTGCTCCTCTTGACCGGCAACGTGGACGTGGTCTCGGCCCATATCGGCAATTGGCTGCGTGACCTGCATCTCAACCGGCTGTCGACCAGCTCGGGGGTGTGGCGGGCCGGCCCGGGCCCGGCCTGGTGATCCGAGCCGTCACACGGGCCGGTTCCCGTCTGGCTCCTGAACCCATGCCCCCGTAGCATGGAGGGACCGGCTATGGCCCCCGCAGCCCCCTCCTCCCCAGTGCTTTTCCTCCACGGCGCCGTCGCGCTGTCCGGACGCTTCCCACTGCTCGCCGGGGTCGACCTCGAGGTCGCCTCGGGGGAGACGGTGCTGATCGACGGGCCGAACGGTGCCGGCAAGACCAGCCTGCTGCGGGTCTGCGCCGGCCTGGTCCCACTGGCGTCGGGCCGGGTGGCGGTGTTCGGCCTCGACCCGGTCCGCCGGCGGACCCAGGTGCGGCGACGGACCGGGCTCGTCGCCCATGCCGCCCATCTCTACGACGACCTGACCGTGCGGGAGAACGTGAGGTTCGCGGTGCGGGCGGCCGGTGCCGACACCGGTCGGATCGACGGGGCCTGCGACCGGCTGGGGCTCTCCGGCCGGCTGCTCAAGACCAGCGCCTCCAAGCTGTCCGCCGGGCAACGGCGGCGGGTGGCGCTGGCCGTACTGGCGGCCCGCTGGCCCGAGCTGTGGCTGCTCGACGAGCCCCATGCCGGGCTCGACGCCTCCGCCCGCCAGGCCCTCGACCAGCTGATCGTCGAGGCCGCCGCCGGCGGCGCCACCGTGGTCATCGCCTCCCACGAGACCTCCTCCGTGGAACCCCTGGCCTCCAGGGCGATCACGCTGACCGGTGGCCGGGTCACGGCCGAGCGGGCGATCGGGCCGGCGCCCGAGCACGGCGACCCGACCCGGCCGGAGGTGGCCCATGTGGCGTGACACCGTCCTGGTCGCCGGCAAGGACCTCCGCATCGAGGCGCGCTCCCGGGTGGCCCTGTCCCAGGTGGCGCCGTTCGGGGTCGTGGCCCTGGTCCTGTTCGCCTTCGCTCTCGGGCCCGAGCGGACGCCGATGGCCAAAGGGTCCCCCGGGCTGTTCTGGGTGGCCGTCTTGTTCTGCACCGTGCTCGCCGTCCAGCGCAGCGTGGCGGTGGAGTCGGTGGACGGGGCCAGGGACGGGCTCCGGCTGTCCGGGCTGGACCCCGCCGGCCTGTTCCTCGGCAAGTCAGCCGCCGTCGCCGCCCAGCTGGTGGTGCTCGAAGTGGTCCTGGGGGCCGGGGTGGTGCTGCTGTACGGGGCGAAGATCGAAATCCCGTGGCTGGTCGTGACCTCCGGCCTCCTCGGCGCCGTCGGGCTGGCGGCCACCGGGACCCTGTACGGGGCGCTGTCGGCCGGCCTCCGGGTGAGGGAGACCCTGCTGCCCTTGCTGCTGCTGCCCATCGCCGCCCCGGTGCTGCTCGCCGGAACCCGCATCTGGCAGGCGGCCATGGCGGGCGGCGTCCCCTCCGACGGGACCCAGTGGCTCCGGTTGCTGGTGGTGTTCGACGCCGTCTACGTGGCCCTCGGCGTCGTCGTGTTCGGGCCCATCCACGAGTCGGCGTGAGCGCGCCCCCGGGGCGGCCTTCCCCACTGCAGTCATCCCGGGCTCGTTGGACGGTGCGGGTCGTCGGGATCACCGCCGCCGTGGCCACCGCCGCCACCGTGTGGCTCGCCCTGTGGGTGACGCCGCCCGACGTGACCCAGGGGAACCTGGTGCGCCTGGTGTACCTCCATCCCGGCGTGGCCTGGGTGGCCCTGTACCTTGCCTTCGGCCTGGCGGCCGGGGCCAGCCTGCTGTACCTGTGGCCGCGCACCCGGTCGCTGTTCTGGGACCGCCTGGCCGCGGCGGCCGTCGAGGTGGGCGTCGTCTTCAACGTGTGCACGCTGGTCTCCGGCTCGATCTGGGGCAGGCCGACCTGGGGCGTGTGGTGGGCGTGGGACGCCCGTCTCACCAGCACCGCGGTGCTCCTGGTGCTGTTCCTCGGGTACCTGGCCCTCCGCCGGGTCCCCGCCGAGCCCGAGGCACGGGCCCGGCGCAGCGCCTTCGTGTGCTTGTTCGCGGCGGTGGACGTCCCCATCGTGCACTTCTCCGTCCTCTGGTGGCGGACGCTCCACCAGGGGGCGACGGTGCTCAATCCAGACCTCACACCGACCATCCACGGGTCGATGGCCTGGACCCTCCTTCTCGGCTTCGTGGCCCTCACCCTCGTCTTCGTGTGGATGCTGATCGTCCGCTACCGGATCGGCGCCCTCGAGGACCGGCTGGGCACCGGGGAGCTGGACATGGCGCTGCGCCAGCGCCGGGCCGAGGGTGCGCCCGAGGACGAGGACGAGGCGGCCTGATGGGCTACGTCGTCGCCGGCTACGTCATCGTGCTCTCGATCCTCTTCCTCTACGGGGTGCAGCTGGTCTGGCGCCGGCGTCGGCTCACCCGGGCGGTGGAGCGGTTGGAGCCCTCGGCCACGCCCGGTGACCGGCTCGGTGGGCGGGGAACGGCGCCGGGGACGCGCCGGGAAACCGGCCCGGGGGTAGGGCCCGCCGGCAGCCGATGACCGAAGACCCTTTGACGACGCGGGCCACCCATCGGATGCGGTACGCCGTGGTCGGCATCGTCCTCGTCGGGTCGCTGGCCTTCCTGATGGCCAAGGGCCTCGGCACCTCGCTCAACTTCTACCTGCCCGCCGATCAGGCCGTGCAGCAGGAGGCGAGCCTCGGCGGCCGGACGTTCAACCTCGAGGGCACGGTCCGGGCCGGCTCGGTCCACCCGACCCCGGACGGCGTCGACTTCGTGGTCACCGCCGGAGCGACCGAGGTGCGGGTCGAGAACACCGGGAGTCCGCCCGGGCTCTTCCAGCCGGGCATCCCGGTCATCGCCGTCGGCCATTTCGCCGGCGCCGCATTCGTCTCCGACCAGATCCTGGTCAAGCACTCCTCGACCTACATCGCCCAACACCCGGACCGGGTCGCGGCCGCGAACGGTTCCAAGCGATGACCGGCGCCGCCCCGGGCACCTCCGGTCCCGACCGGTGAACGGCACCTTCGGCCACACCGGCGTCCTGCTCGGGTTCGCGGCGGCGGTGGTCGGCGTGGTGGTCATCGCGGCCGGCTTGGCCCGGGGCAGGGCGTCGACCCTCCGCAACGGCCGGCTGTACGCCCCCCTCGTGCTGGTGGGCGGTGTCGTGGCCCTGGTGGCGATGGAGCACGCGCTGGTCACCCATGACTTCTCGCTGGCCTACGTGGCCGAAAACAACAGCCGGGCCACCCCGCTCCTCTACTCGTTCACCGGGCTGTGGTCGGCGCTGGCCGGGTCGATCCTGCTGTGGGGGGTCGTGCTGGGCGGGTATGCCACCGCCATGGTGTGGCGCTTCCGGCGACGGTCCGCCGACGAGTTGGTGGCGTGGGCCACCCTGGTGGTCTACGTGGTGGCGGCCTTCTTCTTCGGGCTGATGCTCGGGCCGGCCGATCCGTTCAGACACGTGGCCGGGCCCGTCCCGGCCGTCGGGCTGGGGCCCAACACGCTGCTCCAGGACAACCCACTCGTACTCATCCATCCGCCCTTGCTCTACCTGGGGGTGGTGGGATTCACCCTCCCGTTCGCCTTCGCCGTGGCCTCGCTGATCACCGGCCGGCTCGACGACGACTGGCAGGGCGAGACCCGCCGTTGGACGCTGTTCGCCTGGGCCTTCCTCACCATGGGGATCCTGCTCGGCGCCTGGTGGTCGTACCAGGTGTTGGGCTGGGGAGGCTTCTGGGGCTGGGACCCGGTCGAGAACGCCGCCCTGCTGCCCTGGCTGGTGGGAACCGCCTACCTGCACTCGGTGATGGTCCAGCAACGCCGCGGCCTCCTGCGCATCTGGAACCTCTCGTTGGTCGTGGCCGCCTTCAGCCTCACCATCCTCGGGACGTTCCTCACCCGGTCGGGGGTCATCCAGTCGGTGCACTCGTTCTCGAACTCGACCATCGGGCCGCTCCTGTTGGGATTCTTCGGGCTGGTGCTGGTCACCGGCGTCGGCCTCATCGCCTGGCGCGGCGACCGCCTCCGGTCTCCCGGGGGGATCGACTCGCCCGTCAGCCGGGAGGGCGCCTTCCTGGCCAACAACCTCCTCTTCGTGGCGTTCGCCTGCGTGGTCCTGTTGGGGACCGTCTTCCCCCTCCTGTATGAAGCACTCGGGGGCGGACAGGTGGCGGTGGGCGCTCCCTACTTCAACCGGTTCTTCGTCCCGGTCGGCCTCGGCCTGCTCTTCCTGATGGCGGTGGCCCCGGCGCTGCCGTGGCGGAAGACGTCGGTCGAGACGATGCGGGGGCGCCTGGCCGCCCCGGCGGCGGCGGGCGTGGCGGTGGTGGCGGTGTGCGTCCTCGCCGGCATCCACGGCCTCGAGCCGCTGCTGGCCTTCGGACTCGGAGCCTTTGCCGGCGGGTCGGCGGTCCGGGCGCTGATGCTGTCGGTGCGGGGGGCGTGGAGGGGGGCGCGCTCCTCTGGTGCCCCACCGGCGCGCTCGGTGCTGGCCGGCTGGCGCGGGCTGGTCGGTCGGGCCAACGGGGGCATGGTGGTCCATGTCGGCGTGGTGGTCATCGCCGTCGGGCTGGCCGCGGCCACCTCGTTCCTCCACCGGGGCGAGCTGCACCTGGCCAAGGGGCAGTCGGGCACGTTCGCCGGTCACACGGTGACCTTCGTCGGTACCCGCACCGTCGTCTCGCCGTCCCACTCCGCCCTCGAGGCGGTCCTCCGCGTCGACGGGGGAGGCGTCTTCCGACCGGCGCTCTCCACGTTCGGCGCCGGCTCGACCCCGGTGGGCACGCCGGCCATCGACTCGGGCTGGAGGGACGACGTGTACCTCACCATCACCTCCATCCCCGACACGGGCGGGGTGTGGACGTTCGGTGTCGTCGAGCAACCGTTGGTCATGTGGTTGTGGATCGGGGCAGGGCTGGTCGCCGGCGGCTCGGTGCTCTCCGCCATCCCCGGGCGACGGCGTCGTCCCACCGACCCGGTGTCGGCCCCGTCCGCCGGCGCCGACCGCCCCGCAGTGCCGCGTGGCGCGGGCGGTGACACGGTCCCGGACCACCGGCGCGGGTCCGGGGCGGACCCGGTCCCGGTGGGGGCCGGTGATCCCCCGTGACCGGGGGCATGGGACCCGAAGGCGCCGGGACGGCGAGGCACACGGCGCGTTGGGTGGGGATCACCGTGCTGGTCGCCGCCGCCGGCCTGGTCGCCGTGCTGGCCACCCGGCCCCCGGCGGCGGTCTCCGAGGTGCAGAGCCCGCTGGTGGGGAAGCCCGCACCGCCGGTGGCCGGGACCACCGTCACCGGTGCCCCCTACGCGCTGGTTCCCGCCCCCGGCCGCTACACCGTGGTCAACTTCTTCGCCAGCTGGTGCGAGCCGTGCCGGACCGAGGGTCCGGACCTGGTTCGGTTCCAGTTCGAGCACCAGTCGGCGGGCGACGCCTCGATGATCAGCGTGGTCTTCGACGACACGGTGGGGGCGGCCCGGGCCTACCAGTCCCAATTGGGAGCCACCTGGCCGACCCTGGCCGACCCGGCCGGGAGACTGGCCCTGAGCTTCGGGGTGAGAGCCCCTCCCTCCACCTTCGTGATCGCCCCCGACGGCCGGGTGGTGGCCTACATCGTGGCCCCGGTGTCGGCGTCGGACCTCGACAAGATCATCGCTGACGCCCGGTCCACCAACCCGTGACCATCCGGAAATTCCCCCTGTGGTCGATGCTGGCTGTCGTCCTGGTCGTCGCCCTGGTGGCCGGTAGCGGCATCCTCCGGTCGGCGCCACCCTCCGCCGCCCAGCGCGCCGCGGCCATCGAATCGGTGGTGCGCTGCCCGAGCTGTGAGGACCTCTCGGTGGCCACTTCCAGCGCCCCCACCGCGCTCACCGTCCGGTCCACGGTCCGACAGCTCATCGCCGAGGGTCGAACCGACCAGCAGGTCAAGGACTACCTGGTCGCCCGCTACGGCTCGTCCATAGTGCTGGAGCCACCGGCCAGCGGATGGTCACTGCTGGTCTGGCTGCTCCCACTGCTCGGTGGGCTGGTGGCCACGGTGGCCGTGGCCACCGTACTGATCCGTCGACGGCACGCGGTGGACGAAGAACCGGCCGGCGCCGACGGCACCGAACCGCTCGACGGGGTGGCGCTCGAGGAGCGCCGGAGGTTCCTCCGTCTGTCGCTGGCCGACGCCGATGCCGAGTATCTGGCCGGCGATCTCTCCGACAAGGACTATCTGGCCCTCCGCCACCGCGACATGCTCCGATTGGCGGCGCTGGAGGCGCGCACACCCGAGGTGAGCGGAGCGGCCGCTCTCCGTCCGGCCCGCGGGGTGATCGTCGCCGACCAGCCTGTGGGCGGAAGCGGGTCGACGCCCTTCGACCGACGGTCAGGGGCGACCGAGGACCCTGCTCCCGCAGACCCGACGGGTGGGGCGGTCGCCCCGCCTCCGAGACGCAGCCACCGCAGCCGCCGCAGCCGCTGGTACCTCGGGGGCGCAGTGGCCGCGTTCGGCGCCGCGCTGGTGGTCGGAGTCTCCCTTTTCGCCACCAACCGGCTCCCGGGGCAGACCCCCACCGGCAGCGTCAGCCTGAGCCAGGACCAGCAGGTCGCGCAGTCCCTGGCCCAGGCGGCCGTCCTCGAGAACCAGGGCCAGGCCGGCCAGGCCGCTCAGCTCTACCAGTCGGTGCTCGACGGGCATCCCGACAACGAGGTGGCCCTGGCCCAGCTCGGTTGGCTCGAGTACCAGACCGGTCGGTCCGGCGGGAGGGCCTCACTGATCGGCGACGCGCGGGCCAAGCTGAACCGGGCGGTACGGCTGGACCCGGGGGACTTCGCCGCTCGCCTCTACCTCGGGACCGTCCTGTGGCAACGGGACGGCAATGCGCCCGCCGCGGTGGAGCAGTACGGCCGATTCCTCGCCGACGGGCCACCGACAGCTCTCGTCGACCAGGCCGCCCCGCTGGTGCGGCAGGCCTACCAGGCGGCCGGCGAACCGGTTCCGCCCAGCGTGGCGGCGGGCTGAGCGCGGACGGGCCGGTCGGGGCAGCGTGATCCCCTCAGGGCACCAACACGGCTTTGCCACCGATCGAGCGATCGAGGAGGCCGGACATCACGGCGGCCGCCCGGCCGAGTGGGAACTCGGCGGGCACGACCGGGTGGAGGCGCCCCGACCCGACAAGGTCGATGACCTCGGCGATGAGCGCCCGGTTGCCCGACGGGTCCTTGAAGGTCCAGCCGCCCCAGTCGACGCCCACCACCGTCCGGTTGTTGAGCAGCACCAGGTTCAAGGGGACCGAGGCGATCGGTCCCGAGGCGAAGCCGATCACGCAGAACCGCCCCAGGTGGGTGGTGGCCCGAAGGGCGGCCTCGCTGTGCCTCCCGCCGACCGGGTCGATGACCACGTCCACGCCGCCGCCCGAGATCTCCCGGGCCCTGGCTTTCAGGTCCTCGTTCTCGTAGTCGATGGCCGCCTCGGCCCCCACCGCCATGGCCGCCTCGAGCTTCTCGGTGCTCGACGCCGCCGCGATCACCCGGCCGCCGAGGGCGGTGGCGACGTCGGTGGCGGCCAGTCCCACGCCGCCTCCCGCCCCGAGTACCAACACCCACTCGCCCGGCGCCAGCGCCGTGCGCCTGGTCAGGGTGAAGAGAACCGTGCAGTAGCTCTGGATGAGCGTGGCCGCCTGTCCGAAGCCGATGTTGTCGGGCATGGGCACGAGCGAGAGCGCAGGGACGACCACCTGGTCGGCGAAGCCGCCGAACCCGGTGAAGGCGATGAACCGCTCACCCACCTCCACGCCGCTCACCCCGGGGCCGAGGGCGGACACACGCCCGGCGACCTCGCCGCCGGGCACGAAGGGGATCGGTGGCTTGATCTGGTACCTCCCCTGGCACAGCAGGCCGTCGACGTAGTTGACCCCCGCCGCCTTCACATCGAGGACCACCTGTCCCTCACCGGCCTCGGGCGGCCCCCGATCCTCGACGACCAGCGCCTCGAGTGGGCCCAGTTGGCTGCAGACGACAGCGCGCACCGGCAGAACCTAGCCCCTCGCCCCCCTCGCCTCCGGCCCCGGTCAGGCCCGCAGCGCCCGCAAGCCGCCCACCACGCCGGCGAAGACCGCCTCGAACGCCCCGATGTCGGCGTCGGTGGTCGACCACCCGACCGAGAGGCGCAGGGAGCGCTCGGAGTCGACGCCCATGGCCTCCAAGACCGCCGACGGCTCCAACGTCTCCGACGAGCACGACGAGCCCGAGTGGACCGCCACCCCTGACTGGTCGAGTCCGAGCAGCACCGGTTCGGCCTCGACGCCGTCGATACCGAGGCAGACGATGTGGGGAAGGCGGTGCACCGGATCACCGAGGGCATGGACACCGGCGACGGCCAGGGCCGACTGCCGCAGCCGATCGGTCTGTGACCGGGAGACGTCCCCTTCGGCCTGCATCGCCCCCGGAGCCGCCAGCTCCGAGGCTGCAGCGCCGAACCCGATGGCGCCGGCCAGGTTCTCCAGCCCGGCCCGACGGGCCCGCTCCTGTTCGCCCCCGACGATCAGCGGCTCGAAGCGCAGCCCCGGGCGCACGATCAGGGCGCCGATGCCGGCCGGGCCTCCCAGCTTGTGTGCCGAGACCGACACCAGGTCGGCACCGAGACTCCCGAGGTCGAGGGGGACCCGTCCGGCCGCGGCGGCGGCGTCGACGTGGGTGGGTACGCCCTCCCTCCGGCAGTGCTCGACGACCTCGGCCACCGGCTGCACCGTCCCGACCTCGTGGTTGCCCCACTGGCAGTGCACGAGCGACGGCTTACGGCCGTGTGCCGACCGGCACCGGCCGATGGCGTCCTCGACGGCCCCGACCTCGATGCGGCCGAGCACGTCGACGGCGACCGGCACCACCGGTCCCGACCGCGCCGAGGCGTCGCGGACGGCCGAGTGCTCGACCATGGCAGTGGCCAGCGGGCCGGGGTCGGCCCGGGTGGCACCCCACACGGCGGTGTTGATGGCCTCGGTCCCACCCGAGGTGAAGATGACCTGGCGGGGTCGAACGCCGAGCAGTCCGGCCACCTGGTCGCGGGCCTCCTCGAGGGTGGCCCGGGCCATGCGCCCCTCGGTGTGCACCCGGCCCGGGTCGGCGGTGACGCCCCCGCGTTCCCAGGCCTCCATGGCGGCGCGGGCCTCCCCGCGCAGCGGGGTGGTGGAGGCGTGGTCGAGGTAGTGGCGGGCCAACAGCGGGCTCGCCGGTCAGACCACTGCGGCGCAGGCGTCGTCCCCGCGGGCGCGGGACGACGACAGCACGACCGGCACGATTCCCCCGGGGTCCTCACCGCACAGGCCGGCCAGCAGGCCCTTGACCATGCCCCGGTCCACTGCGCAGAGCACCGGGTACTGCGAGGCGGCATTGCCGAACGGACAGTTGTCCGCCACCACCGCGGTGCTGGAGCCCTGGTCCTCGGCATGGGCGGCGAACCCGTGGGCGGTGAGCGTGTCGGCGATGGCATGCATGGCGGTCCGCAGTGAGCGCTGCCCGTCGCCGGGCGACATCTGAACGGCGAGCGTGCGGCCGTACTCCTCGCCCACCCGCTCGGCCATGCCCTCGGCCGCTCCCGGGCCGAGGAGTTGGAGTGCCTCCTGCAGCAGGAGGACCAGCAGGTCGTCCCGCCGGGTGAGGAGGTCGAGGGTCGGGTCGTTGCCGACGGCTCGGAACCGCTTGGACGGCCGGCCGGCGCCGCCGCCATCGGCGCGCTCCATGGTGATCTCCACGTAACCGCCGGTCGCCAGCCGCTCGAGATGGTGGCGGGCCACGTTCGGGTGCAGGGAGAACCGGGCCGCCACCTCCGAGGCCGTGGTGCCCGGGTTGGAGCGGACGAACAGGTAGATCTCCCGGCGGGTCGGATCGCCGAAGGCGGCGGTCACCGCGGTCACCGCGGCGGAGAAATGGCTGTCCGACTCGGCCGTGCCGGCCCTCGCCCCCGAGGCTCCCGGGCCGGGGGACGGCCCGGCGCCGGGGTTGGCGCTGTCCGGGTCCGCTGACACGCCCCCTAGTCTACCGGTGGCGCCGAAATTTCCCGAGGAGAAGGCAGATGTCCATCGACGAGTCCCAGGTCAGAGCGACCCTTGCTGGCGTCGTCGACCCCGAATTGCGGCGTCCGCTGGGTGAGTTGGGCATGGTCGGAGGGGTGCAGGTCAAGCGCAGGCGGGTGGCCGTCGACCTCGCCCTCCCGGTGGCCCACTACCCCCAGGTCGACGAACTGATCCGCCGGGTCAGGGACGCGGTCGGGTCACTGTCGGGTGTCGAGGAGGTGGCGGTGGAGCCGGAGGTCATGGACGAGGCTCCCCGAGCCCGGCTCCGGATGCTGCTCCGGGGCGAGCCGGTCGACGGAGGGACGCAGCACGCGTCCGACGAGCCTCATGCCCATGGCGGTCAGCTCGGGCACGAGGAGGGCCGACCCAACCGCTTCATGCTCCCGCGCTCGAAGACCCGGGTCATCGGCGTGTCGTCGGGGAAGGGGGGCGTCGGCAAGTCGTCGGTCGTCGTCAACCTGTCGGTGGCCCTCGCCCGCATGGGCTATGACGTCGGGATCCTCGATGCCGACGTCTACGGCTTCTCCGTCCCGAAGATGCTCGGGGTGGTGTCGGACCCCTTGATCATCGGGGACCTGGTGGTGCCGCCCACCGCCCACGGGGTCCGCTGCCTGTCCATGGGCTACTTCGTCCCCGACGACACCCCGGTCATCTGGCGCGGGCCGATGTTGCACAAGGCGCTCGAGCAGTTCCTGGTCGACGCCTACTGGGGCGAGCCCGACTTCCTGGTGATCGACATGCCCCCGGGCACCGGCGACGTCACGCTCTCGCTCGGGCAGTACCTCACCAAGACCGAGGTGTACGTGGTGACCACTCCCCAGCCGGCGGCCGAACGGGTGGCCCAGCGGTCCGCCTATGCCGCCCGCAAGTTGAAGCTCTCGGTGCGCGGGGTCATCGAGAACATGAGCTGGTTCACCGGCGACGACGGGGTGCGCTACGAGCTGTTCGGCGCCGGGGGCGGGCGCCAGCTGGCCGACGAGCTGGGCGTGCCGCTCCTCGCCCAGGTGCCGCTGCTACCGCTGGTCCGCCAGGGCGGCGACGACGGGGTGCCGGCGATGATCGCCGACCCGGACAGCGAGGCGGCCGCCGTCTTCGATCAGCTGGCCACCTCGATGGCCGAGCTCGGGCCGGCCCGTGTGTACCGCAAGGAGCTCACCGTCCACTAGGTGGAGGGACCGGTCCGGTGACGGTCAGCCCCACCCCGTGCGGGTCGGGGGCATCCCACTGGTGCCGTCGGGCCCGGGGAGCACGCCGAGCACCTGGTGGATGGCGAGCCCACCGTCGTCGAAGCCGTTGGCCGAGGCGGCCATGTACAACCTCCAGATGTTGGCCCGGGAAGGACCGACCAGCCCCACCGCCTCGTCCCAGCGGCGCTCGAGGTTGGCTACCCAGTGGTGCAGGGTCCGCGAGTAGTGCTCGCGCAGCGACTCGACGTCCCTGACCTCGAATCCGGCCCGCTGCATGGCCCGCACGACCTCGGCCACATCCAACAGCTCCCCGTCGGGGAATACGTAGCGGCCGACGAAGGTCCGCCGTCCGAGCACCGAGCCGCCCGGCTTGGAGATGGCATGGTTGAGCAGCCTCCCGGTGGGCCCGAGCAGTCGGCGGAGGGTGTCGAAGTAGCGGGCCATCATGGCCGATCCGACGTGCTCGAACATCCCGATCGAGGAGATGGCGTCGAACGCCTCGCCGCCCAGGTAGCGGTAGTCCTGGAGGCGGATCTCCACCTGATCGTCGAGACCGGCCTCCGCCACCCGGCGCCGGGCCTCGTCGACCTGCTCCCGACTGAGGGCCACCCCGACCACACGGGCCTGGTGGTGCCGCGCCGCGTGGATGGCCATCGATCCCCATCCGCACCCCACATCCAGCAGTCGGGCGCCGGGCTGCCGGTCGAGGCCCAGCTTGCGGCAGATCAATTCGTGCTTGGCCCCCTGGGCCTCCTCGAGGTTGGCCTCCTCCGAGGAGAACCGGGCACACGAATAGGTCATGCTCGGGCCGAGCACCAGGCGGTAGAAGTCGTTCCCCACGTCGTAGTGGTGGCTGATGACCCGGGCGTCACGGGAAGGCGAGTGCCGCCGACCCACCGGCCGGCACTCCTCGGGCGGAGGCGGAAGCGGTCGTCCGAAGGCCCCGGCCCGGCGGGCGGCGTCGAACGCGGCCGGCACGGCCCGCAGGCCCATCTGGCGCAGGTCGCGCTGCGATGCCCCGTGGAGCACCCGCAAGAGGGCGTAGATGTCCCCGTCCACCGAGAGGTCGCCGGCGACGAAGGCCCGGGCCACCCCCAGTTCGCCCGGGGCCCACAGGATCCGCCGGACCGCATCCACCGATCGGATCCGCACCGTCCCGACTCCGTCGGCCGGGCCGATGTGGCTCCCGTCCCAGAATTCGAAGCGCACGGGGACGTCACCGCCCACCAGGGCCTCGACCAGTGGGGCCAGGGCATCGGCGGCGCTGCCCCGGACGGATGCCCCGGGTGGGCCGGGTACCCCGGCTGCCTCGGCCGTCGGGCTTTCGCCGGTTGGTTCCGGGGTCGAACCCTGCGCTCTGGACGGGACTGCCCGCTGGGATACCTGGGTGACCATGGCCGACCTCCTTGACCGGTGTCCGTCGTTCAAGCCGCCACCGATCCTACGGCGATCATGTCGCCCCCACCCGGCCTACAGCCGCCTGGTCACCCCGATGCCCGCCGGGAGCTTGTCCGGATCCCACCCGAGCAGCGCGACGGCCTGGCTGAACGCGAACCGATCGGTCATGCCGGCGACATAGGCGACCGCGGCCCGCACGGCCAGAGGCTCCCCCCCGGTCAGACCATCGGTCGCGCCGGCCGCGTCGGGAATGAGGTTGGGTCGGTCGCCGAAGTAGTCGACCAGCGCCCGGAGGACCTCGATCACCGACCGGCCCTGGGCCACCGAACTGGGCCGGAGGTAGATGCGCTCGTAGTTGCTGGCCCGGAAGGCCGCCAGGGCCTCGGCCTCCTCATCGGCCATGCCGATGATCCCGGTGGTGAGGACCGACGACACCACGGCGCCGATGAACGTGTTCAGCTGCTGGCCGCGTCGGTCCCCGCACCGATCGCGGACCAGGGTGGGAAGCGTGCCCGGGGTGACGATGCCGCTCTTCACCGCGTCCTCGAAGTCGTGGCACACGTAGGCGATCCGGTCGGCCCAGCTCACCACCTCCCCCTCCGGCGTCGACGGCGCCGGTCGCGACCATGAGTGGTTCCTGATGCCGTCGAGGGTCTCGTCGCACAGGTTGAGCGGTGCCAGCGAGACGTCCGCACCCCAGGGGGCGTGGTCGAAGCCCCCGTCGAGGTAGGGGGAGAGCGCGTCCTCGCTGGCGTGCCCGCCCGGGCCGTGGCCGCAGTCGTGGCCCAGGGCGATGGCCTCGGTGAGGGCGACGTTGAGGCGGCAGGCCCGGGCGATGCCGGTTGCCACCTGGGCCACCTCCAACGCGTGGGTCAGCCGGGTCCGCTGGTGGTCGTCGGGGAAGACGAAGACCTGTGTCTTGCCGGCGAGTCGGCGGAATGCCGTGGCATGGAGGATGCGGTCGCGGTCCCGTTCGAAACAGGTCCGCCACGGATCGGGCTCAACTGGCCGGGCCCGTTTGCCCGCCGCGATCGCCCGGGTGCCGCCGGCGGCCAACTGCTCCGACTCGATGGCTTCGCGCTCCTCGCGCCGGAGTCCGCCGGGAGGATCTTCGAAGACCGGGGCGGCGGCGCTGTCGGCATGGGCGAGGGTGAGGCCCTGGCCCCCGTGCCCGGCCATGGTCGACACCCACCGCCGTTTCCGCTCGTCCTCCCCACCGGTCGGCTCCGTCCCGTCCGTCCCGTCCGTCCCGTCCGTCCCGTCCGTCCCTTCCCCCCTGCCCGACCGGTCCGTCTCCTCTTGTCCCATGCAGCCAGTGTGCCCCACGGCTGCGACGCCGGGATGCCGACCCGCCACGACCTTGTATCGTCGGAGTGGCCGGGCGCGGACTCCCGGGCCCATCGGAGAGGAGCGTGCCAGGTGGACGTACGTATCGGAATCGTGCAGTCGATGAAGGAGCTCGACATCGAGTTGCCCGACGATGCGGACCGCGACAAGGTCCTGGCCGACATCGAGGCCAGGCTGGCTGACGAGGATACCGTCCTCTGGCTGACCGACCGGAAGGGCCGCCAGGTGGGGGTGCCCGTCGCCAAGGTGGCCTACGTAGAGGTGGATCCGCCCACTGCCGCCCGCCAGGTCGGCTTCGGGGTCTCCTGATCCGACCACTCACCGCCGCCGGGTCCGGCGCCGGCCGGTGACCGGGCCGGGGGTCGAATGAACTCGCTCCTCGATCTGAGGCTGGTCTTCGTGACCGGCAAGGGAGGGGTGGGCAAGACCACCGTGGCTTCGGCCCTGGCGCTGCTCGCATCCACCCAAGGCAGGAGGGTCTTGATCTGCGAGGTCGATGCCAAGGGCGACGTGGCCGGTTTCTACGAGGCGTCGCAGACCGGCTTCAAGGAGAAGGAGATCCTCCCCGGTCTCTTCGCCATGACCATGGACACCGAGGCGTCGCTCCGGGAGTACCTGAGGCTCCAGCTCCGCATCCCGGTGGTGGGGCGGATCGGGCCCCTGGCCAAGGCGTTCGACTTCGTGGCCACCGCGGCCCCAGGGGTCCGGGAGATCCTCACGGTCGGCAAGCTCTGCTACGAGGTCCGTGAGCGCCACTACGACCTGGTCGTCGTCGACGCCCCCGCCTCCGGCCACATCGTCGGCCAGCTGGCCGCCCCCCAGGCCATCAACGACCTGGTGAAGGTCGGCCTCATCCGGTCCCAGACCGACTGGATGCTCGAGATCCTCTCCGATCCCCAGGCCACCGGCCTGGTGGCGGTGTGCACCCCCGAGGAGATGCCGGTCAACGAGACGATCGAGCTGGCGGCCAGGGTGAGGGAGGAGACCACCGTCCAGCTCTCCGCGGTGGTGGTCAACCGGGTCCTGCCCGAGCTGTTCGGCCGCCAGGAGGAGGAGGTGTTCGCCACCCTCGGCCGCCCGCCGGCCCTGGAGCTGCTGGACGAACTGGTGGGTGGCGAGGCCGGGCCCGTGCTGGCGGCGGCCCGCCTGGCCGTCACCATGCGCCGCACCCGCGCCGCCCACCTCGACCACCTGCGCCGGAACATCGACGGGGCGGTGCCGATGATGTACCTGCCGTACCTGTTCACCCGGTCGCACGGTCTACGGACGACCCGGCAGGTGGCCGCCTCCCTGGGCGAGGAGCTGGGGTACTGATGCCCTCGGCCGGCAGCGGGTCGATGGACGGTCTGCTGGCCACCAAGGAGATCGTCGTGGCCTGCGGGCCGGGAGGGGTGGGAAAGACGACCACCGCCGCCGCCGCCGCGGTCATGGCCGCGGTCCGCCACGGCAGCAAGGTCTTGGTGCTCACCGTCGATCCCGCCCGGCGGCTGGCCGACGCGCTCGGCCTCGACGGCATCGGCAACACCGAGCACCGCGTCCCCGACGACGCCTTCCGCCGCGCCGGGCTCAAGCCGCGGGGACAGCTGTGGGCGGCCATGCTCGACACCAAGGAGTCCTGGGATGCGTTGATCCGCCGGCACGCGCCGGATCGCCAGACCCGGAACGAGATCCTGGCCAACCCCCTGTACCAGAACATCTCGGGGCGCTTCGTGCAGAGCCACGACTACATCGCCATGGAGCGCCTGTATGAGATCCACTCGGAGGGCGACTACGACCTCATCGTGGTCGACACGCCCCCGACCCGGAATGCCCTCGACTTCCTCGGTGCCCCGGGCCGGATGGCCGACTTCTTCTCCTCGCGGCTGCTGCGCTGGCTGATCGTCCCCTATCGTTCACGGGTGGTCAACCTGGCCACCAAGCCCTTCTACCAGGTGGCGGACCGGATCCTCGGAACCGAGTTCCTGGCCGACATCTCCGAGTTCTTCATCCTCTTCCAGTCGATGTACGACGGCTTCGTCGAACGGTCGGAATCCGTCGGCCGGCTGATGGCGGACCGCCGAACGACCTTCATCGTGGTGTCGACCCTGGAGGCGGTCCCGCTGCGGGAGGCCGAGTTCTTCGCCGAGCAGCTGACGTCCCGCCGACTCCACCTCGGCGCCATCGTGCTCAACAAGGTGCTGCCGGACTACCTCCGGGACCCCGACGGTGCGGCGGTGGCCGCTTCGATGAAGGAGCGGGCAGGCGAGCTCGCACCCCGGCTGGCTCCGTGTCTGGCCCAGGTGGACCCGGCCATCGCAGACACCGACCAGGTCGCCCGGGTGCTCTCCGAGGTGGCCGACAGCTATCTGAACTTCCAGGTCGTGGCACTCCGCGAGATGGAGGAGCGCGCCATGCTCTCGGTGGTGCCCGACGTCTTGGCCACGGTCCCGTTCTTCGACACCGACATCTACGACCTGTCCGGGCTGGCCAGGCTGGGCGAGCAGATTTGGGAATAGACGACCGGGCGGAACGGGCGGACCAGGCGCCACGAGCAGGGGGGCCGGGGGAGCGGCCGTCCAAGCCGAGGGGGCGGGCGCTTCCTCAATTACGATTGCACCCATGACCGACATCGTCGATCCCGCCTTGGATGCCTACGCCGAGGGCCATACCACTGCGCCTCCCGCCCATCTCGACGAGCTGGCGGCCGACCTGCGGGCCACGCTCGAGTTCCCCGGGATGATGGTCGGCCGGCTCGAGGGCCGCTTCCTCGAGACCCTGACGTTCGCCCTCGGAGCCCGTTCGGTGCTCGAGATCGGCACCTTCGGGGGCTATTCGGCGCTGGCCATGGCCGCCGGCCTGGCCCCGGGCGGGCGGATCACCACCTGCGAGATCTCCCCGGTGCACGCCGAGTTCGCCCGTCGCCACATCGCCCAGAGCCCCTACGCCGCCGCCATCGACGTGGTGGTCGGCCCCGCCATCGACACCGTCGCCGGGCTGGACGGACCCTTCGACCTGGTCTTCATCGACGCCGACAAGGCGGCCTACGGCGACTACTACGAGGCGGTCCTGCCCAAGCTGGCACCCAGGGGGTTGATCGCCGCCGACAACACACTGTGGAGCGGCCGGGTGCTCGATCCCCACGACACCAGTGAGGACACCGTCGCCATCCGCCGCTTCAACGACGCGGTGGCCGTCGACCCGCGGGTGGTCGCGGTGCAGACCACGATCCGCGACGGCGTGACGCTCATCCGGCGCGCCCGGTAGTCCGGCGGTCATGACCGTGCTGGATTACCACCTCCATCTGTGGCCGCATTCCCAGCGCGACGCCGAAGCCACCGTCGAACAGGTGGCGGCCTACTGCGCCCGGGCGGTGGAGGCCGGGGTCACCGAGATCGCCGTCACCGAGCACCTGTTCCGGTTCACCCAGGCGAAGGACCTGCTCGGCGGGTTCTGGGACGACCTTCCCGAGGCGGCGCTCCGTCCCGGCATGGCGGCCTACTGGGACCACCACGCCCGGGTCGACCTCGACGCCTATGTCGAAGTGGTCCAGGCGGTCAAGGCCGAAGGACTGCCCGTGGTCCTCGGCCTCGAGGTCGACTATTACCGGGATCGGATGGACCAGGTGGCGGATCTGCTGGCCGGCTACCCCTTCGACGTCCTCCTCGGCTCGGTCCACTGGCTGGGGGCCTGGCGCTTCGATGTGCTGGAGGAACCACTGGTCCTGGCCGAGTGGGAGGCCAGGGACGTCGATGCGGTGTGGGACGAGTACACCCGGGCCATGGAGGAGCTGGGCGCCTCGGGGGTGTGCGATGTCTTCGCCCACCCGGACCTGGTCAAGATCGCCGGCCGGGTGCCGGCGGTCCCCGACGAGTTCTACGACCGGATCACCGAGGCCGCGGTGCGCTCGGGCATGGCAGTGGAGCTCTCGTCGGCGGGCTGGCGGAAGCCGCTGGGGGAGGAGTACCCGGCGCCGGCGCTCCTCGAGCGCCTCGTCGATCGGGGCGTCCCCCTGACCACGGCGTCGGACGCCCACAGCCTCCCCGATGTTGCCGACCGAGCCGACGAGATGCGGAAACTGCTGTTCGGCGCCGGTGTCCACCGATTGCAGGGCTTCCGCCACCGGAAGCCCTACGACGTGGCCGTGGCCCCGCCGGCCGGAGCCTGACCGTGGCCACTCCGGCCGGAGCCTGACCGTGGCCACTCCGGCCGAACTGGCCTTCGAGCGCACTCCGCTGGACGAGGAGCAGTTGGGCCATCTCCAACGCCTGCTCGGAACCTGGGGGATCCTGGCCGACCTGTCCTTTTCCGATCTGGTGCTCCTCGCCCCGATGGCGTCGGCCCCGGGGGAGCAGCTCGATGACGGGTCGGAGCTGGTCATCCTCGGCCAGATGCGGCCCTCCAACAGCGCCACCGTGGTTCAGCACGACCTGGTCGGCCAGACCGTGGCGTCGGCCGAGTGGCCGCTGGCGGTCCTCGCCATCCAGTCGGGCGAGGTGACCCGGGGCGAGGTGCTCCTCGAGCCCGGCGACGAACCGGTGCGGCTCCACTGCATCCCGGTCCGCTGCGACGGGACCACGGTGGCGGTTCTGGCCCGGCTGGCCGCCGGGGCCGGCCGGCGACCGGGCCATCTCGAGCGGACCTACCGCGACCTGTTCGACCGCTTTGCCGTCATGGTCTCCGAGTCGACCTTCCCGTTCCCGAGCGAGGAGGTGGCCACCGAGGAGGCTCCCCGGGTCGGGGACGGTGTCATCCTGGTCGACGAAGAGGGCCGCGTCCGGTACGCGTCGCCCAATGCCACCAATGCGTTGCACCGCATGGGGATGTACTCCCAGACCGAGGGCCGGCGCCTGACCGACCTGGGCATCGAGGAGTCGGCCATCGAATGGGCGCTGGCCTCCGCGCTCCCGGTGGTCGAGGAGGTCGAGCGGCGACCGGATGTGACGGTGCTCCTGCACTGCATCCCGCTGCTGGCCCACGACGACGTCACCGGGTGCCTGGTGCTGCTGCGCGACGTCACCGATGTCCGGCGGCTCGATCGCCTGCTGCTGTCCAAGGACGCGGCCATCCGCGAAGTGCACCACCGGGTAAAGAACAACCTGCAGACCATCTCCGCGCTCCTGCGGCTACAGGCCCGCCGGCTTCCCCCCGGCGGTGGGAGGGTGGCGCTGTTCGAGGCGGAGCGCCGGGTCCGGTCCATCGCCATCGTCCACGAGATCCTCTCCCGCGAGCCCGGCGATCAGGTGCCGTTCGACGAGATCGTGACCTCCCTCATCCGGATGGCGGAGGACTCGGTGCTGCTGTCGCGCCAGCTCAGCTTCGAGGTGACCGGCGAGCTCGGAGAGGTCCCCGCGGATGTGGCCACGCCCCTAGCGGTGGTCCTCGCCGAGCTCCTGCAGAACGCGGTGGAACATGCCTTTCCGGACTCCGAGTCGGAGACCGACGGCCGACCGGGCCGGCCTGTGGAACCGGGCCACATCCGGGTTCACCTGGTGAACGACCTCACCCGTCTGATGCTCGAAGTCATCGATGACGGCTCCGGCCTGCCGGAGGGATTCGACATCGACGCCAGCCAGAGCCTGGGGCTGTCCATCGTCCGGGACCTGGTGCGCAGCCAACTCGGCGGCACCATCAGCATGCGCAACCGCCGCGACGCAGACGCCGGGGGAAAGGGGACCGTCGTGGCCATCGAAATTCCCTCCCGGGAGGTCCAGCCGATCGGGGGGTAGTGGCGGACGGCGGACCGGGCGCCGGTGCAGTGACCGGTGCGGTGGTGCAGTGATTCAGTGGTGCAGTGATTCAGTGGAGCGGGCAGTTGGTCAGGAAGCCCGACGGCGGGCGGCCAGCCACGCCTTGCGCAGTTTTCGCCTCTCCTCTTCGGAGGTGCCGCCCCAGACACCGGACTCCTGGTTGGTGGCAAGCGCGAAGTCGAGGCACGGCTCCATCGCGTCACAACCCCGGCAGACCCGCTTGGCCGCCTCGATCTGGTCGACCGCCGGCCCCGTCGTGCCGATGGGGAAGAAGAGGTCCGGTTCGGTGCTCCGACAGGCGGCCAGATGCCTCCAGTCACCGTCGTCCCATTCGACCGTACGGTTCCACATAAGGGCCACGATGCTTCCTCCGCTCCCGTTCCGCGTCCTGTTTGTGATCTGTTTCACATAGCTCGGCGCCAAAGCGTCACCGGCCGTTCAGGGTTCGTTCACCAGAGTAATCACCGGCCACCGCCGCTGCAACCAGTTTCAGTGCCTGCCGCACGTCATTCCGGACCGGTTACGGCTCGGGAGGGCCGCGAGCCCAAAGGGGGTCCCGAGGGATGGCGACCACGGCGATCCCGGGCCATCGCGGTAGTCCCGACCCGGAGAACGGGCTCCCGGAGAGCACCCTCGGGGCGTTCGGGCCGGCCCGCCTCCTGGGCGCCGACGGGGTCGAACTCGACGTCCGATCGACGGCCGATGGGGTGATGGGGCGATTGGGGCGATGGCGGTCCATCACGATCCGGTGATCCCCGGCGTCGGGGCCGTCGGCTCGCTGGGGGAGGCCGACCTGCCGGCATTCGTCCGACGCTGTCGGATGCCCTCGGGGCCTGCCGGGGGATGACCGTCAACGTCGAGATCAAGAACCTGCCCCGGGGAGCCGGGATTCGACCCCGGGGAACTCCTGGTGGGGGAGGTCGCCGACCTGGTGGTCCCGATGGGCGGGTATCGGACGTGGTGGTCTCCTCGTTCTGGCCCACCCTGGCCGCTGTCCGCCGGGCCCGTCCCGGGGTCGCCACCGGGCCCGTCCCGGGGTCGCCACCGGGCTCCTCGTGGCGAGCCGGTTCGATCCCGCCGAGGCGACCGGCTCGGCGGTCGAGCGAGGGCTCGGCGCGCTCCATCCGCACATCGATCTGGTCACGGCCCCCCTCATGGACCGGGCGCACGGCGCCGGGTTGGCGGTGGCGGCCTGGACGGTGAACGACCGCGAGCAACTGCAGCGGGCGAAGACCCTGGCGGTGGACGCCGTGATCACCGACGACGTGGCGTTTGCCCTGGCCATCCTCGGCCCGGGCTGATCGGCGGACGGCGGGCCGGGGCGGGGGTCCCGGCGGAGCGGGCGTCCTGACCTGGGATCGCGGCCCGATTGGTCGAAGGAGCGGTTTTCAACAACAATGCACGCCCATGAACGTCGTCGTCTGTGTGAAGCAGATCCCCGATCCGGCCGCGCCAGGGGCCCTCGATCCGGGGACGAACAACCTCGTCCGAGAGGGAAAACTCATCCTCGATGATTCCGACGCCTACGGCGTCGAGATGGCCCTGCAGCTGGCCGACGCCTCCGGCAGCGGCGAGGTCACCCTCGTGTCGATGGCACCGAACGGGGAGACCTCCGGACTACGCACCGCCCTGGCCATGGGGGCGGCCAGGGCCATCCTCATCAGTGATGACGCCCTGGCCGGTACCGATGCCCTCGGTACCGCCAAGGTCCTGGCCGCCGCCATCCGGCGGGCCGAGCCCGACCTGGTCCTGGCGGCCACCGAGTCCACGGACGGCTACACCGGAACGACCCCGGTCCAGGTGGCCGAGCTGTTGGGCCTCCCCTCGGTGACCTTCGCCAAGAAGGTGGAGGTCAACGGGTCCTCGGTCAAGGTGGAGCGCCAGACCGAAGCCGGGTACGACGAGGTGGAGAGCCCCCTGCCCGCCCTGGTGACCGTCACCGCCGGCGTGGTCGAGCCCCGCTACCCGTCGTTCAAGGGGATCATGGCGGCCAAGTCGAAGCCGGTCGAGACGCTCACCGTTGCCGACCTGGGTCTGGACGCGGGCGAGATCGGCTCCGCCGGTGCCCGCCAGGAGGTGACCTCGGTGGCCGAGGCCGAGGCCCGGTCGGCCGGCGAGGTCGTCGTCGACGAGGGCGAGGGCCATCTTCGGGTCATCGAGTTCCTCGAGCAACTGAAGGTCATCTAGGGATCGGTAGGAGAAGAGCACGAACATGTCTGTCGACAAGATCTGGGTTCTCGCCGAGGTTGCGGACGGGGTTCCCATCACCACCTCCTTGGAGCTGGTCAGCGCAGCGCGGTCACTCGCCGGCACGGTCGAGGCCGTGGCCTATGGCGACGCCACCGCTTCCGTCGCCGGCACGCTCGGTGAGTACGGCGTGACCACCGTCCACGACGTGGGGGACCTGGGCGGAGCCCTCCCCGGCGCCCCGGTGGCGGCCGCCATCGCCGCCGCCGTGGCGGCGGGCGGCGGGCCGGACGTCATCCTGTTCCCGGCCACCTACGACGGGAGGGACGTCGCCGGCCGCCTCTCGGTCAAGCTCGACCGCCCGGTACTGACCAATGTGGTCGGACTCACCGAAGGCGACGGCGGCCTGGTGTCGCAGCATCCCATCTTCGGCGGCAGCCAGATCCTGTCGGCCAGGTTCACCGGTGAGGGACCGCAGATCTTCGTGGTCCGGGCCAAGTCGTTCGCCGCCGAGCCCTCCGGCGGCGCACCGGCCGCGGTGGCGGCCGCGCCCGCCCCGGACACCGGCGCCACCAACGGCGCCACCATCGTGGCCCGTCACGTCGAGGAGCGGACCGGTCCCAAGCTCGACGAGGCCGATGTGGTGGTGTCGGGCGGCCGGGGCCTCGGTGAAAAGGAACAGTACGCGCTCATCGAAGAGCTGGCCACCCTTCTCCACGGGGCGGCGGGGGCCAGTCGGGCCATCGTCGACGCCGGCTGGGTCCCGTACTCGCACCAGGTCGGCCAGACCGGCAAGACGGTGAAGCCCACCGTCTACCTGGCCTGCGGGATCTCCGGCGCCACCCAGCACATGGTGGGCATGAAGAACTCGAAGAACATCGTGGCGGTCAACAAGGACCAGGACGCCCCCATCTTCTCGGTGGCCGACCTCGGCATCGTCGGCGACGTGCACAAGGTCCTCCCGAAACTGATCGAGGCCATCAGGGCGCGTGGTTGAGCGGAGCGGCACGGGCTGCTGAACCGGTCCCGGCCGGAGACAGGGTGCGGCACCCGGCCGGCGACAGGGTGGGGTCCCGGCTCGGCGGTGCCTGGTGATCGACGGCTGACCGCCGTCGGAGGGGTAGTGTCCGAACGGGCAGCCCCGGGTGGGCGCGCCCGTCCCATCCAGAGCCCCGAGACGGTCCCATGTCCTGTCCCCACCCCCAACCCGTGACCTCGGAAGGCCATCCGCACAGATCGAGGTGCCGGGGATCACGCCGCAACGAAGGGCCGGCCCCTCAGCAGAACGACGCCGGTTGATGGGGCCCTCGGGGAACGCCTCCTCGGTCCGGACCCGGCGTGCCTAGGCCGGTCGAGGGGACCAGCCCGTATCTCCCGGGCCTGGACGGCATCCGGGCCGTCGCGGTCCTGGCCGTCATCGCCTACCACCTCAATTTCGGATGGGTACCGGGCGGGCTGCTCGGCGTGCAGGTCTTCTTCGTACTGTCCGGGTACCTGATCACCGACCTGCTCGTGGCCGAGTACCGCCGGCACCAGGGCATCGGGCTCAAGATCTTCTGGATCCGGCGCGCCCGGCGGCTGCTGCCGGCTCTCTTCGTGGTGCTCTTCGTGGCGGTGGGGTGGGCGACCCTCTTCGACCGGCTCCAGCTCTCCTCGCTCCGGAGCGATCTCCCGTCGTCGGTCTTCTACGTGAGCAACTGGTGGTTCGTCTTCCACCACGTCTCCTACTTCGCCAAGTTCGGCCCACCCTCCCCGCTCGGGCACCTGTGGTCCCTGTCCATCGAGGAGCAGTTCTATCTGGTCTGGCCGCTCCTGGTCCTGGCCGGGATGCGGTGGATCCGTTCCACGGGGGCGCTCATCGGGATCACCCTGGCTGTGGCGGCCGGGTCGGCGGTGGAGATGGCCCTCCTCTATGCGGCGTCACCGAACGGGGATCCGACCCGGGTCTACGACGGCACCGACACCCGGGCCTTCGCCCTGCTGATCGGCGCCGCTCTGGCCTTCGGGCTCCCCCGCAACCGGACATTCGGGCCGATCACCGCCGGTGCCACCCGGGTGCTCAACCTGGTGGGGGCAGCGGCGCTGGCCGGGATCTTCGTGATGTTCTGGCACACCAACCAGTACGACCCCTTCCTGTACCAGGGCGGCATGGTCCTGTTGGCCGTGCTCACCGCTCTGGTCATCGGCGTCACCGTCCACCCCGGTTCGCAGTGGCGGGTGATCCTCGGATGGGAGCCGCTCCGATGGGTGGGCGAGCGCTCCTATGGCATCTACCTGTGGCACTACCCGGTCATCGTCATGACCACCCCGCTCAATGCGCAGCCCAGCCTGGTGCGGTCGACCTTCCAGATCAGCGTGACCCTGGCGCTGGCCGCGCTGTCCTGGCGGTACGTCGAACAGCCGGTTCGTCACGGCGCCCTCGGACGCCAGTGGGAGCGCTTGCGGCGCCACGACTGGTCGTGGCCCCGGCTGCGCCCACTCGGCTGGCTGATGGTGGCGGTGGCCTCGGTCAACGCCGTCGTCTGCGCCCTCGGCCTCTTCGGGTTGGTCGAGGCGTCGGCTGCCAACCTGGGACCGGAAGCCAGCATCGTCCCCAGGGTCCGGCACCACCCTCCGCCGGCGGCCACCGTCCCGCCCGGGGGTGGCAGCACTACGACCACCGCGGCCCCGCCGGCCGGCCAGGGTGTGACCGCCATCGGGGACTCGGTCATCGTCGACGCCGCCCCGTACCTGCAGGCCGCACTGCCAGGCATCGTCATCGACGCCCAGGTGGGCCAGCAGCTCTATCTGGTCCAGGGGATGGTCGGCCAGCTGAAGGCGGACGGATTCGTGGGGAACCGGTTGATCCTCGAGCTCGGCACCAACGGCCCCTACACGGCCGGGCAGCTCGAGACGCTGCTCAACTCCCTCGGCCCCATGCAGAGGATCGTGCTCGTGAACACCCACGTCCCCGGACAGCTCTGGCAGCAGGAGGTCAACGACACCATTGCCTCGGTGGCCCAGTCCTACCCCAACACCGTCCTGGTCGACTGGAACGCCGCCAGCGCCGGCTGCCCCCAGTGCCTCTACCCCGATGGGACCCATCTGAACCCGGTGGGAGCGAGGTACTACGCCTCGCTGCTGGTGTCGGCGCTCGAGGCTCCGTCTCCTTCCGCCGCCCACCAGCCGCCAACCTCACCCGCGACCCCGACGACGACCACTCCCACGACCACCACGAAGGCCACCACGACGACCCCCACCGCACCCACGACGGTCACCTCGACGCCCGGGCCGCATTTCCCGCCCCGCCACCGCTGACCGGGCCGGAGATGCCCGCCTCCGGTCCCGCTCCGCCACACCGGCCGATCGGCGACCGGTCGGGTCACACCCGGGTCACACCAGGGGCCAAGGATAGGGTGGGCGGTCGCCGATCGGGCCCGGGAAGACGCCGGAGTCGACCAGATGGCGGATCCGGGCCACCAGGGCCTCCCGCTCCGCGGCGGACAGGACCCGGTCTAGATCCTCCGGCAGCGACGAGGCCAGCCCGTCCAGGTCGGCGAGCAGGTCCCCGGGCACCGGCTCGTCGGCGAAGTCCCAGATGACCGTGCGCAACTTGGGCTGGTGGTGGAAGCACAGCCCGTGATCGATGGCCCAGAGCCGACCGTCGGGTCCGAGGAGCACGTGCCCGCTCTTGCGGTCGGCGTTGTTGGCCACCACGTCGAAGGCGCACGTGGTCCGCAGCACGGCGTCGTGGCCGCCCTGGTCGAACAGCGTGAAGTAGTGCTGCCCGTAGTCGGCCTCGACGAACAGTTGGAGCGAGCCCGGTCCGAAGGGACCGTCGTCGCGTTCCACCGTCGGGGGGACGAGGCCCCAGCCGAGCCCTTCGGACAGGGCGAACGCCGCCACTTCCCGCCGGTAGAGGCCCCCGGGGAAGTCCCACAGCGACTGCTCGCCGCGGGCCGGCTTGTAGACCGCGTTGAGGGGTTCGGGCCCGCCGTCCTCCAACGTCACCAGAAAGGTCAGGTTGGAACTCCACGGGAGCCGCCCGGCCACGGTGAGCTCGGCGGTTCGCAGCTGGTCGATGGCCGAGTCGAGCCGGGGACCGACGTCGGGACTCCAGCCCCTCACACGGCCGGCGGTCGGTGGCCGTTCGTCCGTGGGCACTCGTGTCCAGAGGGGTCGAGCGGCGATCCGCACAGCGGGCAGGGAGGGCGCCCGGACTCGACGACCCTGGTGGCCTGGATGGCGAATCCGGCCGCCTGCTCACGCGAGATGGACAGGCGGGCGATGGCACCGGTCTCGTCGTCGGGGACCAGCTCCTCGATGACCAGGACGACCCGGTCGTCGCTCTCGTCATAGGACACACCGATGGTGCCGACCACCCAGGCCGGCTCGGCCGGGTCCTCGAGGGGGACCTCTTCGGGCAGATGGCCCGGGCGCTGCTGGTCCTTCACGATGCGGGCCAGGTAGTCGGCCACCACCGCCACCTGTTGCTTCTCGATCTTGAGGGTGAGCAGCACCGGGCCCTGCCGGCACTGCAGCAGAAACAGGCGGTCGCCCACCGGCCCGACCGTCCCGACGGCGATCCGCTCCGGGGACGAGAGGTCGTATCCCTCACTCACGAGAGGGCCAGTCCGGCGAGCGATGCGGTGGAATTGACGGCCAGGACGTGGGGCCCGGCCGGGCTGTAGGCCAGCGCCGACACCGAGCAGGGTGAGACGCTGAGCCGTTGGAACAGGTCGAGGTGGGTGCCGGCCGCAGAGGACACCGCCGCCTTGATCGGGTCGGCGTGGGACACGGCCACGATGGTCTCGCCCTGGTGGCGGCGGACCAGCCGGTCGATGGCCGCCGCCATCCGGGCCTGCATCTCGAGGAAGGACTCACCTCCGGGGAAGCGGAAGCCGCTGGGCCAACGCTGGACCCGGGACCACTCCGGCAGCTTCTGCAGCCGGCTCAGCGGGGACCCGGTCCACTCCCCGAAATCGCACTCGAGAAGGCCCTGTTCCGCACGCACCCGCAGCCCGAGGTGCCGGGCGATCGGCCGGGCCGTCTCGGTGGTCCGCTCCAGGGGCGAGGCGTACACGGCGACCGGCTGACGGGTACCGGGCTCGGCCAGCGCGCCGATCCGCTCGGCGACCGCCTCGGCCTGGTTGGCTCCCTCAGCGGACAGGTGGAGCCCCGTCGCCCGGCCGGGAAGCACCTTCCCCGTGGTCGGGGTCGTCCCGTGGCGGACCAACAGGACCACGGTGGGACGGCTCGGGGTCTTCCGTCGGCTGGCCACGCCCGTTCACCGTACTCCGTCCGGACGCCCGCCCGACCGGGGGTCGGCGTGCTCTCGGATCAGCGGGGCGTGCCGGTCAGGGGCCTGATGTGCGGCACGGGCCTGGGGTCGTCCAGCGGTTCCTGGTCGACGTCCGGGGTCGCCGGATCGCGGCTGTGGTCCTCGTGGGAGAGCTTCGACGGCCACCAATTCCACCGGCCCAGCAGGACGACCACCGAGGGCACCAGCAGGGTGCGCACCAAGAAGGTGTCGAGGAGGATGCCGGCGGCCAGACCCAGGCCGATCTCCTTCACCTGCGTGTCGCCGGTGGCGGTCAGCACTCCGAACGTCCCCGCCAGAATGAGGCCGGCCGACGTCACCGTCGTCCCGGTGGCCTCCACCGCCCGGCGCACGGCCACCCGGATCGGCGCGTGGTGGGCCTCCTCGCGGATCCTGGTCATCACCAGGATGTTGTAGTCCTGGCCGAGGGCCATGATGAAGACGAACATGAAGAAGGGGAGGACGAAGTTGATGCCGTCCTGGCCACCGATGATCTCGAAGACCAGGACCGCCAGTCCGAGCGAGGCCAGGTAGGAGAGCCCCACACTGATCACCAGGTACAGGGGCGCGACGAGGCTGCGCAGCACGATGGCCAAGAGGAGGGCCAGGACGATCAGCACGATGGGGAGGATCTTGACCAGGTCGTGGCTGGAGATGGTGCCGACGTCGGCCGCCACCGGGGCATATCCGTCGACCCCGTCGGCGACCGACCCGATCGACCGCCCGACACCGTCCACCGCGGCGCGGATCTGGGGGATGGCCCGGGCGGCAGCCGTGCTGTTCGAAGGTCCGGCGCTGAGCGTGGCGTAGTACCGGATCGTCCTGCCGTCGGCGCTGATGAACTGGGCCGAGGCACGGTAGGCGTTGTAGTCGGTGACGGAGAGGGCCACGCCTCTGGGCGGCATCGGGGGGAGGGAGGCCGCCGGCCCGTAGACGGCCATCAATTCGTGGGCGCGGGTCAGCACCGACGCGCTCAGCGGATAGCCGTTGGGGTCGAGCGCGCCGCTCACGGCGCGGAAGACGCCTGACCGCTCGAGTCCCTGCTGGCCGGCCGTCAGCCATTGCGGGTTGTCCCACACCGACGACGGCAGGCGGAACAGGAGGCTGGTCGGATCGGCCTCGGTCGACGGATAGTCGGCATCCAGCAGGGTCTGGCCCTGGCTCGAATCGGAGGTGGCCGGGGGTGGTTGGTCGCCGAAGCCGGTGGGCGAATAGGCGAGCATCGCCACGCCCAGCCCGCCGAAGAGCACCAACCCGACCATGAGGGTCGCCCCGGGCCTGGCCACCACTCTGCCGGCGATATTGCCCCAGGCCCCGTGCCGGGCCGGGCCGACCTTGGGCATCTTCGGCCAGAACACACTTCGGCCCAGAACGGCCAAGAGGGCGGGGAGCAGGGTGAGGTTCGCCGCCAGCGCCACGGCGATGCCGACGGCCAGGCCGGGCCCGAGCCCGCGGTACAGGCCGAAGGTGGCGACCACCACCGCGGCCAGGGCGGCAATGACCGTCAGGGCCGAGAAGGTGATCGATTCGCCCACCTTGCAGAGTGAGAACGCCACGGCGTCCTCCACCGGCCGTCCCCTTCGGAGTTCCTCGCGCACCCGGAAGATGAGGAAGAGCCCGTAGTCGGTGCCCGCGCCCAGCATCACCACGGTCAGCAGGATGGGGGTGAGGTCGGATACCTGCACGCCGATGTGGGTGGACTGGGCGACGAGGGGCCCGGCGGCGAACAGGGCCACCACGGAGGGGAACAGCGCCACAAAGGGCGCCAGCACCGCCCGGAAGGTCAGGAGCAGCAGCCCCAGGATGAACAGGAGGGAGAGGATCTCCGTGAGGGTCTGGGCATGGCCGGACTGGTTCTGCTGGTCGACCGATTGGGCCACGTTGCCGGTCAGGTGCATGGCCAGGTCGGCCGGCGCGCCGGATGTTCTGAACGCGGCCCGCACCTCGGCCACCGACCGGGCCATGTCCCGGCCGGAGGACGCCCGGGTATCGAACTCGACGACCGCCTTGCGCGCCCTGCCGTTGGCCGATCTCCCCTGGTCGACGACGCTGATGACCCGGGGCACCGACCGCACGGCCTGCTCGACCCGGTTGATGGATGCGGAGTCGGCGGGGGAGAGGGACCGACTGCTGGTGGCGGCGACGTAGGTGGCCTGCATGCTGTTCTTGGACCGGAAGGGTGCCGCCATGCCCCCGGCGACGACGCTGGGCGAAGCTGCGGGGAGGAACTGGGAGTCGCTGCTCTTCTCGACGCTCGACAGCGAGGGGAGGAGGGTGGCGAGGACGACGGTCACGATCACCCACCCGGCGATGATCAGCCAGCGGTGGCGTACGGTGAACCGTCCTAGGGCGGCGAACAAAAGAAGAGTTCCTCCAGGGGGTCGGTGCGTCTGGCCCGATCGGCGGGGGGCACCACCGTCGCGGACGGTCGCACCGAGGGCGGACGGACCCCATGACGCAGCCCCGGCCACCGCACGGTGGTGGGGTCCACTCCGAGCTTACGACCACCGACGCCCGCACGCCGGGGCGCCCTCGGTCCGGAGGCCCTGATTCTTAGGCGAATCTCATCTGCTCTCAGGCGAAATCGTCTGGACCGGGGCTCACGCCCGCAGGGGCAGACGACGCGGCATCGGGACCGCCGTCTCGGGCCAGCGCCTCCGGCTGACCCGGGCCAGCTTGTGGAGCAGGGCGATCGCCCCCGGGTCGTCGTCCCCGGGCCTGGTCTCCACGGCGCCGTCGGCGCTCATCCCGTCCAGCAGCTCCCGCCCCATGTCGGTGCGGACGATGGTGAGGGTCCAGTCGTTGAAGGCCCCGATGCCCCCGGTGGAGATGTCGGCGTGCTCGGCGGCGAAGTCGGGACACGTCGTGCAGCCCTCCCTCGTCCAGGCGTGGGCTTCCTTCAGCGGGATCTCGTGGTAGGCCCCGTCCCGCGTCCACACTTGGAACACGCCCTTGATGTTCATCTTGGCGATGTCCGCCCGGGCGATCCCGTACTTGGCCTCGAACAGCTCGGGGAAGATGGCGTCGTCGAATGTCTTGGAGCACATGAGCCCGATGGTCAGGGACAGTCGTCGGGCGATCTTGCCGGCCTTGCGGGCCTTCATCACCGGCGGGGCCGAGGCCTGGCACCCCATTCCCACCAGGGCGATGCGCTCTGCCCCCGCCTCGATGGCCCGGGGATAGGCCAGCGGGTTGGCCGAGTACGTGTAGCGGGACCCGGCGGCCGCCAGGACCTCGGCCCGGGTGGTGGCCACGCCCGGCACCGCCTTCCACGTCGACCCGTCCCCTTCGAGGTCGGAGACGAGGGCGGCGTCGATGACATCGTGCTCGAGGGCCCATACCAGCATGGCCGACACCAACCCGCCGTCCTGGCCGAGCTCGCGGATCTCCGGGTCGGTGGCCCGCACCAAGAGGGTGTCCGACGACACCCCCGCCACTTCTTCGGGGGTGCGGTCCCGCCCGAACAGATGGGTGTCGATCTCGCTCTCCCAGTGGCGGAACCTCGGGCAGGCCCGGGTGCACATGGTGCAGCCCTTGACGCCGTGGGTACAGCTGTCCGGACCACCCTCGGCATCGATGTGGAACGGCTTGTACCGGCCGCCGGTGTCGTCGTAGGAGAGGACGTCGTACGGGCAGGCCACGATGCAGGCAGCGCAGCCCGTGCACAGGCCGGAGGTCACCACCTCGGTGAACAGTTCGGCCCAGTGTGGCTTCTCGGGGGGCATGGACCAACCCTAAGGCGAAATCTCAGGCCCCAGGGCGCCATCGGGATCACACCCCGAACCGATGGCTACCCTCGGGCCGTGCCCGAACTGCCCGAGGTCGAGCGCTACCGCCGGCTCGCCGAATCGGCCCTGTTCCGCCCCGTCAGCTCGATCGCCACCCCTGACCCCTGGTTCCTGAAGGGGGGTGCCGGCGGGACAGCCCTCCGCCTGGCCCTGGTCGGGAATCGCTTCGTGTCGGCCGACCGCATCGGCAAGGTCCTGCTGCTGGCGACCGAGGGGGGCCCGACGTTGGGCATCCGCTTCGGGATGACTGGGACGTTGGTCGTAGACGGCCGGGTCGGCGTCGAGGACCTGAGGTATGCGCCCCGTCGTCACGACCGGACGTGGGACCGGTGGACGGCCCGGTTCGCCGACGGCGGCAGCCTGGTGGTCCGCGATCCGAGGCGCCTCGGCGGCGTCCTGCTCGATCCGGACCTGTCGCGCCTCGGTCCCGATGCCGCCTCGGTGAGCCCCTCGGCGCTGGCCGCGGCGCTGCGGGGATCCAGGGCCCCGCTGAAGGCCCGGCTGCTCGACCAGTCACAGGTGGCCGGCGTGGGGAACCTGATCGCCGACGAGGTGCTCTGGCGCGCCGGATTGTCCCCGCACCGACCGGCCGCCTCCCTCTCGGCCGACGAAGCGCGCCGGCTGCACCGGCACCTCCGGCGCACCATCGGGTACCTGATCGACCGGGGCGGCTCCCACCTCGGCGATCTCATGGACGAGCGCCGAGGTGGCGGCCGGTGCCCGCGGGATGGCGCAGCCCTGGTCCGTTCGACGGTGGGCGGGCGCACGACGTGGTGGTGCCCCGTCCACCAGCTGTGATGTCGGACCGGCAGCCGGGGCTCAGGCGCCGACTTCGGCCAAGACCTTGGCCGCGTGCCCGTCGGCCTTTACGTGGTACCAGGCCCGGGCCACTTTGCCGCCTGGACCGATGAGGAAGGTCGACCGGATGACCCCGACCGACTTCTTGCCGTAGAGGGTCTTCTCACCCCAGGCGCCGTAGGCCTCGCCGACCGAATGATCGGAGTCGGTGAGCAGGGGGAACTTGAGGCCGTACTTGGCCCGGAAGGCCTTGTGCCTGTCGGCGCTGTCGCCCGATATCCCGAGCACCGGGACCTGGGCCCGGGCAAAGGCACGCAGGTTGTCGTTGAACTGGCAGGCTTCCTTGGTGCAGCCCGGGGTGTCGTCCCTCGGATAGAAGTAGATCACCACCTGGCCTCCCTTGAAGTCCTTCAGGGAGACCCGGGCGCCGTCCTGGTCGGCGAGGGTGAATGCGGGGGCCTTGTCGCCGGCGGCGAGCTTTCCCATGGTCGGCGTCCTTTCGTGGGGTGGACCGGCATTGGCACCTCTAGCGGGTGGTCGTCCCGCCTACGATGGCACATCCCGTGCCCCGCCGGCGCCGGATGACCCGGGGTGGCGGGCGATCCCAGGTAGACTGGGTGCGGTGGTCGGGCTGGTGCCCTTCCACCGGGGTCTTCCTCATCTGTTCTTCAGGCCTGCTGACGCAGGCAGGATCGATGGCCCGAGGCGGGCCCGTAGGCGTTCGTGACTCGCACGGATGTCGACGGTCGTGCCCGACCGTCACCGAACAGATGAGAGTGAGTTCCACACCAAATGACAACCATTGCCGATTCGTCGGATCGCGTCCTCGAACACGATGCCGACCCGCAGGCCGGGACCGGCGAGGCCCGTACCTTCGCCTCGCTGGGCGTTGACCCGGCGCTCGTCGTCGCCCTGAGCGGTCAGGGGATCGTCACCCCGTTCGCCATCCAGGCCATGACCGTCGCCGATGCACTGGCCGGGCGCGACGTGTGCGGGAAGGCCAAGACCGGGTCGGGCAAGACCCTGGCCTTCGGCATCCCGCTCCTCCAGCGGACGATGGCGGAGCGGTCCACCGAGCCGGGCCGGCCCCGGGCGCTGGTGCTCGTCCCCACCCGGGAGCTGGCCGTACAGGTGAGCGAGGTGCTCGAGCCCCTGGCCAAGGCGGCCGGCCTGAGGATCGCCGCGGTCTACGGCGGCGCCGACATGGAGCGCCAGGTGAAGAAGCTCCGGCGGGGGGTGGACGTGATCATCGCCACGCCCGGCCGCCTCATCGACCTCGGCGACCGCGGCGAGTTGTCGGTGGCCGACATCGAGACCCTGGTCCTCGACGAGGCCGACCGCATGGCGGACATGGGGTTCATGCCCCAGGTCGAGTGGGTGCTCCGTCGTCTCGAGCGGGAGCACCAGACCCTGTTGTTCTCCGCCACGCTCGACGGGGCGGTGGACCGGCTGGTCAGCCGGTACCTGACCGATCCCGTCCTCCACGAGGTGGCGTCACCCAACACCACGGTCGACGCCATGGAGCACCGGTTCCTCGAGGTGCACCAGATGGACCGGGTCAAGGTCTGTGCCGCCATCTGCCGGAACTCGGAGAAGACCCTGGTGTTCGTCAGGACCAAGCGGGGTGCCGACCGGCTGGTCGAGCAGCTCCGGAAGGAGGGGGTCAAGGCCGACGCCATCCACGGCGACCTCCGTCAGGTCAACCGCGAGCGGACCCTGAAGGAGTTCAGCGCCGGCAGGCTTCCGGCCCTGGTCGCCACCGACGTCGCCGCCCGCGGGCTCGACATCGACATGGTGGACGTGGTCGTCCACTTCGATCCGCCCGAGGACCACAAGGCCTATCTTCACCGTTCGGGGCGGACCGCCCGGGCCGGCGAGGCCGGGTTGGTGGTCACTCTGGTCCAGTGGAACCAGATCCTCGAGATCGAACGGATCCAGGCCCGGATCGGGCTGCGGTCACCCATCGTCGAGATCTTCTCCAACGATACCCGGCTGTCAGATCTGGCCGGGTGGCAGCCCACCGCAGGCTGAGAGGTCGCGGTGCCCGAGAGCCGATCCCCACAGCCGCCTGTGGTCGACCCCGGACCCGAGGGGGCGCGGCGGATCCTGGTGGTCACCGCCCATCCGGACGACGTGGACTTTGGGGTCGCCGGGTCGGTCGCCTCGTGGACCGACGCCGGCGTCGAGGTGGCCTACTGCATCTGCACCGACGGCGACGCCGGCGGATCCGATCGCTCGGTGTCGCGTGCCGCCATGGCGGAGCTGCGCCGGGAGGAGCAGACGTCGGCGGCCAAGGTGGTCGGGGTGGCCGATGTGACCTTCCTCGGCTTCCCCGACGGCCGGCTCCTGGCCGACCTCGACCTTCGCCGGGCCATCAGCGGCGTCATCCGCCGGTTCCGGCCCGACCGGGTGGTCGCCCAGTCGCCGGAGCGGAACTGGACCCGCATCTATGCGAGCCATCCCGACCATCTGGCGGCGGGCGAGGCCGCCACCTGCGCCGTCTACCCCGATGCCCGGAACCCGTTCGCCTTCCCCGAGCTCCTCGAGGAGGGGCTGGAGCCCCACTCGGTGCCAGAGCTCTGGGTGATGGCCACCGATCGCGCCGACCGGGCGGTTGATGTCACCGACCAGTTCGATCGCAAGCTGGCCGCCCTCCGGTCCCACCGGAGTCAGGTCGGCGACGGCGACCACCTCGAGGCACTGCTCCGGACGTGGATGTCCGGCACTGCCTCGGCGGCGGGCCTGGCGGACGGAAGGCTGGCCGAGTCGTTCCATGTGGTGAACACGGCCTAGTGGGTGGCGGCCGGTGGTCGATCATCCAGCACGTGGAGCACGAGGGCCCGGGCCTCATCGGGGACGTGCTCCGCGAGGCCGGGCGCGGTTTCGGGGTGGTCCGCCCCGACCGCGGTGAGGATCTGCCCGACCGCGGGTCGTTCGCCGGACTGGTGGTGCTCGGGGGTCCGATGGGTGTCCATGATCTCGCCCTCCACCCCTGGCTGGAGGCGGAGCGGGTATTGATGGGCGCGGCGGTGGACGATGGCACACCGGTGCTCGGCGTTTGCCTGGGCGCCCAGCAGCTGGCCGTCGCCCTCGGCGCGGAGGTGAGCAGGGGCACAGAGCCCGAGGTCGGCCTCGGGCGGGTCGATCTGACCCCCGCCGGCCGACGTGACCCGGTCCTCGGCCCGGAGTACGGGGGGCTGGCGGCGACCGCCGTCCCCTGCGTGCACTGGCACCAGGACACCTTCTCGATGCCCGCCGGCGCCGTCCACCTGGCCGGTACGCGGGCCTTCCCCCACCAGGCCTTCCGATGGGGACCGGGCGCCTACGGCCTCCAATTCCACGTCGAGGTGGACCGGCCATCGGCCGAGGCGTGGCGGGCCCACCTCCCGGCGGGCGTCACCCTGGACGGACCCGGGCTGGCCGAGGTGGAGACGGTGGGACGCCGAGTCCTCCGTCGGTTCGTCGCCGCGGCCTCGTCACCACCGACCCCTTCCCGGTCACCGGCCAGGGCTCACCCGGCCATCTGACGGAGCATGTACGGCAGTATTCCGCCGTGGCGGTAGTACTCGGCCTCCATCGGGGTGTCGATCCGCAACCGGGCCTCGAACTCGACGACCCGGTCGCCGTCCTCCGCCCGAACGGCCACCGTCTTCGGGGTGATCCCCTGGTTGAGGGGCCCGAGCCCGCTGACGGCGAAGACCTCGCGTCCGGTGAGGCCGAGCGAGGAGGCGCCCTGACCGTCGACGTACTGGAGCGGGAGCACCCCCATCCCGATCAGGTTGGAGCGGTGGATGCGTTCGTAGCCCTCGGCGATGACCGCTCGGATCCCGAGCAGGGCCGTGCCCTTGGCCGCCCAGTCGCGCGAGGATCCTGATCCGTACTCGCGGCCGGCCAGCACCACCAGGGGGATGCTCTGCTCGGCATAGCGCCGGGCGGCCTCGTGGATCGTCGTCTCCTCGCCGCCGGGGAGATGGACGGTGAAGCCCCCTTCGGTGCCCGGCGCCAACTGGTTCCGCAGTCTGACATTGGCGAACGTGCCCCGCACCATCACCTCATGGTTGCCCCGGCGGGTCCCGTAGGAATTGAAGTCGTTGCGCTCGACGCCGTGCTCGGCCAGGTAGTGGCCGGCCGGTGTGGAGGGGCTGATGTTGCCGGCGGGCGAGATGTGGTCGGTGGTGACGCTGTCGCCGAGCTTGGCGAGGACGCGCGCCCCGGCCACGTCGGTCACCGGGTTCGGCGTCATGGACAGGTCGTCCAGGAAGGGGGGGGCCAGGACGTAGGTCGAGTCCCGGTCCCAGTCGAAGGTGTCGCCGGTCGCCGTCTCGACCGCCTGCCACCGGTCGTCGCCGTCGAACACGGCCCCGTAGCGCCGGCGGAACATGTCGGAGCTGATCGAGGTCCGGATGGCCTCGGTGACCTCCTCGGCCGGCGGCCACAGGTCGGCCAGGTAGACCGGCTCGCCCTCGGCCCCGTGACCGATCGGGTCGGTGGTGAGGTCGATGTCCATGGTGCCGGCCAGTGCGTAGGCCACGACCAGGGGCGGCGACGCCAGGTAGTTCATCCGCACCTCGGGGTGGATCCGGCCCTCGAAGTTCCGGTTGCCCGACAGCACCGAGGCCACCGAGAGGTCGTGCTCGTGCACGACCTCGGCCACGCCCGGCAGTAGCGGGCCCGAGTTCCCGATGCAGGTGGTGCAGCCGAAGCCGACCAGGTCGAAGCCGATCCGGGCCAGCGGCTCGGTGAGCCCGGCACGGTCCAGGTAGTCCATGACCACCCGCGAGCCGGGGGCCAGGGTCGTCTTCACCCACGGCTTGGGCTGGAGGCCACGGGCGACGGCGCGGCGGGCAATGAGCCCGGCCGCCACCATGACCTGTGGATTGGAGGTGTTGGTGCAGCTGGTGATGGCAGCGATCACCACCGACCCGTCCCCCACCTCCGCCGCCCCACCAGCCAGAGAGGCGGTGCCCGACCGCTGGTCCCGTCCGAGGGCGCTCCGGAAGGAGGTCCCGGCGCCGGCCAGCGTGACCAGGTCCTGGGGCCGGGTCGGCCCGGCGATGCTCGGGACCACCGTCGAGAGGTCCAACTCGATGGTCTCGGAGAAGACCGGCTCGACGCCTCCGGCCACATGGAACATGCCCTGCTCCCTGGTGTAGGCCTCCACCAGGTCGACGTGTCGGTCGTCGCGCCCGGTGAAGCGCAGATAGTCCAGGGTGATCTCATCCACGGGGAAGATGGCGCAGGTGGCACCGTACTCGGGGGACATGTTGCCGATGGTGGCCCGGTTGGCCAGGGGGACGGCGGCCACACCGGGACCGTAGAACTCGACGAACTTGCCGACCACGCCGTGCTGGCGCAGGAGGTGGGTGATGGTGAGCACCAGGTCGGTGGCGGTGGTGCCCTGGCCGAGTGCTCCGGTGAGTCGGAAGCCGACCACCGGTGGCAGGAGCATGGACAGCGGTTGGCCCAGCATGGCGGCCTCCGCCTCGATGCCCCCCACCCCCCAGCCCAGTACCCCGAGCCCGTTGACCATGGTGGTGTGGGAATCGGTGCCGACCAGGGTGTCGCAGTACGCCCGGCCGTCGTCGGTGGCGAAGACCACCCGCGACAGGTACTCGAGGTTGACCTGGTGGCAGATCCCGGTGCCGGGCGGCACCACCCGGAATCCGTCGAATGCCTGCTGGGCCCAGCGCAGGAGCTGATAGCGCTCGATGTTGCGCTGGTACTCGATGTCCACGTTCCGGTCGTAGGCGCCCGCCCCACCCGAAGCCTCGGCGATCACCGAGTGGTCGATGACCAGTTCGACGGGCACCAGCGGGTTGACCTCGGCCGGGTCCCCACCGAGCTTGCCGAGTGCGTCCCGCATGGCCGCCAGGTCGACCACCGCGGGGACGCCGGTGAAGTCCTGCATGAGCACCCGCTCGGGGGTGAGGGCGATCTCGGATGCGTCCTGGCCGCCGAGCCCGTGGCGCTCGGGATGGTTGCCCCAACCGGCGACGACCTCGACGTCGGCGGCCTGGACGGCCCGACCGTCCTCGTGGCGGAGCAGATTCTCGAGCACCACCTTGATCGAGTAGGGAAGTCGGGACACGTCGAAGCGGTCGGCCAGCGCGTGGATCCGGTGGATCTCGTAGGTGGCGTCACCGACGGCCAGGCTGCTCCGCGCCCCGAAGGAGTCGAGGCCGGCCGGGGAGGTGGTGGTTGGTGCCATACGTCCCATTCTGCTGTGCCGGACCGGCCCCTGGCGAGCGGGCCACCTCGGAAGACTGCGACCCGGCATCCCGCAGGCCTCAAGTCCGGGCTTCAGGTGCGGGTGCGGTAGCGGTGGACGGCCAGCGGGACGAGCACCACGAGGAGTACCGCGGCCCACAGCACTGACTGCACGACCCACTTGGCGGTGGGTCCGCCCAGCATGAGGGCGCGGCAGGCGGAGATGGTGACGCTCACCGGCTGGTACGTGGCGAATCCCTGTAGCCAGCCCGGCATCTGCGACACCGGCACGAAGGCGGAGGAGGCGAAGACCAGCGGGAAGAGGATCGGGAAGGACACGACCTGGGCGACCTCGCTGTTCGGGGCCGACAGCCCGATCACCGCGAAGCCCCACGACAGCGCGTAGGCGAACATCAGGATCACCAGGATCCCGGCCAGATAGGCGAGGACGCCGGTGGTGGGCCGGAAGCCGACGATGAAGCCGACGACCGTGACGATTATGATGGTGAGGATGTTGCGGGCCAGGTCGGCGGTGGTCCGGCCGGTGAGCACCGCCGAGCGGGCCATGGGCAGGGCCCGGAATCGCTCGATGATCCCCTTCTGGAGGTCCTCGGCCAAACCGATGCTGGTCTGTACCGACCCGAAGGCGACGGTCTGGACGAAAATACCGGGCATCAGGTAGTTGACGTAGGTCGTGCCCGGGGTGTGGATCGATCCGCCGAACACATAGACGAAGAGCAGCACGAACATGATCGGCTGCACGGTCGAGAAGAACAGCGCCTCGGGGATGCGGGTGTAGGTCAAGATGTTCCGCTTGGTGATGGTCCAGGTGTCGACCATCGCCCACCGGGCGCGGGTCATGACGTTGTCGGAGTGGGGTGCACCCGAGATGGTCGGGGCGCTGATGGTGGTGGTCACTGGAGCTCTCCAGTGGCAATCGGCATGGCCTGGCCCGCCCGGCGCCGGCGGCCGCGGCGACGCTTCTGGGCGGTCTCGTCCTCGGTGGACGGGGTCTCGTTCTCGGTCCGGCGCCCCGTCAGGGCCAAGAAGACATCGTCGAGGCTGGGCTCGCGCAGGGTGAAGGCGCTGGGGATGATCCCCTCCTGGTCGAGGGAGCGCAGGCCGAGCATGGCCGATTCCGGGCCGTTGTCCACCGTCACTTCCACCACCGTGCCGTTGACCACCGGCGTGTGGGTTCCGAGGGCGTCGAAGAGCACGGCGCTCCGCCGGGCCTCTTCGAGGCTCTCCAACCCGACCTCGAGCACGGTGGCCCCGAGGTCGGCCTTCAGTGCCTCCGGCGTGCCCTCGGCGATGACCCGACCGTGGTCGAGTACGACCAGGGTGTCGGCCAGCCGGTCGGCCTCCTCGAGGTACTGGGTGGTGAGCAGCACGGTAGTACCCCCGCCGACCAGGCTCTCGATGACCTCCCAGAGGTCGTTGCGGCTCTGCGGGTCGAGCCCGGTGGTCGGCTCGTCGAGGAACAGCACCGTGGGCCTGGCCACCAGGGCGGCAGCCAGGTCGAGCCGACGCCGCATGCCTCCCGAGTAGGTCTTGAGGATGCGGTCACCGGCGTCGGCGAGGTCGAACTGTTCCAGCAGGTCCTTGGCCCGGCCGGTCACCTGCGACCGGCCCAGGTGGTTGAGACGGCCCACCATCTCGAGGTTCTCCCGACCGGTGAGGTTCTCGTCGACGGCGGCGTACTGCCCGGCCAACCCGATCAGGCTGCGGACGAGATTGGCCCGCCGTTCCACGTCGTGACCGAGCACCCGGGCCGTCCCGCTGTCGGCTCTGAGGATGGTGGTCAGCACCCGGACCGCGGTGGTCTTGCCCGACCCGTTGGGCCCGAGTAGTCCGAAGACCGTTCCCTCGGCCACCCCGAAGCTCACCCCGTCGAGGGCGCGCACCTCGTGCTTGCCGGTGAACGTCTTCTTCAGCGTGTCGGCCTCGATCGAGTACTGCAAGGAGGGGGCTTCCTGTCTGGTCGTCCCGGGAGTTGCCCGGTGGCGGGAGCTGTCTGGGGGCGAGGATCGGGGTGGAGCGGCGCGGTCCACGGGCCTTCCCACCCCGACCATCGGGGGCGCGCCCGGGTTGGTCGGGCATGCCTGTCGCCGCATCTTACGGGGAGGTCGTCCCGGCGCGACCCGCGTCACCCCCCCTGAAGGCCGCGGCACCCATGGGCGCATCCCGGTAGCCTCGGACCCATGCAGAAGGGCGACCTGGCACCCGACTTCGAGCTCCCCGACGAGGACGGCACCCCCACCAGGCTGAGCGACCTGGCCACCAAAGGCCCGGTCGTGCTGTTCTTCTACCCGGCGGCGATGACCCCGGGCTGCACGGCCGAGAGCTGCCACTTCCGCGACATGAAGGCGGAGTTCGAGGCCGCCGGCGCCCAGCGGGTGGGAATCAGCGCCGACCAGGTGGAGAAGCAGAAGCGGTTCTCCGACAAGCACTCCTTTGACTTCCCGCTCCTCTCCGATCCCGATGGGGCGGTGGCGACGCAGTACGGGGTGCGACGGCGGTTCACCATGATCTCGCCGACCAAGCGGGCCACGTTCGTCATCGGGCCCGATCTCCGGATCATCGACGTGATCCAGAGCGAGGTGCGGATGAGCCTGCACGCCGACCGGGCCCTCGAGGCGCTGAAGTCAAACTCGCCGTCCTGACCACCTGCAGGTCCGGGGAGGGCGGCCGGACGGCGCGACCGTCCCAGACCGCAGGGCCCTCCGATGGGAAACTGTGGGCCATGTCCCGACGGTCAGCGATCCGCCCCGCATGAGCCCGGTGCCCGGCAGCAGTCGCATGGAGCAGTTCGCCCAAGCGGTGGCGGAGCGGGTCGTGAACGTGGTGATGGATGCCATCGACATCGATGCGCTCCTCCAGCGGATCGATGTGGACGCCCTGGTGGCCCGGGTCGACGTGGACTCGGTGGTCAGCCGGGTCGACGTCGACAAGCTGATCGACCGGGTGGACGTCGAGAAGATCATCGAGCGTGTCGATGTCGAGAAGATCATCCAACGGGTCGACATCGACGGGCTGATGGAGAGGACCGAGCTCGGCTCGATCATCGCCAGGTCGACCAGCGGGGTGGCCTCGGAGGTGCTGGACGTGGTCAGGGCCCAGGGAGTCGGGCTCGACGACTTCTTCGGCCGCTGGGTCAACCGCGTCCTCCGCCGCCGTCCGGAGGACCTGCCCCTCGGCCCGCCCACCCTGGTGGACCCACCCCCGGCCCGGGCCGAGCTCACCGCGGGGGCCGCCTGATGGCCCTGGCGCCCACCGTCGCCCCCATCGAGGGCCGACAGGGCCACTATGCAGGGGCGGTCAGCCGGCTGGTGGCCTTTGGCGCCGACGTGGGCGCCTCGTGGGGTCTGTTCACCCTCGGCGCGGCCGCCCTGGCCTTCTCCGTCCAGCTGGTCAGCGGGCACAATTTCTCCCTGAGCAGCCACCAGATCGTCTCGCTGGTCGCGCTGGTGGTCTGGGAGTTCGTCTATTTCGCCTACCAGTGGGCGTCGGGCGGGAAGACCATCGGGATGGCCCTCCTCGGGATCCGGGTGGTCAGGACCGACGGGTCTCCCATCGGCCCCCGACAGGCGGTCGTCCGGACCCTGGCGCTCCCCCTCAGCTTCCTGCTCCT